>Ga0214473_10001864_pt1 | contig 26859 bp, 26 predicted proteins | sample RVTome_7_FD_203509 | JGI IMG/M metagenome (GOLD analysis project Ga0214473, IMG submission 203509) | Soil microbial communities from uranium-contaminated site in the Upper Colorado River Basin, Wyoming, United States - RVT98D197 | ecosystem: Environmental > Terrestrial > Soil > Contaminated >...
GATTTGTAGCCGGCAACTTTTCGGCCTTCTGGGAAGGTCTCGTAATCCTCGTTCTCATGTTCATCGCCTATCTGGTGTCCCAGCATGCCGCTATCCTCGCGATCATGCCAGCGAAGTTCGTATTTGCCGCGCCTGTCTTTGCGTTTGGTCTTGTTGCCTTTGGTTTCCTCGGCATGGGACCTGTCACGATCTGCGTTGACTCCTTCGGCCCTGTCTCCGACAATGCCCAGTCGATCTATGAACTCTCCCGCATCGAGAGTATTCGCGGCATCAAGAAAGAGATCAAGAAGGATTTCGGATTTGATCCCGATTTCAAGCATGGCAAGGACTATCTCGAAGAGGCAGACGGCGCCGGAAATACCTTCAAAGCGACTGCGAAGCCGGTTCTCATCGGCACCGCTGTTGTCGGCGCCACGACGATGGTCTTCGGCATCATCATGCTTCTTGAAAACCTCTATGGAAACGTTATCGCCCAGTTGAGCCTCGTAAATCCCAAGATCATCCTCGGTCTTCTGATGGGTGGGGCCGTTATATACTGGTTCACCGGCGCTGCGACACAAGCTGTCACAACGGGCGCATACAGGGCCGTTGTCTTCATCAAGAAAAATATCAACCTCAAAAAAAAGACAGCATCCATCAAAGACAGCAAGGAAGTGGTAAAGATCTGTACCCAATACGCGCAGAAAGGTATGGTGAATATCTTTGTTGTTGTCTTTTTCCTCGCTCTCGCACTCTCCTTTTTTGATCCTTACTTCTTCATCGGTTACCTTGTGGCCATCGCGTTCTTCGGCCTCTATCAGGCTATCTTTATGGCAAATGCAGGCGCTGCCTGGGATAACGCGAAGAAGATCGTCGAGGTAGAGCTGAAAGAAAAGGGCACCCCGCTGCATGAAGCGACCGTTGTCGGCGATACCGTCGGCGACCCCTTTAAGGATACCTCTTCGGTCTCCATGAACCCCGTCATCAAATTCACCACGCTCTTCGGCCTGCTTGCCACAGAGATCGCGGTGACGATGGCAAGCCGTGGTTTGAAGGTGGGCCTCGGCCTTGTCTTTTTCGTGGTCGCTCTGATCTTTGTGTATCGTTCATTCTACAGCATGAGGATCGGCGAAGAGAAGCTCAACTAATCCGTACAATGCAAACAAAAAGGCGTCCCGGATGGAACGCCTTTTTTGTTTGTAGAAGCTTTCTTTATCAAACCATTAAACGTGAATTCATACCAGTCCGGATTTGTTTAGAGAGCGCGGCTGAGATCAGTTGAAATTCAGTGCGGTTTATGCTAAAAAAGGGGTAAAAAGACGCCATGAGACGACGACCAAAACAATCACTGATCAATCCGAAGGTGCGGAGAAAACAGCAACTAAGAAGAGGAAAGCTGATCTTTGCCATTCTTATCGTTATTACGATCAGCCTCCTTATCGCAAATCACCAAGCTATTCTCGCCGCGTGTGGCAAATTTCTGATCTTTCAACAACCCGCTCCCCAACAGGCCGACGTGATCGTCATCATTGCCAATTGGGACGACACCATCATCAGGGTCAGGGGCGGGGCGGATTTTTATAAGGCTGGGCTGGCGAAGGCCATCTTTGTTCCGAGGATGGAACAAATGGAGGGCCTGGAAGAGATAAAGAAACTGGGGATCAATATTCCGGAGAACCGCGATCTTGTCATTATCATCCTCCAAGGGCTTGGCGTTCCCTTGGATGCTATCGAGACGTCCGCGCAAGAGGTAACCAACACGTGGGATGAGGCCCAAGAGGTAAGCAATCTCATCGAGCATAAGGGATATAAATCCGTCCTCTTGGTGACATCAAAATACCACTCCAGACGCGCCTACCTCATTTTCAAGGATGCCCTCAAGGGCAAGGCCACAGTAATCAGCGTCCCCTCCCTCTATGATTCGTCCGATCCCGAGACATGGTGGAAGCGGGATAGGGATGCTAAAAAGGTGATTATGGAATATCAAAAACTTCTGGTGTACTATTGGCGCAAGGTCTTCTGAGGAAGGAGGAAAAGATGGAAGTGGGCGACAAGATCACCTTTTTGTTTGGGAAGGGTGAAAAGGAGGGCATAGTCTACAAGATATTTCCCAAAACGGTATATATCAAGGTAGACTTCCCCAAACACAAAGGAAAGATCATCAAGCGGTCGATTGCAGCAATGCATCCGGAGGAGGCGGCGAAGAAGAAGGACTCAAGGAAGAAGGAAGAGGAGAAAAAGAAAAAAAAGGCGGCAAAGGAGGAGCGTAAAAGAGAAAAGGCTGTAAAGAAATCCACTGAATGAAAACTCTCGTGGTAGCAGCTGCCTTGATCACCAAGGGGGGACATATCTTGGTGGCCCAACGGGAAGAAAATGATGACTGGGGTCTTCACTGGGAATTTCCCGGGGGCACGCTTGAGGAGGACGAAGGGCCGCAGGAGTGTATCAAGCGGGAATTGCGTGAAGAGCTGGGAATCGGGGTGGAGATCGAGGAGATACGTCAGGGGGTGTTCAAACGATATGAAGGTTTCAATATCCTCCTTCTGGCCTATCAGTGCAAGATAACGGACGGGGTCCCCACAGCCATACGGTGCCGGGCAATCAGGTGGGTGGGCAAGGAGGAGCTGAAGGGTCTCCAGATGCCGCCCGCGGACGAGGAGATTAGAACAAGCATCCTCCGGAGGGGCTTATGGGATTTAGATGCGGCATAGTGGGGCTTCCCAACGCGGGAAAGTCCACTATCTTCAATGCCCTGACGGCAGCGGCAGCGGAGGTGGCAAGCTACCCTTTCTGCACCATCGAACCCAATGTCGGGATCGTCACCGTACCGGACGAGCGTTTAGATGCCTTGGCCCGTCTGCATAAGCCCAAAAAAGTCGCCCCCTCGACGCTGGAATTCTTCGATATCGCAGGATTGGTCAAAGGGGCCAGCACAGGAGAGGGATTAGGAAACCAGTTTCTGGGACATATACGGAACGTTGATGCCATCGCCCACGTGGTCAGATGTTTTGCCGACATGGATATAGCCCACCTGTACGGCACCATCGATCCCAGGCGAGACGTGGAGATAATAGACACTGAGCTCATCCTCGCCGATCTCGAGGCGGTGGACAGGAGACTCGAGAAGGTGAAGCGGCTTCTCAAGGTGGGTGAGAAGGGGGCAGCGGAGGAATCCCATCTCCTGGAAGCAATCAAGGAATGTTTGGACAGGGGGCAGCGCGCGGGGAAATTCATCGCGGATGCGGGAAGGCCGCTCCCTCTTGATCTGCAACTGCTCACCGCAAAGCCGATCTTCTATGTGGCCAACGTGGATGATCCGGGGCGAGCGGAACAAAACCAATACCTCAAGGGCCTGCAGGAGTTGACCAAAGCCGAAGGCACCCCCGTGGTGGTCATTGCCGGCAAGCTCGAGGCGGAGGTCGCCCAGCTCGGCAAGGAAGAACAGGAAGAGTTCCGACGGGGATTGGGACTTGTGGATTCCGGTCTCAAAAGGTTGATACGGGTGGGGTATGATATCCTTGGCCTCGTGACCTTCTTCACGACGGCAAACCAAGACCTCAGGGCATGGACGGTCCCCAGAGGGACCCCTGCCCTCCAGGCAGCGGGAAAGATCCACAGCGATATGGAGCGGGGGTTCATCAAGGCCGAGGTGGTATCCTTTGAAGATCTCATGAGGTGTGGCTCAGAACATGTTGCAAAAGAAAAAGGGCTGCTGAAAGCACAGGGAAAGGATTATGTGGTGCAGGATGGAGACATCATCCACTTTCGGTTCAATGTCTGATCCCGAGGATTTTCCTTGCAAAGAAGGACGTCCCAGAGGCGTTGAAAAAGGCAGGGTGCCCAGAAAACACCCCCTTATTGCCGGCTTTATCCTCATCGCCTCCTGGAGCGCCCTTTTTGGGGTTTTTGTAGCCTCCCTCCCCGACGTGCGCCCTTTCAAAAGTCCCCGGTACAACATGACGCTCATGGTACGCGATACGAAGGGGAGGAAGGTACCCTTCATCGTGGGGCAGCGGAATCCTTACTGGGCCCCCCTTGCCTACATTCCACCTGCGCTCCAATGGGGCGTCATCGTGGCAGAAGACGACACCTTTTACGAACACAACGGGTTCAATTTTGCTGCGATGCGCGATGCACTGTGGGAAGATATCAAAGAACGGAAGTTTGTCCGGGGAGGAAGCACCATCACGCAGCAGCTCGCGAAAAATCTCTATCTCTCTCGGGAGAAGTCCTTGTCGAGAAAAGTGAAGGAAGCAGTTATCACCTGCAAATTGGAGCGGCATCTCAGCAAAAAAAGGATCCTCGAATTATACCTTAATGCCATTGAATGGAGTCCCGGAGTACATGGGGTGGGAGCAGCCAGCCTGCATTATTTTCACAAATCCCCTGCCGATCTTGATTTTTTTGAATCTGTGCTGCTGGCGGCAATTATTCCCAGCCCCAGACTGTATAACCCTCTCCGTTATCCGGAAAGGGCCTTGGAACGCTATAGAACTGTTGTATGGTTGATGTACAAATCAAAACTCATCACCCTCGAGCAGTACAACATCGCCCACGCCATACAATTCCGCGTGGATCCGCTGCAAGACACCATCATCATCTCTCCTCAGTAGAAAAAAAGAAAGAAGATACTATAATCTATAACCCTCGGGAGCTTCTTTACCCACGGCAATAAAACTAGGGCAGACGCGCATCCTACTAAAAACCCCCTTGAACAGCTAACGTAGCTTAGCACCACTTTAATAAGCAAAAGGTTTTATTGAGCTTTCCGTTTCTTGGTCGAAGATTTTTTATTTGATTCGACGCGGGCGGCATTTAACTCAATCCCAACTCTTGGATAGACGAATTTTTTGAAAACGACAAAAACCGCCCACCCGCAACCTGCGCCGAGTATCGCCCCCCCGACGACATCGAGGGGATAGTGAACACCCAGGTACAGGCGGGAATACCCGACGAGGATGGCGAGGGGCACCATCACAAAGAGCCAGCGCGGAAAGAAGAAGGATAAATACGTGATCCCCGCCGTGATATTGGTGGCATGGCTCGAAGGAAAGGCAGGGGACTTGGGACAATACCCTTCTATCAGGCGTATCCACTCATGGATATGGCACGGCCTGATCCTATCGATGAGTTCTTTCACCAACATCGTACACATCGTCTCGCTGAGCAGGATGGTCAAGCCGAGGCCGACCGCGATAAGTAGCCCCTTGAGACGCTCTCTGATAACAATGATGAGCAAAAGAACTATCAGCGGGATCTTCCATGCATCAAAATGCGAAAAAACGGGGATAACCCGGTCGAGGAACGGACTGGTCCATTGTAGATTCAGGAGGCGCAGCAGGGCAGTATCTACATCTACGAGCCAGCTCATCAATCAACCTCATCCTTTTCCGCCACGATCTCAAAGCTGGTGACGTTGCTCCGGTGTTTTCCATCGGTTAGACACGGATTGGCCTGCATGATGCGGAAACCGTTTTCCCGGCAATATGCCTGCGCCTTCTTATATTCGTCTAATAAACCGGTGATGATGATTCGTTCGATCTTCCTTCCCGTGATATCCATAGCCCTACCGCACCTCTCTTGAAATCCCCCCTAGATTCACCCAAACGAGCAGCAATTGTCAAGGAATTCAGGACAAGTATGCAGACAGGGGCTTTTTGTTGACTGGGAACGGTTAATCTAAGTGACAATAATTGTCACGTTTTGCCTAAAAGTGACAATTATTGTCAATTCTCTGGTGATGTTCTCCCATAACGGAATTTTGTACAATAATTATTTATAAAAAGAAAATAAATATATGGAAAAATAGTTACTAATTTTTTGCATTTTAATCGCATATTATTGACACTTTTGCCATGAACTGCTGTTTAATCATAATAATATCTTACATGACTATTTGCAGAAAAAATAATAATTTCGATTAGTTATGATATTTAAAAATATGAAAATTTTTTTGGCATATGAATTGCTCTTTAACTATTGCGTTAAAACGAGAGAGGGGGGTTATCGGCTAACTCATGAGAAATCGACTATTAAACTGATAGTCAAATTTCTAGAGCCTGAATAAGGCAAACCACTCGAAAGGGTGGGACGCAAAGCCACTGGCCTAAGTTTTAGATTTCTTACAATATGGTCGCAGGGCTGCCGGGCTGATCAAACCCCTCGAGGAGCTTCATTCGAAGGCTGGCCTTGCACGTGTGATAGCACCTCGGGGGCGTTAAGCGCGCACGGTAAGGGAAGGGTGAAGGTGCTATCATGCTACAATCAAAAAATTTACTAAAAATAAAAAAACAATCATTCTTTTGTTCCGTTTTTGGCCTTGTCCTTTCAATCTGGAACAAACAAAATCTGCCCCAAGTACGGTTACCTAAGAGAAATTAGAGGGGCTTTTTACCATTTTCAAAAAAATATGTTTATCAACCAACGCCTAAGAGAAATTAATTTCAAGATCGTTTATTGGGGTCCTGCTATGAGCGGTAAGACCACCAACCTGCAATATATCCATAGCCACATTAATACCGAACGACGGAGCGAACTAGTTTCGGTCAAGACAGCGGGTGAGCGCACCCTCTACTTCGATTTCATGCATATAGAGCTAGGCGAGATAAAAGGGCTAAAACCAAAATTTAATCTTTATACTGTACCCGGCCAAGCGATTTACTCTGCCAGCCGCAACGTGGTGTTGCGAGGGGCCGAGGGCATAGTATTTGTCGCTGACTCGCAAGACGGTCTTTTGCAGGACAATCTCACGAGCCTGGCAGACCTGGAGAACCAATTGGGTAAGTTGGGACATCAACTAAACGAGTTCCCTTTTGTCCTGCAGTGTAACAAACAGGATACGCCCACGGCCATCCCTCCCCGGGCATTAGGTGATCAACTGGGACTGAACGGTCAGCCCTGCCTCGGATCGATCGCTGCGCGGGGCGAGGGTGTATTCGATAGCATGAAGGCTATTATTAGTCTGGTCATGCAAAGGTTTTAGGAGGAGCCTATCATGTCATCACTTACCGCTTTCTCCATTCCTCGATCTGTTGCGTTCAGCATGGAACAGATGGAGAAAATCAAAGAGTGTCTCGATGAGTTAGCCGGGAACACTGGCGCTTGGAGCATCCTCCTGACTGACACTACTGGTCAATTGATTGATGTTCATGGCGGAATTGACAAGAAAATTGCTGATGCCCTGGCGGTCCTCATCGCTGGTAGCTATGCTGCCAGTGCAGAGTTTATAAAAATCCTGGATAAGGGCAAGGACGCGCACCTCAGTAATCTTTCTCTAGAAACTACCGATTACAGTATCTTTTCAATCATAGTAGACGAGGTGTTGATCCTGAATGTAGCTTTTGAGAACGAGGTTAAGGTTGGTATCGTGCGAGTTTTCGCCACTGAGGCACGGCACAGTTTACTAGAGATCGTGCGTGAGGCGCTCTTGACCAATTCAGACGCCAAAGATGTGAATCTGCGGTTCACTGATAGTGATTTAAATCAATTTCTGAATGATGAATTAGAAAAACTCACGGAATTCGAGATGTAGGGAGATAAGGGAATCGAAGAGGATAGTATCGATGGATTCAAAACAAGAGCTTTGGGAGAAGGCCTTACACAAGATGAACAAAGAAGGCAACTTCAAGGCGGCGGTGCTCTCCCTTGAAGATGGTCTGCCACTGGTATCTTCGCCGGCCCATTATGAAGATGAGACAGCGGCGGCCATGGTAACGTTGCTCAATGAGACGGTCAAGCGAATTAATCATCAGTTGCGCCTGCCTCGGGTGGATGAAATTTCCATCGTGGGCGATGATCGCACCCGCCTCATCTGTCGGTATTTTACTGTGGATAGTCATGAACTGCTGTTGACGGTACTGGCTCCGCCTGATCAATCCTACCGTCGTCTGACCAACCAGGCGATGAAGGAGATCGAGCGTATCTGGCTGACTCAAAGGACAGACCGGTGACGGTATAAATAAAAGGGAGAACACAAGCAATGATCAGCGCTGGGAGGTCAAGGGATTGTAAAGTACCCCATTGCCGCGAAGGGCTTCTCGCCCTTGCGCAGCGGCTCCTGTGAGGGAGGAAAGGGCTGTGACGATCAAGGGGAATCTGGAGGACATGAACCTGCCCAGCATTGTAACCTTAAATTGTAATGATGGCAAACAGGCCTGCCTGCGAATCAACTACAGCGGAAGAGAAGCTGCTGTTTTCTTTGAGAATGGTCAGGTCGTACATGCGATCCTCGATTCTGACGAAGGTGAGGAAGTAGTGTATGAGCTTTTGACTTGGGATGGGGGCAGCTTTGAGATTGAACAGAATGTGCCCCCTCCCAAATGCACCATAACCACCAATTGGCAGGGTCTTCTTTTGGAAGGCATGCGCCGCATTGACGAGGGCGCGGCCAATGGTGATGGATTGGATACCATTATGGAATTTGAAGGAAAGGAGGTGAGGACGATGGCTAAAAAAGGTACTGTAGCTGCTCGGCTGGAAGAGATGGCCAAGGAGATCCCGGGGTTTGTGGCTGCGGCTGTGGTGGGGAAAGATGGTCTGTCTATTGGTGAATATGTGATTTCGGACTTTGATATCGAGACAGCCGGTTCTCAATTTGCTCTGGTCATGCAGCTCGTTCAGAAGAGTGCTGCCCAACTTGGAAGCAATCAGATTGAGGATAACCTGGTTACGAGCAAGGACAGGTACATCATCAGCAGATATCTGGGCGATGGGTCGTACTTTTTGGTCACGGCAGTAGACAAAGCAGGATCGAGCCTGGGGAATGTTCGCCTGGTAACCCGCTTGTTTGGCGAAGGACTCTGGTCAGACATCCCCAAATAAACACCTATCAACGTGTAATGAAATTTTAAACTGAGAGAGGTGAATAAAATGGCAACAGAAGAAAAAAAGAAGGAAAATCAGTTGCGTCTGATGGGCATGACCATGCGCGGCGTGGCCCTTGGCATATGGGATCTCGTCGGCGAGACCGCCGTTGCGCTTGGCCCCCGCATCGGCGAGCAGACCCTCGCAGTTATGGAGAAGGAGATGGGTCTGGAGGTCGCTGGAGAAAAACCTGAAGATATACTGACAGAGATCGGCCGCCTCTTCACGGACGAGTTCGGCTTCTGTAGTGCGGTCAAGATCGAATCAAAGAACGACAGCATCACCATGACCGTCGAGAATTGCAAGATGGCTACCCTAACCGGAAAATTGATAGACGATGGTGTGGACCCCTTTATCTGCCCTTACCGCAACACCGGCGTGGCTGCTTTGAAGCGCGCAGGCAAAAATGCCCGTGCTACTGTGGCGTTTGAGAAGGGCAAGGGTTCTATTATTACCTTCCAGATTGTCTAGCATGTTACAGATCGCACGTACAGGGAGGAAGCAGGCTGCGGCCGGTTACCTCCCTGTACATAAGGAGGTGCTTACATGGCAAAAGTAAACTGTTGGGAATTCAAGAAATGCGGGAGAGAACCCGGTGGAGCAAAGATAGATGAACTAGGGGTCTGTACCGCGGCAACGATGACCAGAGCGAATGGAGAGCATGGTGGCAAGAATGCCGGACGCGTATGCTGGGCGATCGTTGGAACGCTGTGTGGCGGCGCGGTTCAAGGTACATTCGCAAAATTGAATGGTTGTATAGCCTGCGATTTTTATCAACTTGTACGCAAAGAGGAAGGGCAAGACTTTCAGTACGCTATATAGCATCCGGCCGCTTTCTGAGAAGAGGATTTGCCAAGTACCGAGAAAAACAAGTGCCCGCTGGAGTTCGGCGTTGGCTCTAAGAGTAACTCTTTGCTCCTGGTCAAGAAGGATAGGTACAGATGAAGGAGCCGATCATCTTTCGCCGCGGCGACTGCCTCAGCCACGAAGAGGCCCTGTACTGGAAAGATCTGCTCTACCGCACGATCAAAATTGGCACTGAGGTCGAGTTCGCCTTACCCAAGGGTGTTCAAAAGGATGACTTTTTCCCTCCGCTGGTGGATGCCCTCAAGCCTTCCAAAGACCTGAGCAACCTGGGTCAGTATGGTGTGCTGGATGTGCTCAGTGAGCACTGCGGTATTGAGATTCAGGTTATCGGCCGCCAGCCCTATTACCCGGTCCTCGTTCAACAGTATCGGGCAATCCTGGACGATTTGGTAGCCCGCCAGGTGCGGGCCAGACCCACCTGCGGCCTGCATTACCACGTGCTGGCCCTCGGCCTCGGGCAACCTGTGCCGGAGATTATCTTGGCGAACGTCTGGAATTTAACCCGCCGCTACGCGCCCAACCTGCGCTTTTTGACCAGTGGTGGAGATTCCCTGCAGGCCCTCTGTCGGCGACGAAACTACAACAGTCACCTGGAGATGGTTAAACTCACCCCTAGTGCGATGTCGATGGCTGAGATTCAACAGCATCTCCGGAACAGCAAACAGGTGCCCGAGCACCAGAACTTCTTAAACTTGGAACATGTTACCTTCACTGAAGAGGGTGCGGTTAAGAACCTTCACGTCGAGTTCCGATTTCCCGATGCGGACCTTTCACCCATTTCTATTGTAGCCAAGACATTTCTGTTGCTCGCCATCACGCTCAAGGCGGTGGAGATGAGTCAGTATGGGGTCATCCACGTTGGTCGCGTCAAGGAGTGGCGACGCAAGATAGAACTCTTGGACATGCTGAACAACAACGACGGCAATCTGGCCACCAGTGATACCACCCGGGTGACGCCGGAGGTGATTGAGGAACTGCGCGTGGGCTGCCGTGAACTGCTGGAGTTGATTAAACCCATCTTTGCCCGTTTTGAGAGCAACCCCGGTTTTGAGATCCTCACGCTTCTGGCCGAGACGCCCATCTCGCTGCTGCGAGTTAGCGGGCGCTCTTGGACCGAGATTGAGGAGGTGCTCTCGGAGCGGGCGACCATGGATGTGGGAGGGTGGGACAAGACCGATCGGCGGCTGATGCGCTTCATCGAGCTGTCCGAATCGGAGAGCCAAGAGACACCGGCGACCTGGAAATGGGCCGCTGCCAGGGAGTTGTTCCTGACACCCCAGGAATTGGAGCGGCGGCTAGAAAAGCTTGACGCCTGGCGAGGGCTGAAGTGGGATTCGGAACTGGGGACGATGATTTTTCTTAATTGAAGGTTTATGGCTGATAATTTGTGAGAGGCGATAAAAAAGAATAACTATGTGTGGATTGGCCGGTATGTTGCTTTATTCCACTCAACGTTCTGAGAAGGAGTGGATGGAACTGCGTGAGGTGTTCTCACGCATGTTGGTCTTTAACGAAGAGCGAGGGCGAGAGGCCTCGGGAGTGGCCCTGATCAGCCGAGATGGCATCCTTCGCCTGTTCAAACAACCCGTGCCGGCCTCACAGCTAGTGCGAATGGAACCCTACCAGGACATCATAGCCTCAATAGGCCCCGAAACCACCTGTCTGCTCGGCCATGCGCGGGCACCGACCAAGGGCAGCAGATGGAACAACGCCAACAACCACCCACTTTTGGTGGGACAAACGGTGGGGATCCACAATGGGATCATCGACAACGACGACGACCTTTTTGCCTGCTCCGGCTTTTCACGCCACGGAGAGGTGGATAGCGAGATCATTTTCAGCCTTTTGGACCGCATTGGCCCCATCAGCAACAATGGATTATATTCATCAGTAGTACAGCGGCAGGTAGCCCGTTTAGAAGGATTTTTCGCCACCCTCTCCATCGACCTACGGCGGCCCACGCGCCTATTGGTCCTGAAACACCTCAGACCCCTGTGTCTACACTATGAAAAGCGGCTCAATGCCCTTTTCTTCTCCTCGCGATACCTCTTTCTGCGAAAAGCCTTTGGACGCGTGGTGATCACCGAGGCCCTTGAATCAGAGCGGGGATTTATCTTTGATGCCGAACAGTTACTGGAAAAAGGGAACACACCCCTGTGTTGTTTCGATATCGCCTCCGCTGGCTGGATGGCTGATCCAGAGACACATGCTCTCTTGTCGTTCTGCAGTTGAAATAAGAACCTTTTCAATATGTGTGAGTGTACCTGTTGGTGTCGCAACCCATGCAGAGGCAATAAAAAGCCCTCTTTTATGGGGACAATTCGGCAGATGGATTTTGGAAGAGTAAGTCTGATTTTACCGACATTTTTTGCCGCCTGTTCAGGTCCGACCGTAATTTGCTAAATTACTCCGTCTCTATTTGAATATAAAAACATTTTAATTTTAATTAGTTGTTTATTGATATGCATATATAATATAATGGCATGCAATTTGCAGTTTTAATATTAAGGTAGAAAAAGAAAAGCTAGTAAAATGCGCAACCAGATTACTGAATCGGAAGTGTCAGCGAAGAAGCACAAGCGGACAGATAAGAAAGCTCGCCAACAGCTCGAATTCCTAAATACTATACTAGAATCTCTCCCCCATCCCTTCTATGTAATAGACGCTGACGATTATACAATCCTGAAAACGAACTCTGCCACGAGGCTGCTCCAGGCGTCTGAAACAATAACCTGTTATGAACTCATCCATGATAGGACTGAACCGTGTCATGGTAAAGAAACAGCCTGCCCGTTAGATCGAGTGAAAAAGACCAAGAAGCCGGTTACGATGGAACATCGTTACCATGACACAAAAGGCAATTTTAAAATCGTTGAAATTACCGCGCATCCCATTTTTGATAACAAGGGGAACGTTACACAGGTCATCGAGTGCGTTCTGGATATTACCGAACGCAAGCGGGCAGAGGATTTGATGAGCCTCCAACACGACCTGGCGGTGGCTCTGAGCGCTGAACATGAACTGAGTGAGGGGCTGCGTTTCTGCTTTGAAGCGGCAACCCGTGCCTCAGGGATGGATTGCGGCGGCATTTATCTTGTCGACGAGATTTCCGGGGCTTTCAACCTTGTTTTTCATGAAGGGCTGACGCCTGATATTATCGGGAGCGTCTCACACTATGATGCAGACTCGGACAATGTGCGGCTCGTAATGGCGGGCAAGCCAGTCTATAACAAACATCTAAATCTTGGGGTGCCCCTGGGTGAAGCTGAAAGACGTGAGGGCCTGCTTGCTATCGCCGTCATTCCGATACATTTTGAGGATCGAGTAATCGGCTGTATAAACATCGCATCGCATACTTTGATTGAGGTATCATTCTCGGCTCGCAGAGCGCTTGAGACTATAGCCGCACAAATCGGAAGTGCTATTGCACGCTTAAAGTCCGAAGAGGCTTTTCGGAAGAGCAAAGCAAGATTCAGAGATTTGGTTGACTTAATACCGCAAACTGTTTTTGAAATTGATGAAAAGGGCGATTTTTTATTCGTTAACGCCTTTGGACTTGAATCCTTTGGCTATACTCAAGAAGATATTGATAATCGTTTGAATGCCGTACAATCGTTTATTCCGAAGGACCGAGAAAGGGCTAGGGAGAATTTTCGGCGGGTATTGAACGGAGAGAAGTCAATCGGTAATGAATATGCAATAATGAGGAAAGACGGCAGCACAGTCCCTATTATTTTATATTCCAGTCCTATTATTCATGAAGGCGAACCTATGGGCCTGAGAGGAATTGTCATAGATATCACCGAGCGTAAGCGGCTTATAGAGGAACGCCTCAACAACCTTGAGAGACTGAGAAGAAGCCTGGAGGAAACGATCGGTGCCCTCGTTTCGACACTCGAAGCGAGAGACCCTTATACCGCAGGCCATCAAAAGCGCGTGGCGGAACTTGCCATTGCCATTGCAGAGGAAATGGGCCTTTCTGATGAGCAGATTGATGGAATCCGCATGGCCGGTCTTGTTCATGATATCGGAAAGATATATGTCCCTTCCGACCTTCTTAATAAGACCAATCGCCTAAACAAACATGAGTATGAATTGTTTAAAAGTCACTGTCAAGTCAGTTATGACATATTGAAGACAATAGACTTTCCGTGGCCGGTTGCCCCGATGGTGCTACAACATCACGAAAGGCAGGATGGCTCTGGATATCCGCAGGGGTTGTACGGTAGAGACATTATGTTGGAAGCTCGCATTCTGGCTGTAGCTGACGTTATCGAAGCCATGAGTGGTCATCGACCCTACCGACCTGCTTACAGTGTAGGTGATGCCTTAGAGGAAATACTACACCATAAAGATTCCCTCTATGATCCTGAGGTCGTAGACGCTTGTTTAAGGGTTTTTTACGAGAAGGGGTTTACGTTTCAGGAGGTGGAGAAGAAGAAAATGTGATCTCGAATCCGTTGCGTGGTTCCTCACCTCTTTGAAAATTGTCCTATAGCTTCACCAAAACGCGTAGTGTTTGTCAAGGGTTGAAAACATTTGTCATTCAAGAATTAAAAGGGGACACTTTTTGATAGATATAAAGTTTAAAAGTGGATATCTGGCGCCTTGAGATCAGCCATGGCCTCGCGGAATTTGAGGGTGACCTAGGATCGTCAACTAATCCGCGCGACAAGCGGGACCACGCTATCGGCGAAGATCCGTTTAATCTCTCCTCTGCTTGGCCATGGCCATCTTTGCAGCCAGCAGGATGGCGTTGATAAGACTTGTCGGATCAGCCACCCCCTTACCAGCTATATCATATCCCGTCCCATGATCGACAGAGGTCCTGATGATGGGCAATCCCAGGGTGATGTTCACCGCATCCCTGAAGTGGAGGAGCTTCAAGGGTATCAGACCCTGGTCATGGTACATGGATATAACCGCATCATACCTCCCGGAAGCGGCATGAAAGAAAAGGGAGTCCGCAGCAAGTGGACCATAGACGGCCATGCCTCCTTGACGACACTCCTCTATGGCAGGCATGATAACCTCCTGCTCTTCGGAGCCGAAGAGCCCTCCCTCACCGGCATGCGGGTTGAGCCCTGCCACCGCCAGCTGCGGGGTTTGAATCCCCCAATACGCTTTCAACCCCTGAGAGGTAATCTCGATGGTCCGCTTGATCCGCTCCTTGGACAGGGCGGCAGGGACCTCCCGGAGGGGAAGATGGGTAGTCACCAAGGCCACGCGCAGCGTGGGGCCCGCCAACATCATCACCTGATCCTCTGATCCGGTCAGTGCTGCCAGGAGTTCCGTGTGGCCGGGGAAGGGGTATCCCGCCGCATTGAGGGCTTCTTTGCTGATGGGGGCCGTCACCAGGGCGTCAACGATGCCCTTCTGCGCCAGCAGCACTCCTCTCTCGATATAGCGATAGGCCGCCGCCCCCCCCCGGCTCCGGGAAGCGCCCAGGGGGACCTCTTCGGGGGAAAGGTCGGTCAGGGAGATGAGGTTCAGGGTCCCTCGCCTAAAGACCCCTTCCTCAGGTCCTGCGATCCTTTTGATCGTTACTGGGGTCTTCGACCATCGAACGGTAGACGATAAAATGCCCTCATCTCCCAACACCAGGGGACGGCATTGGGCAAAGACCGTTCGTACACCCATGGCCTTGACGATGATCTCCGGCCCTATGCCGGCAGGATCGCCCATGGTTATGGCGATAAGAGGGGATGGCATCTCTGAGAGCGCAATCAAAAAAGGGGGATTTACAGTTTTATCTCTATGTTGGAGTGTGCCTTTAAATCCTTGAGCCACTTGGCATAGAGCTTGATTACTTCTTCCTGGTAGTAATCTGCCATGACCCGCGCCTGTGCCTCCTCGAAGGTGGGGATCGACCCTGGCTTCCTTTCCGTCACCTTGAGCAGGTGTAGGCCTTGAGAAGACTGGATAACTCCACTCATCCCCCCCACTTCCATGCTGAAGACCACCTCTTCGAGCATCGGGATCATCTCGCCCTTCGTAAAAAACCCGAGATCGCCCCCTGTGCGGGCTGAGGCTGCGTCATCCGAATAGAGGGCAGCCAGCTTTTCAAAGGTCTCCCCTGTCTTCAGCCCCTGCAATACCTTTTCCATCTTCTTTTTGGCCGTCTGCCAATCGTTGGCTGTTGCCTCGGGGGGGACTTGAATCAATATCTGGCTCACCCTCACCTCGGGGGAAATATAATTGCCCGCGTGGCTCTGATAATATTCCCGTAGCTTATTTTCAGCCATTGATACGTCAGGCTTGATGAACGTCTCGATGATCCTGGCACGCCTGATCTGCGCCGTGAGAAAATGACGATACCCCTCCGGGCTGAATCCATGAGCGGCAAGGTCCTTTTTCATCTGATCATCGCTTTTAAACCCTTCCTGCCTAATCCTTTCTATGGCCTTATCTATATCTTCTTTTTCGATCTTGATACCATACCGGCTGGCCACCCTTTGTAAGAGCTTCTCTTCGATTAACTGCTCCAGGACTTCCTTGCGAGCCTGACGCAGTCTGATTTCTTGGTCTAAAAGATTCCCTTCAGCGAGGATATTAGCCTTCCCATAGTTCGGCATGGCATTATCAACTTCGGAGAGGGTAATCACCTCACCGTCCACGATCCCTACTACTTGATCGAATACCTTCCCTGAGGACGTAGACAGCATCAACAAAAAGAAGATAAAAACCAAGGGAACAACCCTTTTCATCGCCGACAGCACCCCCTTTACTGATTTTTCTGTGTTTCCTGGCGAGGAGTTTGCGTTTCCTGGCGAGGAGTCTGCGTTTCCTGGCCAGGAGTCTGCGTTTCCTGGCGAGGAGTCTGTGTTTCCTGGCGAGGAGTTGGCGTTTCCTGGCGAGGAGTCTGCGTTTCCTTGCGAGGAGTCTGCGTTTCCTGGCGAGGAGCGGGAAGCCCTATATTCTCAAGGACCTTTTTATTCACCCTGATGCTTGCCTTTTTTTTGACCTTTTTCAACCAACCACGGAAGATCTTGTCTTCCTCCTCTCGCACGATCATCTTCTTGACCTGATCCTTTACCTCATCAAAGTTCGATTGGGACTGCCCCCTTCTGGCCACGACCTGAAAGATGTGGTATCCATAGGGGCTCTGTACAATATCGCTCGTCTCCCCTGCCTTCAAAGAGAAGACCACATCAAACTCCTCCGGCATGTCCCCACGGCCGAAGAATCCGAGATCACCCCCCATTTCGGCCTCGGGGCCGGTGGAATGCCTTCTCGCCAGCTCCTCAAAGGACGCCCCTTGCTTGATCCGAGTAAGGAGGTTCTGCGCCTCCTGACGGTCTTTGACCACGATCTGCCGCACCCTCACCTGCTCGGGCACCACAAACTGCGATCGATGCTTCTTATAATACTTCCGCAAAGTATGCTCATCGATGGGGGAAGTGATCTGGGAGACCCTATTGATAACCTTCTCGATCAGGAGCCTCTGGTGCAAACTCCCTTTCCACCGGCGGCGGGCGGCTTCATCGCGTACAACTTCGTCAAACCTGCCCTGAGGGTAACTCCTTTTAATGAAGGCAAAGGCATCCTCCAATTCATCGTCGCTCACCGTTATCCCCATCTTTTGGGCCTCAGTGAGGACAAGCCTCTTCTCGATGACCTGATCCAGCAGGGCCTTTTTCAGGTTTTTAAAATCCACCTCCTCTTGAGGAGTAGGAGGAGTTTGGTAGCCCTCGACCAAAGGGAAGAGTTCTGCGGTGAACTCCGCAACGCTGATGGAGTCACTATTAACCTGCGCCACGATGTCCGATGGCATATCCCTCTGGCAGGAGCTCAGAATAGCCGCGATCATCAGGATCGACAGGATCGAGATGAGGGGCCTGAGCCAATACCTCATGAGCCTTCTCCCTCCTCAGCGGCCAACAACGGCTCATTAATGTTGATATGAGCCCCTTCCCGCAACCCTTGCAGATGGGCAGTGAGGATCTCCTTGCGCTTCTTTTCCCTGAGAAATTTCCCGATCTCGTCTTGCACCTCGGCAAAGGCGAGCTCACGGGGCTTCTGTCTGTCTTCAAGGCGGATGATGTGAAAGCCTAATTTTGTCTTGACGATGCCGCTCGTCTCCCCTCGTCTCTTCAAGGAAAAGGCGGCCTCTTCAAACGACTTGTCCACCATCCCCCTCGAGATATAGCCCAGGTCCCCCCCCTGCTGCTTGCTGGGCCAGATGGAGTATTGCTTCGCCAAGGCGACAAAGTCCTCCCCCTGATTCAACCGCTTCTTGATCTCCTGGGCTTCCGCCATGGTCTTCACCATGATATGTCTGACCCGCACCCTTTCACCCAGAGAGAACTGCTCTTTGTTCATTCGATAATAGGTTTCCACCTCTTTGTCGCTGACCTCATCCTTGCCCGCGCAGAGTTTTTCCGTCAGGGCCTCGATGATCAAGCCCCGTTTAAATTGCTCCACCTTGCTCAGAACTTCTTCATCCTTGTCAAATCCCTTCTTTACCCCCTCTTGGAGGAGTAGCTCCCGTTCTATGAGTTTTTGCAAAAACTCCTTCCTCCCCTTTTCGGTAATCATCAATGTCTTGAGGGAAGTCGGTAGCTGTTCCATCTCCCGCTCGAACTCTCCCAGGGTAATCACCCGGTCGTTTATCCTCACCAGCTCCTTCTCTTTGAGGGGTTTGACCTTGTCACAGGATACGGCAAAGAGGAGTAAGAAAATGAAGGTTATCACCAAAAAAAGTTTATTATTCTTCATCATGCCCTAACCTTACCTATGCGCAGAAACTATCATATCACACGGACCCTTGCAAGATATTTCTGGGCTTTGCCGGCTCCCTCTCGGGAACCGAGGATGCAAATTGGGTCAAGTCAATAGTCAGCGAGGGCAGGGGTCCAGTCCGGTAGAAAGAAGGGCTCCATCAGCCCTGGCCTAAATAACATCCTCGTTCCAGTCGAGCATCATCACACGAACCGTTGTCCCCGGCCTGGCCTCGGCCACATCCTCAGGGACGATCACCAGCCCATTAGCCAGGCTCATCGAAGTCAGGACGCCGGAGCCCTGTGGGCCGGTCAGCCTGGCAAAATACCTGTCACCGCGTTTCTCGATGATGGCGCGGGTGAAGACCCGCCTCCCGTCCGAGTTGAAAATACGGTCTTCGAGTATCGCGTCGATCGTCGGCTTCGTCAGGTTCCGCTTGCCCATCATCTTGAGGATGGCGGGACGGGCGAACATCTCAAACGTCACCATGGAGCTGACGGGATTGCCCGGGAGCCCGAGATGGGGGACGGTCTTATCAACCCCCTTGATCTGCCCGAAGGCAAGGGGTTTCCCCGGTTTCATCCGAACGCTCCAGAAGCCGATCTCACCTTGCTCAGCAAGCACGTCCTTAACGATGTCATAATCCCCGACAGACACCCCTCCGGACGTGATCAGCATGTCTGCATCGAGCCCGCCCCGGAGGGCTGTTATCAACGACTCCTTGCTATCCAGAGCGATCCCCAGCATACGCGGGACGCCGCCGTAACGGCGCACCAGGGCAGCCACGCTATAGGAGTTGCTGTTGTATATCTTGCCCTTCGGCAGCGGCCGGCCGACCTCGACGAGCTCGTTGCCCGTCGCCACGATAGCGACCACCGGCCTGGCGATCACCGATGCCGTGCTCATTCCCAGGGAGGCAAGGACACCTACCTCGGCCGGACGGATGACAATTCCCGCAGGAAGCACGGCTGTCCCTTTCGAGATATCCTCACCGGCGCGCCTGATATTCTGCCCCTCTTTCGCCGCAACACAAATACCTATTTCGGAGATCGTCCCTCCTCTCTGCCTCGCCGTCTCATCGGTATCTTCAAACCGCACAACGCTGTCTGCGCCCTTGGGTATCGGCGCCCCGGTCATGATGCGGATCGCCGTGCCCGGCACGACCTCCCTGTCGGAGATAGACCCGGCGGCAACTGTGTCAATGACACGCAGCAGTCGCGGCGAGCCCGGCGCCGCGCCGGATGTATCTTCCACCCTGAGCGCATAGCCGTCCATCGCCGAATTGTCCAGTGGTGGAACATTTATGCTCGCAAAGACATCCTCAGCCAGGACCTGCCCCAGGGCATCGAGGATCAACACATCTTCTTTATCCAGGACGCTGACATGGCTCAGGAGCTTTTCCTGAGCTTGCTCTACGCTAATCATCGCTGGTGTTGCCTCCCGTCATCTCGCGCGCCCTCTTCATCTCTTCCTCGGAATTGACATAAAAAGCTCAACATCCGCAGATCAAACCTCGCAAGTTCACCAGGGGAATAGTGTCGCCAGCCTCGCAATTATCGCGCGCTCGAATCCATTTTGCTCGGTGCTTTAATTCTAACACAGCGCAGCACGGTGTCCAAGATATAAGGATAGCCGCCATCATACGGTATCTCTATAATTTCTCATATTCGCAAAAATTGTCTCTCACACCAGCCCTTGCAAGATATCCCTGGTCTCTGCCAAGACCCCCAGCCAGTCGCTTGCCTCGGGCGTATAGATCAGCCGCATATCCGGGGTCAACCGATATTTCCCGCCTCCTTGCTCGATGAGCTGCACCACCTTTCCCGAAGAGATCACCCCCTCGGGGACAAAGGCAAGCACCGCTCTCTTATCCCTGAGCTCGAATCGTTTGACGGAGAACGCGCTCAGCCATATCTTCAGCCTGATGACCTCCAGGAGGTTCAAGAGGGACGGCGGCAAGGGGCCAAAGCGGTCTTGCAGTTCTCCCTTGATCTCCGCTATCTCGTGTTCTTCTTCCAGACCCGCGAGCCTCTTGTAGAGGATAAGGCGCTGATTATCGTCGGCGATATAGTCAGGGGGAATGAGGGCCTCTATGGGCATATGGATCTCGGGGGTCACCCGTTCTCTCACCTCCTCGCCCTTGAGCTCCTTGATAGCCTGCTCCAGGAGGTTGTTGTACAGCTCAAAACCAACCTCGGCGATGTGGCCCGATTGGACATGCCCCAAGAGATTCCCCGCCCCCCTGATCTCCAGGTCTCTCATGGCCAGCCGGAACCCGGAACCCAATTCGCTCAACTCCTGAATGGCGCGCAGTCTCCTGAGGGCCTCCCGGGAGAGATACTGACGTGGGGGACAGATCAAGTAGGCGAAGGCCCGCTCGGCAGATCTGCCTACCCTACCCCTCAGTTGGTAGAGATCGGCCAAGCCGAAGCGCTCGGCATGGTTGATGATGATAGTGTTGGCGTTGGGGATGTCCAGACCGGACTCGATAATACTGGTACAGACAAGGAGATCTATCTCCCGCTCAACGAACCGCATCATCACCCGCTCCAAGGCCCGCCCCGGCATCTGCCCGTGGGCTATGGCCAGGCGCGCCTCAGGGACCAGCCCCTGCACCAGGGAGGCCATTGCCTCGATATCCCTCACCCGGTTGTGCACAAAGAAGACCTGACCGCCCCTGCGGACCTCCGTGCGGATTGCTTCCGCGATCACCTCCTGGTCGAAGTTGACGAGGTAGGTGCGGATGGACTGGCGATTGGGGGGAGGGGTGTTGATCAAGCTGAGATCCCTGATCCCCAACAATGACATCTGCAGGGTGCGGGGGATGGGGGTGGCGGTGAGGGTGATACAGTCCACTAATTTCTTCATCTCTTTCAAACGCTCTTTGTGAGAGACGCCGAATCGATGCTCTTCATCGATGATCAAGAGCCCCAGATCCCGGAAGGAGACATCCGCCCGCAGCAGGCGGTGGGTCCCGATGATGATATCGATCTTCCCCTCTTTGAGGCGTTGCAGGATCTCCCCCTGCGCAGCGCGGGGCTTAAACCTGCTCAGGCTCTCCACTACCACGGGGTAGCCTTTGAGCCGGGAGGTGAAGGTCAGGTAGTGCTGCTGGGCCAGGACGGTGGTGGGGACGAGCACGGCCGCCTGTTTGTTGTCCAGGGCCGCCTTGAAAGCCGCCCTGATAGCCACCTCTGTCTTCCCGTACCCCACGTCCCCGCAGATCAACCGGTCCGCCGGCCTCGGCTCCTCCATATCCGCCATCACCTGCTCGATGGCCTCCGCTTGATCCGGGGTCTCCTCATACTCGAAGGCCGCCTCAAACTCCTTAAAGTAGGCGCTGCCGGGGGCAAAGGAGAACCCCTGAAAGAACTGACGGGTGGCATAGATCTCCAAAAGCTCTCTGGCCGCCTCCTCGACTGCGCGCCTGACCCGCTTTGTGGCCCTCCTCCAGGCTTGCCCCCCCAGCCTATCGAGCTTGGGTGCGCCCTCACCCGCGCCGATATACTTATGCACCAAATTGAATCTGTCCACCGGTACATAGAGCTTATCCCCTGCCTCGTACTCTATGAGCAGGTAATCGTTCTCCACCCCCTCCCTGGCCAAACCGCCGCCGCCGGAGGTGGCCCTTTGGCCAGAGGCGGCCTCCAGCCTTACCAGCCCCCGGTAGAGCCCTATGCCGTAGTCGACATGGACGACATGATCCCCTTGCCGGAGATCCTCAAAGGTGGAAAGGGGCGCCCCCTCGTGCCGTTTGCCGTGGCCTACCCTCCTCTTGAGTCCAAAGATCTCCTCCTCCGTCACCACCGCCAGCCCCTCCGTGGGGAGCTGGAAACCGGCCTTGAGGTCACCGAGCACAACCGCCAGGCGGCCGCGCTCCTTCAGGGGATGAGGGGGAAAGGAGTCCCGCACCCCCGCCTTCAGCCCGAAATCCTCCAGCAGCTCCACGAACCGCTTTCCCTGTCCCGGTGTCTGCGCGGTGATATAGATTGCCCACCCCTTCTTCAGCCACCCCTGCATCTCCTGCATCAAGACCCTCAACCCCTCTGCCTTGACCTTCCTGGAGATCTCCGCATTGGAAGAGGCGCGGGGGGTAACCCGAGAGGGAACTGGGCCCGTTGGGCGCGCAATCTCCCAACCCCCTATCTCGGCCCGCGGCCTCTGCTTGAACAGAGCCGCTACCCTATCAGGCGGAAGATAGTGTTCCTCTTGGCCGGCCCTTTGTAACTGCCCCCAAAACTCCTCCGCCTCCCTCTCAGCCTCCAGGGGGCTGTCGATGATGAGGGGCGTTGTGGAGGGGAGGTATTCAAATAAGGTGCCTTCCCCCTCTTCCGTAACAGGGGCAATAACGGCCTCGACCGCCTGCGTTGCCGATTGCTGGGTCTCAATATCGAAGGTGCGGATGGATTCCACCTGGTCGCCGAAGAACTCCAGCCTGAGGGGGTAATCCTGATCAACGGGATAGATATCCATGATCCCGCCGCGCAGGCTCATCTCACCCCGCTCCTCCACCATCTCGACACGGCTGTAGCCGAGGGCGATGATTGCCCTGATCAGCCTTTCGCGACCAAGCTCCCCTCCCCGCTCGATCCGTATGAGGGAAGAGAGAAGGGCCTGCTTTGAGGGGACCTTTCTCTGGAGCCCCTGAATCGGGGCGATGATCACGGACGCCTTTCCTTCGGCGGCACTTCGCAGGGCCTTGATCCTCTGGGAGATGAGATCCCAGGGGGGGATGTCACCGTGGGGGATGCCGTCTGTGGGAAAGAGGAGTACCCGCTCCTGCTCTGCAAGAGGGGTAAAGAAGAGGATTGCCTGCCACAAGGCCTCGGCCTCATCCTGATCAGGGGTGATGACCAGCAGGGGACAAACCTCCCTTGTGAGCAGGCTGATGAAGAATCCCTTGCTCCCCCCCTCCAGTTGTGAGATGACGAACTCCTCCCCGCGCTCCCATGCCCTCTTGGTGAGGCGCAGGAGCTCCTCTATGCCGCAGGAAGTCTCCTTATCCCTCAACCAAGCATCACGCACATCGTTGCTCCAGGGGGAGGATGCATAGCTCGGGAAAGAGACAGCGGCTACAACGGGGGCGGGGGGCCTTGCAGATCTCCCTCCCATACCTGATGAGGTTGAGGTGCAGGGGGATGGCCATGCCCTCGGGGACCAGCTCGGCCAGCAGCCCGTGGGCCTTCTCCGCCGTCGCCTGAGCGGGTACGAGCCCCAACCGCTTGGTGATCCTCAGGATATGGGTGTCAACCGGGAAGACTGCCCTCCCGCATCCGAAGGCCAAGACGCAGTTGGCTGTCTTTAACCCCACCCCCTTCAAACCGAGCAATATCCCCCTAGCCTCCTCAACCCCCATCTCGCAGAGCCGGGAGATGGTCATGCCCCCCCAGCGATCATGCACCCATCGGAGGATCTCCTTGATCCTCGCCGATTTCTGTTGGGCCAGCCCCCCAACCTTGATGGCCTCGGCAATCTCTTTGGGATCGGCCTCTAAGAGATCCTCCCAGCGCGGGAACTTTCTTTTCAACCCCTCATAGGCCAGATCGCGGTTCCTGTCATTGGTATTTTGGGAGAGGACGGTGCGGATCAACACCTCCAACGGATCGTCCACCGGGCCCTGGCCCGGAACGCCATACACCTTGGTCAAGACCTCGGCGACCTTGTGGAGGACACGCCTTTTCTCCTCATCATTAGCAGGGGGGACAGCCAAATGGGTTTAACCTCTTGAATCTTATGAATTTCGCATAACCAGAGGGGAAGATTATCCTTTTAATGGTAATGACACAACCCCTCCAAGTCAATATACCTTGTCCCCTGGTATAGGGCGCCCAAGAGGGGCGTTATTGACCTTCACCTTGACAAAACTCTATTATGAATATATATTCATTATATGATTTGTATCACGTTGTTTTTATGCACTTTACCTGAGGGTAATTAAAACATGCCGCGCCCGCAATTCAGACGAAACATCGGCTTTCTCCCCAGTGTGACCTACTTTAAGCCCGCAGGCGTCAGGATGGCGGAATTGGAGGAGGTCATCATCCCGCATGATGAGGTGGAGGCGATTCGGCTCAAAGATCTCCTGGGCTTGCCCCAGGAGGAGGCCGCTAAGCAGATGAAGGTCTCACAGCCCACGTTCCACCGCCTCCTCTTGTCGGCCCATGGCAAGATAGCCGATGCCGTGGTAAACGGCAGGGCGCTGAGGATCGAAGGGGGGAATGTAACCGTGGACGCAAACAACATCCCGCCCTGCGGTTGGCGCCGGAGGTGCCGGCACGGCTGGGGAAAAGGCATAGAGCAAAAAGGCAAGAGCGTACTCACTAGACAAGGAGGGACTATGAAGATTGCCGTAACGAGTGTCGATGGGACGTTGGAGGGCAAGATAGACGAACGCTTCGGCAGAAGCAGAAAGATCGTCATTTATGACCCGGCAACAAAAGACCTCAGCGTTGTCGATAACACGATCAACATGAATGCCCCGCAGGGGGCTGGTATGCAGAGCGCCGAGCATATCGTCAAGCAAGGGGCGCACGTCGTCATCAGCGGCCATCTGGGGCCGAATGCCTTCAAGGTGCTCCAGGCCGCCGGCGTCGCCGTATACACCGCATCCGACATGACCGTATCGGAGGCGCTCAAGGCCTTTCAAGACGGAAGGCTTACTCAATTAACCGGTCCCGATGTTAGCGGGCACTGGTAAGAAAGAAAGGAGGTATGTGTTATGCCAAGAGGAGATGGAACAGGGCCAATGGGAATGGGCTCCATGACAGGAAGGGCAGCAGGGTACTGCGCCGGCTACGGCATGCCGGGCTATGCCAATCCGGCCTTTGGCAGGGGGTATTTCGGCAGAGGAATGGGCCGGGGAGGCGGAGGAGGCCGTGGCTTCAGACACCGGTTCCTGCCGTTCTGGGCGCACATGCACCCGTTGTGGGGTGGGCCCCAGACAGGTTATGGCTCAGCGCCCATGGACAAGGAAACTGAAATGGACATGCTCAAGGCAGAGGCGGCTGATATGGAGGACGCCTTGAAACAGATCCAAGATCGCCTCACCAAGCTCCAGGCGGAGCAATAAGGGGATGCGGGTGAGGGCTTCTGCCCTCACCCGCATCTGACAAACACCCCAAGGAGGCAAAAAATGGCGAAGGGATATGACAGCAATAAAGGAAGAGGAAGTATACAGGATACCGGTACGGGCAGGGGGGCTGGCGGCGGCCGCGGCCGCATGGGCGGCAAAGGGCTTGGCCCCGGCGGGGAATGCGTTTGCCCGCAGTGCGGGCAACGGGCGCCTCATCAACAAGGCATCCCGTGCTACCAGCAGTTGTGCCCCCAGTGCAATACGCCTATGACACGGGCATGAGCGAAGTAGGCAAAAAGGGTATACATGAAAATTGCCTTTGCAAGCGGTAAAGGGGGAACGGGAAAGACGACCGTGGCAATCAATTTCGCCTGCCACCTGGCAGCTTCCAAGCATCAGGTTCAATACCTTGACTGTGATGTCGAGGAGCCGAATGGGCATCTTTTTCTCAAACCCGCCGTCAACGGGAAAAAACCGGTGAAGGTCATGGTGCCTGTTGTCGACCTCGACAAGTGTACCTTTTGCGGGGCATGCAGTGCGCAATGCCAGTTCAAGGCCATCGTGAGCCTCCCCGGCGCCACCATGATCTTCCCGGAGATGTGCCACAGCTGCGGGCTCTGTGTGCGGATCTGCCCGGAAGGGGCCATCAGGGAGGAGGAACGCGAGGTCGGCTATACCGAACAGGGCACAGCGATCCAGGAGATAGATTTTGTACACGGCGTCCTCAATGTGGGGGAGCCCATGGCTACCCCTGTTATACGGGCAGTCAAGGAATACTATAAAGAGGGCTCTATAAAGATCATCGACGCCCCTCCCGGCACCTCCTGCCCCGTGGTAAAGACCATTGCCGATGCGGATATGGTTGTCCTCGTCACCGAACCGACGCCCTTTGGGCTCCACGATTTGCAGATAGCCGTATCCGTCGCCCGCACCATGAATAAACCCGTGGGGGTCGTCATCAACCGAGACCAGGGCGAGTATGCGCCCCTTAAGGACTATCTTTCACAGAACAGCCTCCCCCTGCTCATGACGCTTCCGGAAGACAAAGAGATAGCCAAGGCCTATTCGCGGGGGGAGATTATCCTGAGCGTACTCTCCCAATATCGCGAGCATTTTACGGACCTCGCGATCAATATGGGGCGACTGGCGTCGCAGGCAAAAGGAAGGTGACGGGAGATGGAAACGGTAAAAGAGATCGTCGTCATCAGCGGCAAAGGCGGCACCGGCAAGACCTCCCTCGTCGCTGCCCTTGCCTCATTGTTTGCCGACAAGGTCATGGTCGACTGCGATGTCGATGCCGCCAACCTGCACATGATCCTTCAGCCTGAACGGATCATCCGCCAAAGCGGCTTCGCCGG
>Ga0214473_10001865_pt1 | contig 26858 bp, 21 predicted proteins | sample RVTome_7_FD_203509 | JGI IMG/M metagenome (GOLD analysis project Ga0214473, IMG submission 203509) | Soil microbial communities from uranium-contaminated site in the Upper Colorado River Basin, Wyoming, United States - RVT98D197 | ecosystem: Environmental > Terrestrial > Soil > Contaminated >...
TCGCCCACCCCCGTAGATCAGCACGTGGCCGCGCAGGGCGATCTCGGCGCCCACCACGCGGGCGGCCGCGAGCGAGTCGGCCGGCGCGCGCTTGCTCGATGCGCAGAAGACGGCGATGCGCACGGCGGCAGAGCCTAGCCCGGCGTTCGGCGAGCCGCAGGGGCGGGCTCGGTTCAGGCGCGTACGTGGTGATCTGCGTGGAGAAACTCGCGCGAGCGGTGAATGGGCGCCGGCTACGCCCTCGTTTCCGATGCGATATTATTTTGCGGATCGTACTTCGTACGTGCTAGGTTTGACCCGAACCCGAATGTGCGGCCCGCAGTGAAGGAAGAGGCCAGGGATGAAGATCGACCTGCTCTACGAGATCCAATGCCCGGGCCGGAGCGAGTACGAGGCGTACTGGGAGGCCATCGAGCAGATCGAGCTCGCCGACCGCCTGGGCTTTGGGTGCGTCTGGGCCGTGGAGCATCACTTCCTCACGGGCTTCGCGCACTCCTCGGCCCCCGAGGTTTTCCTCTCGGCGGTGGCGCAACACACCGAGCGCATCCGGATCGGGCACGGCGTCGTCCTGCTGCCCTCCCCATTCAACCATCCCGTACGGGTGGCCGAGCGGATCGGCGCTCTCGACATCCTGAGCAAGGGGCGTGTCGAGTTCGGAACCGGCCGATCGAGTCCCTTCGAGCAGGAGGGCTTCGAGGTGCCGATCGAGGAATCGCGCGCCATGTGGCAGGAGGCGCTCGAGATCATCCCGAAGATGTGGGCCACGAACCGGTTCTCCCATCGCGGGAAATACTGGACGATTCCCGAACGCGACGTGATCCCCAAGCCGATCCAGCGTCCCCATCCGCCCATCTGGATGGCTGCAACGAGTCCCCAGAGCTGGGAGATCGCGGCGCGGAACGGAGTCGGGTGCCTGGGGCTCACGATCTTCGTCTCGGTCGAGCAGATCGCCGAGCGCATCGAGACCTACCGCAAGGGGCTCGCGCATGCGCGTCCCGTCGGCAGCTTCGTGAACGATCAGGTGGGCGCCTTCACGGTCGTGCACTGCGCCGAGACCCAGCAGCGGGCGATCGACAACGGCGGCACCCGCGCTGCGGTGGACTATCTGTCCTACGCCTTCAAGGTGTTCGCGGGAGGCCTCGAGCCCGGGGAGGCCTTTTCGGCCGGCGTCCCGGATTCGGAGCTTCCGTACCAGGACATGGTCCGCGCCTACTCGCTGCTTCCGAAGCTCTTGCGGGGGCAGGTGGAATACGAGGACATGGACCAGGAGGACATGGTGATCGTCGGGGACCCCGACAAGTGCATCCGCAAGCTGGAGCACTACCAGCGGGCGGGCTGCGATCGGGTGCTCTGCCTGATGCAGGGCGGCGAGATTCCCCACCAGGCCGTGCTGCGCTCGATCGAGCTCTTCGGCGAGCACGTGATCCCGCACTTCGACCCCGGAGCCGTCCGCTCCCGGTCGTGATCCGCGAGATGCGTCAGCCTTCGAGCGAGAGCGCCTGGCGGGGGCACAGGCGCACGGCCTCCTCCACCTTCGGGCGCAGCGCCTCGGGTACGTCGCTGATCAGGATCGTGAGTGAGTCGTCTTCCTCGACGCGGAACACCTCGGGAGCGCACCTCACGCACGTGGCGTTTGCCTCGCACAGAGCGGCGTCGACGAGCACCTTCATCTTCGCCCCTCCCGGCGCCCGAGGGTTCGGGGTCGCCTCCGTGGGGATCGACTCGATGATACCCGAGATCCTCCGCTCGGAGATCGCGACCCGGCAGGAGTCTTGGAAATGACCGTGCCCCCGGATCTGCCCCTCGAGTCGCGGCTGCGCATCGGCTTCATCACGGGCTTCGCTGGCGCCGCGGACGCCCGGCGGGTGGCGGAAGGGGCGGAGACGCGCGGCTTCGACTCGCTCTGGGTCGGCGACCACATCGCCTTCCCACTCCCCATCCTCGATCCGCTGCTCCAGCTCGCGCAGGCGGCCGCCTTCAGCTCGCGGATCGCACTCGGGACGGCCGTCTACCTGCTGCCGCTCCGGCATCCGGTTCTCGTCGCCAAGCAGATCGCCACACTCGATCAGCTTTCCTCCGGCCGGCTCATCTTCGGAGTGGGCCTCGGCGGCGAGTTCCCGACCGAGTACGCCGCCTGCGGCGTTCCGGTGAAGGAGCGCGGTGCCCGCCTCGGCGAGGCGATTCCCCTGCTGAAGTCGCTCCTTGGCGGCCAGGCGACCCGCAGCGACGGCCGCTTCTATCCGATTCCCGAAACGCGCCTGCTGCTGCTGGCGCTCCAGCCCGGTGGGCCGCCCATCTGGTGCGGCGGGCGGTCCGACGTGGCGCTGCGGCGCACCGGGCGGCTCGCCGACGGCTGGATCGCGTACGTGGTCGACCCGGAGCGCTACCGCCGGAGTCTGGAGACGATCGCCCGCTCTGCGGCGGCCGCGCGGCGCCGTCCGGAGCGCTTCGGCACGGGTCATCTCCTCTTCACCCGACTCGACTCCGCGTTCGAGCCCCCCGCTCGAAGCGGCCGCCGCGCACCTCTCGCTGCGCTACGCGATGGACTTTGTCGAGGCCACGCGTCGCTACGCCGCGTTCGGGCGCCCCGAGGACGTGGCCGAGCGCATCGATGCCTTCCGACGGGCGGGGGTCCAGCATCTGGTGGTGGACCCGGTCGGCCCGCCCGGCGAGCGCGACGAGCAGCTCGAGCGCTTCGCCCGGGAAGTCAGGCTGCTCTTGTGAACTCCTCAGGAGGTGACGAGTTGACCATGGAATCCCCCTCCGACTTCGAGATCCCGCTGCTCAGCCCCGACTTCCTCGCGGATCCCCGCCCGACCTGGCGCCGCCTGCGGGAGCAGGCTCCCCTCTACTGGAGCTCGCGCTTCGGCTTCTGGGTCGTCTCGCGTTACGACGACGCGAGCGCGATCCTGCGCGATCCCGATGCCTTCTCCTCCGCCATCGGGCCGGCCGGTGGGATGAGGGACGAGCTCGACGACGGCGCGGGCCGGGGGGTGGGCTTCCTCCCCATGATCCAGAACGATCCGCCGCACCACACACGGTTGCGTCGCATCCTCTCGCGGGCCTTTTCGCCGAAGCGAATCGCCGCCATGGAGCCGCGGATTCGCGAGATCGGCCGTGGGCTCGCGGCGGAGATCCGATGCAAGCGGGCGGCGGGCGAGCCGCTCGACCTCTACGCCGACTTCGCGAGCCCCCTCCCCGTGATCGTGATCGCCGAGATCCTCGGCATCCCCGAGGAGGTGCGCGGCCAGCTCCGCTTCTGGGCCGAAGCCACCGCGGTCGGGAGCGGCGAGCTCCACCCGGCCGAGCTGCGGCGCTCGGCCGTCCGCCAGATCGACGACTGCCTCGAGGCGGTGATCGCGGAGCGGACGCGCCGCCCGACGGACGACCTGGTCTCCGCGCTCGTGGGGATCGCGGCCTCGGATGAGGAGCGGCTGCGACCCGGCGAGCTGCTCGGCTTCTGCAAGCTTCTCTGGATCGCGGGCAATGAGACCACGACGAACCTGATCAGCAATGGTGCCCTCGTGCTCCAGGACCTTCCGGAGCTGCGGCAGCGGCTCCGCGCGGAGCCCGATCGGATCCCCGACTTCGTGGAGGAGGCGCTGCGCTTCGAATCGCCGGTGAACGGGCTCTTCCGCATCCTCGCGCGCGACGTGGAGCTCGCCGGTCACGATCTTCGCAAGGGGCAGCCGGTCTGGGTTCTCTTCGGCTCCGCCAACCGCGACCCGGCGCACTTCCGGGACCCCGATCGCTTCGACCTCGATCGGCGGGAACGGGATCATCTGGCCTTCGGCCTGGGGATCCACTTCTGCCTCGGGGCGGCCCTCGCGCGCCTGGAGGCTCGGGTCGCCTTCGAGACGCTCGTGCCCCTGCTCGACGAGCTGCACCTCCACCCCGAGCGCGGAAGGCGGGTCCCCACCCCGATCCTGCGCGGCTGGCTCGAGCTGCCGATGACGCCGCGCTGACGGGAAGAGGCCTGGATTACCAGCGGAGAGCCACGGGAGAGAGACGCATGCCGCGATCACGAACCAACCAGGGTCCCGGGTCCGCGCGCGAGGACGCACCCTCGGTGCAGGAGGTGTACGCCCGCGACCGGACCGGGGTGCCCCCCGTCCTCCAGTGCGAATCGCAGCCCTTCTTCGGCGACGAGCCGCTCTCGACGGACGCGTACACTTCGCGCGCGTTCCACGACCTCGAGATGGAGCGGATGTGGCCTCGGGTCTGGCAGGTCGCCGCCAGGGAAGAGGAGATTCCCCGGGTCGGCGACCACCTCGTGTACGACATCGGAGATCACTCGCTGATCGTCGTGCGCGCCGCGGAGGACTCGATCAAGGCGTTCCACAACTCGTGCCTGCACCGGGGAACGCAGCTCCGCGCCGAGGGTGGGAACGTGCAGGTGTTCCGCTGCCCGTTCCACAGCTTCACCTGGAACCTCGACGGGACCTTGAAGCACGTGCCGTGTCGATGGGACCTGCCACACGTCCGGGCCGAGTCATTCCGGCTTCCCGAGGCGCGCGTCGGGACCTGGGGCGGCTTCGTCTTCGTGAACCTCGATCCCGACGCCGTGCCCCTCGCGGAGTACCTGGAGGACGTTCCCGCCCACTTCGAGCGCTGGCCCCTGGACCGCCGCGTAAAGGCCGCTCACGCCGCCAAGGTGGTGGACTGCAACTGGAAGGTCGCGATCGAGGCCTTCATCGAGGTCTTCCATCTCGTAGGCCTCCATCCCGAGTCGCTTCTGATCCTCGGCGACACCAACTCGCAGTACGACGTCTTCGAGGGACGCAGGCACACCAACCGGATGATCAACCTCTCGGGCGTCGCGAGCCCGCACCTGCGGGGATTCTCGGAGAGTCGCGTGCTCGAGGCGGCCGGTCGCTTCGGCCTCTGCCCTCCCGGTCTTTCCCTGCCGGAGAGCGGCCGGGCGCGGGACGCTATAGCCGACGCGACGCGCGAGCGACTCCGGTCGGAGCTCGGCATCGACCTCTCCTCCTACTCGGACGCGGAGATTCTCGACGTCATCCAGTACACGATCTTCCCGAACTTCCTCGTCTTTGGCGGCCTCGGCTCGCCGCTCGCCTACCGGGCGCGTCCCCACGGGAGCGATCCCCACGCCTGCGTCTTCGAGGTGATGCTGCTGCTCCCCCTGCCCGATGGGGCGGAGCGCCCGCCGGCGGCACCGATGCGCTGGCTCGCGCCCGAGGAGTCATGGTCGTCGGTCGAGGCGCTCGGCTACTTCGGCCGGATCCTCGACCAGGACTTCGCGATGATGCCCCGGGTGCAGCGCGGCCTGCGCGCCTCGGCCTGCCGCAAGGTCACGCTCTCCCGCTACCAGGAGGTGCGGATCCGGCACCAGCGCCGGGTGCTCGACGAATACCTGCGCGGCTGACAGGCGATGCGGTCCGTTCGCGAGGGCGCGGCCTTTAGCGCCAGCCCTCCGTCACGAGGACGGTGGTCGCCCCGCGCCCGGCAGCTCGACGATCCGGCGCTCGCGCACCAATCGCTCGTACTGCTCGTTCGGCGGCTCCGGCTGCGGCCACCAGGAGCCGGCACCGTGGAAGACCTCGAGGAGGATCGCGCCTTGGTCGCCGGCCACGATCGGTCCCACGACCGAGTTTCCGTCGAGCACGACCACGGTACCCGTGGGACAGTCCACCTCCCCGACGCGCATCGATCCCTCGATCACGTAGATCACCTCGACGCCCTCGTGGCGGTGGGGTGCGACCACCAGCGCCGGGTCGTATCGCGTGTACGTGACCATCAGGTCGGCTCCGGAGAAGAGCGTCTTCAGATGGATCGCGAGCTCCTTCCCACCCTGGAGCTGCGGCATGGCCCGTTGCCAGGGCTCGTTTCGGGGATGCTTGATCTCGAGCACGGTCGTCTCTCCGCTCGGAGCGCTGAAGATGCGGAGCTACACGGAGGAGAAGGAGAGCGGCAGGGACTGCGGTCCGCGCAGCAGCATCGACTCCACCATCGGGACCTCGGTGGACTCGCGCCGGAAATCGCGGCAGCGCTCGAAGAGCGTCTCGAAGGCGACGCGCGCCTCGAGCCGCGCCAGCGCAGCGCCCAGGCAGAAGTGGATCCCGTTGCCGAAGGCGATGTGGTCGCGCGTCCTGCGATCGATGTCGAAACGTTCCGGCTCGGCGAAGTGCCGCTCGTCGCGGTTCGCGGACGCGAACATCACCATCAGGAACGCGTCCTTCGCGAGCGGGACGCCGGCCAGCTCGACCTCCTGCACCAGCTTGCGCGGAATCCCCTGGACCGGCGAGTCGTAGCGCAGGGCTTCCTCGATCATCGCCGGAAGAAGCGAGCGGTCGCACGCCACGCGCTCGAGCGACTCGGGATGTGCGAGCAATGCGTTCATCGCATTGCCGATCAGGTTCGTCGTCGTTTCGTTGCCGGCGATGAGCAGCAGGACGACGAACGCCCGCACCTCGCCAGCGGTGAGGGCATCGCCGCCCTCGGCCGCCACGAGCACGCTGATCAGGTCTTCGCACGGGCTGCGACGCCGCTCTTCGACGATGCGATCGACGTACTCGGCCATCTCGTCGGCCGCTCTTACCACCTCCTCGCTCGTGAAACGCCGAGACACTCCGGAGAGTCCAATGACGACCGCGTCCGACCAGTGCTTGAACTGCTCGGTCCGGTCCGGCTCGATCCCGAGGAGCTCCGCGATCACCGTCACCGGAAAAGGGATCGCGAGGTCGTGCATCAATTCCATCCGGCCGCTCCGAACGCTGCCTTCGATGCACCCGACCGCGATCTCCCGCAGCCGCGGCTCGAGGGCGGCGATGCGCCGCGGCGTGAAGCCGCGGTTGACGAGCCGGCGCAGCCGGGCGTGATCGGGCGGGTCGACGGCAATCATCATCGACGCCTCGAGCAGCCGATGCCCCGCGAGAGCCCCGGAGTTCGGGCTCAGGCTGACGCCGCCTCCGCCCGCCAGGACCTGGAGCGCCGTCGACGAGAAGAGCTCCGGGTGGTGGAGGACGAAGCAGACGTCGTCGTAGCGGGCGACCGCGTAGAGCGGCACGCCGGGGACGATCTGATGCACGGGCGACTCCCGCCGGAGCGCCGCGAAGTAGGGATAGGGGTCGGCCCGTACATGCGGGAGCAACGGGTTGTAATCGGCGGGGGAAATCCGACCATTCGCCTGCACGGCGGGGTTGGTCATGTCGACCTCCTGTCGCTTTGAGTCGTTCGAAACGCTGGATGCCTCCTCAAGCCCGACCGCGACTGCGGAACTCGAGGTCCGCATGCCGCGAACGCGCCTCGGCGAGGGCGGCGCGGATCCGGTCTGCGAGCCCGCTCCGGCCCGTCCAGACGGTGCGCTCGGGGCTCACCTCGCGGAGGTCCCCGAGGGCGACCAGGTCCTGGACCCAGGCCGCCGCCTCGTCGTGGGCGATGGCGAGCCGCAGCACGCTTCCCTCGACCTTCCACAGCGGAAGATGCGATCGTCCACCCCAGGCGAGATCGAGCACGCGCATCGGCTCCCGCAGGTGCTCGTGGAGCACCGAGCCCACCGCGGAGGCGCGCTCGGCGAAGATCTCGACGTCCCGCATCGCCATGCGCTTCGGGTTCCGGAAGACGATCTCGTGGCTCGGGTAGGAGATGCACTCGTCCACGTCGAGGCCGAGCAGTCGCATGCTCGACTCGAGATAGCGTAGGACTCCGCAGCCCTCGACGGGAATGCCGCAGAGGGCGGCCTGCGATCCGGGCGTCACGAGCGAGGTCGTCGCCGGAAGCCACATGTCGCCCGTCACGAGATGCGCCCGGTCGACGCGCACGCAGAGGTGGCCGGGGATGTGCCCGTCGAAGCGGAGGACCTCGACGCGCCCTCCGGCGAGCGAAAGCACGCCGGCTTCGGGATCCACGAAGCGGTCGATCCGCAGGGGACCCTCCTCGAGGCTTCCCCATGGAGCGCGCTCGAGGTCGACGCCCGCGCTCTGCATGAGCCCCACGTAATGGTCGCGGACCTCCGCTCCGAGCGCGTCGAGATCGACCTCGATGCCGCAGTCTCGGAAGAAGACGGCGCGCGTGCGGAGGAACGACTCCCGACGCGAGACCAGGGGGAAGAGTGCCGCGGTGTACGGGTGGGCCAGGATCTCGACGTCCTCGCCCATCTGCTCCACAGCGCCGTGGCCGCCCGCGTGATCGAAATGAGCGTGGGTGTAGAGCACCTGGACGGGGCGATCGGCGAAGCCGCGTCCCTCCCGGCGCACGATCTCCTCGAGCGCCCGCGGGAAGACCTCTGGTGCCGTCGTTCGATACGTCGAATCCACGATCAGCACCACGTCGGGGAGCGAGATGACGTGGCACGCGACGGAGAAGGAGCTCGCGCCGACGGGAGCTCCCCCCTCGCCGAAGCTCTCGAGCAGGTGGCGGCAGGTAGGTGTGTCGAAGCGCTCGAGCACCACCGCGAGCGGGCTCGGGATGCGGCCGCTCGGACCGCCGAAAGCGCCCGATTCGGCATCGATGCGATAGAGGCCGAGCCCCTCCGCCCCGTCGGCGACCTCGCGCCACTCGATCACGGCGCCTCCCCCCGACGCGGGACCCTCGGCTCGAGCTCCGGCCAGGCTTCGGGTCGCAGCACACCGTGGAGCAGCAGGCGCTTGAGCTCGCGCGCGAGTCGCTGCGTGGCCCGGCGCCTCGCTTCCGGGTCCTCGTAGTCGACCCGGGCGAGCAGCGGCCAGAGCATCCCGACGCACGCGAAGACATAGGCCAGCATCTCTGCGTCGACCCCTGAGCGCGCCTTGCGGCCCGAGGCGAGCCGGCGGAGCTCGCCGACGTACCGATCCCAGCCTTGTCGGGGCAGTGGGTTGTCGGAGAGCAGCTGATGCATCGTCATGCGCGCGATCTCCGGGTGCTCGACCAGGAAGCCCGCCATGTGGTCGATCCGCTCGCCGAGGGGTTGCGGCTCGACGAGCATGCCGGTGACCTCGTCGGTGAGCTCTTCCATCAGCGCGCCGACGAGCTCGTCGCGCGTGCGGAAATGCTGATAGGCGGTCGTGCGGTTGAGGCCGGCCCGGTGGGCTACCTCCGAGACCGTGATGGCTTCGAGTCCCCGCTCCGCCATCAGGCGACGCGCCGCGGCGAGGATGCGGCGCCGATTCGATCGGTAGTCCCGGCGGCGGAGGGGCACCTGCGCACGGCGGTCGCGGATCATCGCCCCGGAAGGATGCCCCGGGCACGAAAAAAGTCAACGGCGTTGTTGGACTTTTCTGGACGGCCGGTCCCGGCCCGTGCTCTCACTGGAACAGGGCTCGCGTCGCGTCCTCCACGCGCGTTCCCCGGAAGAAGTCCGGGTTGGTCTCGAGGTAGAAGCGCGCGGCGTTCGCGAAGCTGAAGTCCCGGAAGTCCTCCCGGGACAGCAAGCCGCGATCGACCAGCGCGAAGGCCTCGGCCAGCACCTCGCGCGCGTCCGGAACGTCCCAATGGCCGATGTCGGAGCCGAACAGGGCGTTCAGTCGCACACCCCCGGGACAGAGCCGCCGATCGAAGGCGAGGGCCGTGAGCGGATCGTCCGCCTCGCACCCGAAGAAGAAGCGCGGAACGAAGAGGTTCCGGAGATCTTCGACCGACCCGATCTCGCAGGCGGCGAAGTCGTCGGTGGCCCCCGCGTCTTCCACCGGAGCCTCGGCCGCGACGCCCGGAGAGCCTCCGGAGGCGGCCGCCCGCTTCAGGAGCTCGCCGCCGTACTGCTCGAGCAGACGGCCGAAGAGCGCGCGATCGACGTGCACCGGGTTGTAGAGCTGCACGGCATCGCGGTTGCGCTTCTCCCAGTGCGAGATCAGGTCCCCGTAGAGGGTTCGACCCCAGGCCACGCCTCCCTCGAGGAAGGCGAAGCGGAGGCTCGGGAAGCGTCGCGTCACGCCGCCCAGGAAGAGCGATCTCGCGAGCATCTCCCCCGCGGCAGCGAAGTTGCCGATGTGGTTGTAGACGTAGCTCGAGATCGACCGGCGCGACCCCCAGCCCATGCCGACGGAGTGCGCCGCGACCGAGACCCCGAGCTCGGCGCACTTCGCCCAAACGGGGTCGTAGTCGAAGGGGCTGTCGAGGCCGAAGGCATCGAGCCACGTCGCGTGGTCGGCGACCGTCGGGGCCGCCCGGGCCACGCTCGGGACCGTCCGGACCGCGTACCCGCCGAGCAGCACCGCCTTGAAGCCGAGCCCGCGCACCGCGTGCTCGAGCTCCTCGATCGCCTCCGCCGGCGTCTGCATCGGAATCACCGCGACCGGCTCGAGGCGGTCCCGGAGATCGCGGAAGACGTCCGCGTGGTAGCGGTTCAGCGCTCGGCAGGTCGCTCTGCGGGCCTCGTCGTCCGGGAGGTGGAGGAAGACGAGACCGAGCGAGGGGTAGGCGACGGCGAAGTCGATGCCGAGCTCGTCGAGGCGCGCGTGGAGGAGCGCCGGAAGGGTGGCCGTCGCGAGGTCGAGCGTGTTCTTCGCCGGAAACGCCCACCACGGCGTCCGGACGCAGCGACGCTCGGCTCGCTCGCTCGGCGTCAGGCGCCCCCAGGCGGGCAGGACCCCGAGGCTGGAGAGCGGGCGATCGGGATCGGGCCGCAGCCCCTCCTCCCTCACGTACGCGGCAAGCGCCGGCCAGAACTCGACCGTGTGTCCATCGGCGTCGATCACCGGGTGAGCGAGCCGAGCCCGGACGCGCGCGGACGGGGAATCGGTCGCCACGGATCCCTCCTGCTGATGGGGGCTTCGAATCGCCGCGAGCGGCGCGGGATCGGTACAGCAACGTAGTCTAGACTCTCATCTCGCGTGCAGGGTAGAGTCCTCTCGGGAGACGTGGCTGTCGAACCCTACCCCACGCCGCCCGTTTCCCCAGGTGCGAAGAACACTTGTGCAGGAGCAGCGCCATGACCGCCGAAGCGGCCGTCTCTTCTCCTTTACTCGGTCGCGAATACTTGGCCGATCCAGACTCCGTGATCGCGCGGCTTCGCGAGGAGGACCCGGTGCACTTCATTCCCGGGGCCGGTTGCTGGCTGGTCACCCGGCACGAAGACGTTCGCCGGCTCTTCACCGACCCGAACGTCACGGTCGACCCGCGCGCCTGGGAACGCTACGAGCCGGCACCCGCCGGCAGCTTCAGACGCTGGGCGGACGAGGAGGGGTTCTTCGCAGCCCCCCCCGAAGCCCACGCCCGCCTGCGACGCCTGGTGTCGGCCGCGTTGACGCGGGGCGCCGTCGCGCGGATGGAGGATCAGATCCGCCAGGTCGTCGACCAGTTCGCTGCGCCTCTGCGGGGGCGCTCGGGCGTCGTCGACCTCGCGGCCGAGTACACGGATCCGATCCCCAACGTGGTCATCAGCCGCATCACGGGAATTCCAGCCAAGGGCGACGACGAGGCCCGTTTCCGTGAGCTCGCCCAGGACGTGATCCGCGGCTTTCTCACCTTCGCCACGGAGGATCAGAAGCAACGCGCCGACGAAGCCGCGCGCGAGATCTCCGACTGGGTCCGCAGCATGGCCGAGGAAGGGCGCCGCAACCCCTGCGAGGATCTCGTCTCCGACCTCGTCCGAGTCAACGACATGGACGATCGCATGACGAACGACGAAGTCGTCTCCGTCATCGTCATCCTCATCACCGCCGGGAGCGAGACCACGGCCCTCGGGGGCGCTGCCGCCCTGCGCGCACTTCTCCACCATCCGGCTCAGCTAGAGAAGCTGAGAAGGCATCGGGCCCTGCTTCCGAATGCGGTGAACGAGGTCCTGCGCTTCGACTTCGGGCTGGGACCGGGGCCGTCCCGCTACGCGCTTCGCGACTTCGAGCTCCGGGGTAAACGGATCCGGAAGGGACAGCAGATCCTGCTGAGCTTCTCCGGGGCGCATCGGGACCCCAGTGTCTTCCCGGACCCCGACCACCTCGACCTCGAGCGCGACACCAAGGCCCTCACGATCTTCGGCCATGGACCTCATTTCTGTCTCGGTGCGAATCTCGCGCGTCAGGAGCTGCGCTGCATGATCGACGCAGCGCTCGACTTCCTGCCTCCGGGAGCGAAGCTGCGGGAAGATCTGATCGAGTGGCGAGCGATCGAGTTCTTCAGGCGCATGGAGACGCTGCCGGTCGACTTCAGCGGTTGAGCTCTCAGGCACGCGCGCCCGAGCCCGCCCCCCGGCGCCGCGCCACGGAGCGGCGGATCGCGTCCTCGTCCAGCTTGTAGAACTTCGCCGCCGCGTGCTGCAGGGCTCCTGCGCGTTCTTCCTCGGTCATGTCGCGGCGCTCGAGCATCGGCTTCACCAGCCCCGGCATCTGGCAGTCGAAGTGCGGGAAGTCGCTGGCCCACAGCACCTTGTCCGTCCCGAGCCGCTGCTGCACGTAGGGCACCATCGGCTCCTCGGACTCGCAGCCGATCACGCACTGATCCCGGAAGACCTGCGACGCATTGCGCGCGATCGGGGGATCGAACATCCAGCCCATCACCTCGCAGTGCTCGTCGAGGCGGTCGAGCCAGAAGGGGGCCCACCCCGAGCTGCTCTCCATGAAGCCGACGCGGAGCTTCGGAAAGCGGTCGAAGACCCGCCCCTGGAACAGGGATCCGAATGCCAGCATGCCCTCGAAGGGATGAGCGATGGCGTGCGCGAGCAGGAACGTGTTGGCGCGGTCGAGGCCCGCGGTGGGCTCGCACCCGGTCGTGCCGCTGTGGATGCAGATGGGCACGTCGAGCGCCACGGCCTCCGACCACAGCACGTCCAGCGAGAGGTCGCCGAGTGTGCGATGCCCGTCGCGCGTGGGGTTCGGCCGGATCCAGCCCGCGACGAAGCCGTGCTCCTTCACGCAGCGGCGCAGCTCCCGCGCCGCGAGCTCGGGGTCCTGCGAGGGGAGCGAGGCCACCCCGAATAGCTCGCTCGGCGCGATGCTGCAGTAGTCGGCGGCGAAGCGGTTGACCGCGTGGCAGAACGCGTCGGCCAGGGGACCCTCGTGGATCGAGCCGACGAAGAGCCCGAGCGTCGGGAACAGGACTGCGGCGTCGATGCCCTCCGCGTCGTGGACGGCGAGGCGTGCCTCGCCGGAGAACCCGGCCGGGTGACACTCGGAGAAGGGACCCCGCTGGCTGCGCCCGGGCAGGATCCCCCGCGGTCGCATCGTGTCGGCGACCGTGAAGGGCATCTCGGGAGACGTCAGGTGCGTCTCGAAGTCGTCGACCACGAAACGCTCGATCAGTGCGCCGCCGTCCGACCCCCCGGCCCCGCCCAGCGTCCAAGGCCGCTCCGTCGCCTTCGCGCCCTGGGAAACGCGCTCCGTCGCGTAGAAGATGCGCTCGCGCCAGCGAGGGTCCACGTACTTCGCCCAGATCGAGGCCGGCTCGACGTAGTGGCCGTCCCCGTCGATCACCAGCGCCATCGCCCACCTCCGAGGGTCGCCGCGGCCTCCGAGCCGCTCGCGTGGGTGTACGATACGCCGGGTGTCGGGACCGGGTCGAGGAAATAGGGCGGCTCCGCGAGGGTGGGGCAAGGCTGCGGCGCCGCCCCGGCGAGAGGGCCACAGAGGAGCAGTGGCATGACGCGAGATGCCCTCGAGGGAAAGGTCGCCATCGTCACGGGAGCCGGCCGGGGCATCGGTCGGGAGACGGCGATCCGCCTCGCGGCGGAGGGCGCGCGCGTGGTCGTCGCGGAGATCGACGCCGAGACGGGTCGCGAGACCACCGAGCACATCCGGAGAGAGCGCGGAGAGGCCCTCTACGTCGAGACCGACGTCACCGAGCCGGAGAGCGTCGAGCGTCTGGTGCGGGAGACGGTCCAGGCCTATGGACGTGTCGACGTACTCCACAACAACGCGGGAGGATCGACGGAGCGCGATGGACTCGTGACGGAGGTCCCTCTGGAGGAGTGGTGGCGCACCATCCGGGTGGACCTGTTCGGCACCTTCCTCGGCTGCCGCTACGGGATCGCCGAGATGATGCGCGGAGGTGGGGGCTCGGTGATCAACATGGCGTCGCTCGTCGCGTTACGGGGCATCGCGGGGCGGCACGCCTACACGGCGGCGAAAGGGGGTATCGTGTCGCTCACGCGCGGGCTCGCCGCCGGCTACGCGCGCCACCGCGTCCGCGTGAACGCCATTGCGCCGGGAGGGGTCGCGACGGAGCGGATCCTGGCGATGATGGGAGACCGCGCCGAGACGCTGCTCGCGGAGGGGGCGGGAATTCCCTCGATCGGCCGACCGTCGGACATCGCCGACCTCGTCGTCTTCCTCGCCTCGGATCGCTCGCGGCTCATCACGGGCGCGATCATTCCGGTCGACTCGGGAGCGTCGGCGACCACCTCGGTCGGCTGAGGACCCCGTCGGCGTGCGGCGGGATGCGGCGGTGCCGCTCGGTGAGCGCCTGGAGCGCCCTAGCCGACGGCCCCTGCCCGCATCCGGAGGGACTTCGGTCCGCGGATCAGGAAGGAGTCGAGTCGTTCCACGCGCTCCTCCAGCAGCTCGAAGCGCCGGAAGCGCGAGAGCAGCTCCTCGAAGGCCACCCGCGCCTCGAGCCGGGCGAGTGCCGCGCCGAGGCAGTAGTGGATTCCGAAGCCGAAGGCGACGTGCCCTCGACGGTCGCGCGTCACGGCGAACCGATCGGGATCTGCGAACTGGCGCTCGTCGCGGTTGGCCGAGGCGAAGAGCACCAGCACGATCGAGCCCTTCGAGATCTCGACGCCGCGGAGCTCCACGTCGCGGTTGGGGCTGCGGACGAGGGCCTGGACCGGCGAGTCGTAGCGCAGGCCCTCCTCCACCAGGCCGTCCACGAGGGCGGGATCCGCGATCACCTTCTCGAGCTGGTCCGGATGCCGAAGCAGGGCCTGCATCGTGTTCCCGAGGAGGTTCGTCGTGGTCTCGTTGCCCGCGACCAGGAGCAGGACCGTGAAGCCGAGGATCTGGACCGGCGTGAGCGCACCGAGGTCTTCCTCGGCCCGGATCAGGACGCTGACGAGATCATCCCGCGGCTCCCGGCGGCGGCGCTCGATTACCTCCTTGAAGTAGTGTCGGAACTGCCCCCGTTGACCGAGCACCCGCTCGCGGGATTCGGGGGTCGTTCCGGAGATCGCCGTCACGATCGCATCGGACCAGCGCTTGAAGTCCTCCATGCGCTCCGGGTCCACGCCCAGCAGCTCTGCGATCACGGTCACCGGCAGGGGCACCGCGAGGTCGCGCACCAGGTCGAAGCCGTCGGGGTCGATGCGATCCAGCGCCCGGCGGGTGATCTCGCGGATGCGCGGCTCGAGGGCGGCGATCCGTCGCGGCATGAAGCCGCGGTTCACCAGCGACCGCATCCGAGCATGCTCGGGCGGGTCGGTCGCGATCAGGATCGGCGATTCGAAGAGCTCCCGCTCCTCGGGGTCCATCTGATCGGCCCCGCGCAGCATGCCGCCGAGCAGGAAGCTCTGGATGGCGGTGGACGAGAAGAGCTCGGGCTGCCTCAGGACGCCCATCACGTCCTCGTAGCGGCTCACCGCATAGAAGCCGAAGGGCTCCACCCGGTGGACGGGCGCCTCGTCGCGGAGCGCCTTGTAGAAGGGGTACGGGTCCTCGCGGACTTCCGGAGCGAACGGGTTGTAGGCGACGGCCATCGCGTCCTCCGAGGCGGTTGCTCGCGCTTTACGCGGAGGCGCTGCTTCCCTGCACAGGGCTCAGGTCGACCTTGTAGAGCTTGGCGGCGTTGTCCTGGAGGATCTTGCGGAGGGTGGTCTCGCTCCAGTCCGCCGTCACCTCGGCGAGGTGCTCCCGCACGCCCGGGTACAGGCAGGTCGGATGGGGGAAGTCCGTCTCGAAGAGCAGGTTGTCGGCTCCGATCGCGTCGACGAGTAGCTTGGGGGCCGTGCGCTCGAACCAGAAGCAGCCATAGACCTGGCGCCGGAAGTACTCCGAAGGGGGCATGCTCAGCTCCTTCTCGCCCTGGGATCCCGTCTCTGCCCACTCGTAGTCGAGGGCCTCGAGCAGGAAGGGGATCCAGCCGACGCCGCTCTCGACCGAGACGACCTTCACGCGCGGGAAGCGCTCGAGAACCCCGCTGTAGAGGAGATTGCCGATCACGCGCGCGTTCTCCATGAAGAGGTTCGTCGAGCCGAGCGCGAGCCGGCGCCGCATTCCCATCGAGGGCCACGAGGCGCGCCCGAACATGTTGAAGGAGGTCTGGCTCGCCGCGATGTGGAAGTTTACGGGCATCTGCTGATCGTCGCAGACTTCCCAGAACGGCGTCCACGCGTCGTCGCCGAGATCGGGGAGGCCGATGCTGTCGGGGTCGCTGCACATCACGATCCCGCGCAGACCCAAGGACTTGGCGCGCAGCACCTCGTCCACGCAGTCGTCGATCTTCCACCACGGCACGAGCGCCATCGGCAGGATGCGGCCACCGCTCTCCGCCTGGATCTCTGCCATCGCGTCGTTGTAGACCGTGGCGCAGAGCTTGCGGAGCTTCGTGTCCTCGACCTTCAGGAAGTTCTGGTTTCCGAAGCCCGCGACGTTCGGGTAGATCAGCTGGGCGTGGATCCCGAAGCGGTCCAGCAGGTCGAGACGCGCGCGCATGTCGTAGGACGCCGCATGGACGTCGTCGATCTGCCAGCCGAAGAACTCGACGCCGCGGGCCTTCGTGCCGTCCTTCCGCACCACGCTCACGGGCGTCGCCGGCCCGAGCTCCACGTCCCCCTCCACGACCCAGTGTTGGCCGCCGTCCTTCTCCACGACGTGGGGCAAGCGATCCCGGAATCCGGCCGGGGCCCGCGAGGTCCAGAGGTCGTGGGGCTCCGAGATGTGCGAATCGGTGTCGATGATCTTGAGGCCCTCGAGGGGGTCGCGGGTTGCCGTCACGAGCGGGTCCTCCTGGCGAGCGCCGGGGCTGCATGCCGGGGCGCGTCCGAGCGATCGGGGCTCATCGGGGCGAGAACTCGATCGGCAGGCGCGCGAAGCCCTGCACGAACTCGGTCCACAGCCGCTGTGCGCCTTCGAGATCCACCTCGTAGTCGGGGATCCGGGCGAGCGTTTCCTGGAGGAGCACCCGACCCTCCATTGCAGCGACGTTCGCTCCGAGACAGCGGTGGATGCCGTGGCCGAACGAGAGGATGCGCGGAGCGCGGCGCTCGATGTCGAAGACGTCGGGGTCCTCGAACTCCTCCTCGTCGCGGTTGCCCGAGGCGTAGAGGAAGAGCACCGGCTGGCCCGCGCGCATCCTCTGGCCGCGGACCACGACGTCCCGGACCAGTGTGCGTCCCAGGTGCTGGGTGGGCATGTCGTAGCGGAGCGTTTCGTGGAAGGCGTCCCCAGCGAGACCCGGGTCGCGCACGACACGAGCGCGCTGCTCCGGGTGTTCCCAGAGGCGCAAGAGGGCGCTCGCGAAGACCTTTGGGAAGGTCTCCGCCGCACCGATCAGGAGCAGCGTGAGATGCGCGGCGATCTCGTCGTCGCGCAGGCGGCGGCCGTCGAGCTCGAGCGCGAGGTAGGCGGAGATCGAATCCTCGCGACGCTCGCCCCCTGCGCGCCGCTCGTGGACCAGCTCCTCCAGGTATGCCGGGATCTCCTGCGCCGCTCCTAGGGCATCCGGAGGCATCCCTCGGATCCCCGGCTCGCGCCGAAAGTAGCGGCGCACGAGCTCGGAGAGCCTCGGCGCGTCCCGCAACGGGAATCCGTTCACCAGGCAGGCCACGCGGATCGCCACCGGTGCGGCGAGGTCGGCGACCGCGTCGATGCGCCCCTGCGGGAGGAGTGCCTCGACGAGGCCCGCCGCGTACGAGCGCAGGTCCGGCTCGAGCGCCGCGACGGCGCTCGGCATGAAGAACCGCCGCACCTGGGCGCGCGCGGTCGTGTGCAGCGGCGGATCCAGGGTGTTGAGGCTCGGAAAGACCGCCAGCTCCTTGGTGCAGAACTGCATCACGGTCGTCCCGTGCTGCGTCGTGTAGCTCCTCGCATCGGCCGACGCCTCCCAGATGTCCTGGAAGCGGGAGAGGGCCCAGCAGCCGTACTTCTCGATGGGGTGGACGGGGCTCTCCTCGCGGAGGCGGCGATACACGGGATGCGGATCGAGGATCACCTGCTCGGAGAAGGGGTCGTAGTCGACCAAGCGGATGGGCTCCTGCGCGGGAGCGCGCCCTCCGGCTTCCGCGCCCCCCGCGGAGGGTCGTCACCGGGCGGCCGGATTTCCATTCGGAAAAACTGTACCGTATCGGATATTCTGGGAGCAACGGCGTCGACGACGCGACGGAGGCGAAGATGCCCTCTTCCATCTCCCACACGCGGTCCGCGGAGATCCGTTCGCGGCTCGACCATCCGATCGTCGACGCGGACGGGCACCTGACCGAGTTCGGCCCGGCCTTCGTCGAATGCGTCCGCGAGGTGGGCGGCCCCGCCTTCTTCGAGCGATTCACCAGGGGCATGGCCGAGCGCGACGTGCGAGGAAGCGACTGGGCGGGTTGGGGCCGCCTCTCGTGGCAGGAGCGCCGCGATCGGCGCGCGCGTCGGGGCGCCTGGTGGGGGCAGCCGACGAGGAACACGCTGGACGCGGCGACCGCGGCTCTGCCGGGGCTGCTGCGGGCGCGCCTCGACGAGCTCGGGATCGATCTCGTGATCTCGTACGGCGGCCTCACCCTCTATCTTCCCCTCGAGCTCGACGAGGAGCTGCGTCGGGTCACCGTGCGAGCGCTCAACCTCGCCCAGTCGCGGGTCTACGCGGAACACGCCGACCGCATCATCCCCGCGGCGGCGATCCCGATGTTCGATCCCCGGGAGGCGCTGGAGGAGCTCGACTACGCGGTGGGCGAGCTGGGCCACAAGGTGATCATGATCCCGACGGGCGTGCCGAGGCCCATCCCGGCGCTGCACCGCCGCTGCCCCGACGCGTTTCCCGAGGCCTGCTGGGTGGACCACTACGCGCTCGACAGTGAGTTCGACTACGACCCCTTCTGGGCGCGCTGCGCCGAGCTCGGCGTCGCCGTGAGCGCACACGGAGGGGTCCTGCCCAACCTGCCCTGGTACGGGCGCTCCATCTCGAGCTTCGTCCACAACCACGTCGGGAACCACGCCCACGGCCTCGGGCTCCTCTGCAAGTCGCTCTTCCTCGGCGGGGTTCCGCGGCGCTTTCCCCGGCTCCATTTCGCCTTCCTCGAGGGGGGCGTGTCCTGGGCGGTGGCGATGTTCTCGGAGCTCGTCGGGGCGTGGGACCGGCGCAACCTCGCAGCGCTCGAGAACACGGATCCCGCGAACCTCGACCGGGAGCACTACCTCGACCTCGTTTCCCGCTACGGAGGAGCCCTCGCCGAGGGAAAGAGGGATCTCGTCGCCGCCGGGCTCGACCGCATGGCCGAGGTGGTGCCCCCGGAGTCCCGGGACGAGTGGGCGGCGCTGCGGATCGAGCGCCGGGAAGAGCTGCGGGACCTCTTCGCCGCGAACTACTACTTCGGCTGCGAGGCCGACGACCCCATCACCGCGTGCGCCTTCGACGCGCGCGTCGTGCCCTTCGGCGCGCGGCTGCGCGCGGTCTTCGGCTCCGACATCGGTCACTACGACGTGCCCGACATGGCGCGGGTGGTCGAGGAGGCCTGGGAGCTCGTCGAGCGCGGCCTCCTCGACGAGGAGAGCTTCCGGGACTTTGCCTTCGGCAACGCCGTCCGGCTGCACGGCGGGATGAATCCCGATTTCTTCCGGGGAACCTCCGTCGAGTCCCACGCGAAGGAGATCCTCCAGGGGGCTCGATGACGATCCGCCTCTCCGATGAGCGCGGCCAGGCGGGGGATCCGCTGCGGGAGACCGACGAGCGCGCCCGGCTGCGCGAGTCGCTGCGCCGTCTCCTCGCCGAGGAGGCACCGCCCGAGCGGATCCAGGAGCTCGACGAGTCGGAGCGGTTCGACGAGAAGCTCCACGCGCGCCTGGCCGAGATGGGCATCCTCGGCATCGGAGGGCCCGAAGGGCTCGGAGGCGTGGGCGACGTCCGCGACCAGATCGTCGTCACGGAGGAGCTCGCGGCGGGGCCCACCTCGATGGCGGCCTTTGCGATCCTCCAGTTCATGGGCATCCAGGTCCTCGCAGCCCACGCAACGGGAGAGCAGCGGAACGTACTGCGCGCCTTGATGGAGGGTCGCGCCAAGGTGTCCTTCGCGATGAGCGAGCCGGGCGGGGGCACGGACGTCGCGCGGGCGATGCAGACGCGGGCCGAGCGCGTGGACGGGGGGTACCGGATCCGGGGCGAGAAGACCTGGATCTCCGCGGCGTCGATCGCCGACCATCTGCTCGTCCTGGCCCGCACGCGAGAGTGGGAGCGGAGCGCGGTGGACGGCGTGACGATGTTCCTGGTTCCAGCCCACGCCCCCGGGATCGAGATCCGCGAGATCGACACCTTCGGGATCCGCGGTCTCTCGACCTGCGAGGTGCACCTCGACGGTGTGCTCGTGCCCGAGAGCGCGGTGGTCGGCGAGCCCGAACGGGGCTTCCGCAACGTCTTCGCCACGCTGAACCGAGAGCGTCTCAACGCCGCGGCCGCGCTGCTCGGACTCTCCCGCGCCGCCCTCGACTACGCCGTCGAGTACGCGCGCCAACGCGAGGCCTTCGGGAAGCCCATCGGAGCCTTCCAGGTCCTCCAGCACCGGCTCGTGGACGGGGCGCTGGCGCTCGAGAGCGCGCGCGGCCTCGTGGTCCGTGCGGCGGAGGTGGAGGCCGCGGGAGGCGAGGCCGACGTGCTGGCCACGATGGCGAAGATCGCCGCCTCGACCGCGGCCTCCGTCGTCACGGACAACGGCATGCGTCTCCTGGCGGGCGCCGGATTCAGCCGCGAGATCCCGATGCAGCGCTGGTTCCGCGACGCGCGCCTCTGGACCTTCTCTCCGATGTCGGACGAGATGTGCCGGAACTACCTGGGGGAGCGCCTGCTCGGGCTCCCGCGTTCGTACTGAGCGGAGGAAGGGAGGCTCCTTGGACCAAGACCTCGCACGCATCAGCCGACGCATTCGGCAGTGGCGGGACGAGCTCGACCTCTCGCTCCACGAGCTCGCGGCGCGAAGCGACGTCGCGGCGAGTACGATCCAGAAGGTCGAGACGGGTCAGATGGTCCCTTCCATCGCGGTGCTGCTCAAGATCGCGCGTGGGCTCGACCGGAGGCCCGCGGAGATGGTCTCCGAGCAGTCCGAGGAGGCGGAGGTGGTGCTGCAGCGGGCGAAGCAGCACCCAACGATCTCACCGATCCCGAAGCTGAAGGTGGAGCGACTCTCGGGCGACCTCTTCGATCCCGCGCTCGAGGTCTGGCGCGTTCACGCCCATCCCGGCCACGGGAGCGGTCGCGGCGAGTACTCGTACCCCGGCGAAGAAGTCGTGATCTGCGAGGAGGGCGAGGTCACCTTCGTCGTCGGTGGCGAGGAGCACAGGCTGTACGCGGGCGACACCCTCCACTTCAAGGGCGGAATCCCGCATCGTTGGCAGAACGAGGGCGACATCCCCGCGCGGTTCCTCGTGGCGGGGAACTTCCCGAAGGGGCTGCGCGCGAAGCTCCACCGGCAGATGCGCAGCAGCCGGGGCCGGACCTCCACCTGACGCGGTGCCTGGGCACGTCTCACGATCCCATGCCGCGCGAATCGGCGGGGGGCTCCGCCGAAGGCTCTCCCCCCGCACGCTGTGCCGCGACCGATCGCCGCCCGAGCACGGCCCGCAGTCGGGGCCGATCGCCGAGGACCCGGCGGAGGCCGCGAGCCACGCGGTCGCGCAGATCCTCCACCAGCGTATAGACGACCGGCACCACGACGAGCGTGAGCAGGGTCGAGGACAGGTTGCCTCCGATGGACAGCACGCCCATCGGGATGCGGAACTCGGCGCCGTCGGAGCTCGAGAAGGCGACGGGGATCATGCCGGCTACGGTCGAGACGGTCGTCATGAGCACGGGGCGCAGGCGCACCGGGCCGGCCTCGATCATCGCCTGCGCGGCCGAAGCCACTCCCTGCTCGCGGAACTGATTCGCCCGGTCGACGAGCAGGATTCCGTTCTTCATCACGAGGCCCATCAGCGCGAGCAGGGCGATCTGTCCGAACATGCTGAGGTGCACCCCGGTCAGCGCGAGGGCCGCGAACGATCCGATGAAGGAGAGCGGAGCGGTCAGCATGATCACGAGCGGCTGCACGAAGCTGTTGAACTGGCTCGCGAGCACCATGTATAGACCTGTCAGCGCGACCACGAAGGCGAAGCGCACGGAGGCCACGGAGTCGCGCATCCGCTCGCCCCAGCCCCGATGCAAGCCGGAGTAGCCTTCGGGCAGGCCGGTCGACGCGACGATCCCGTCGAGCGCGTCCGTCGCGGTGCCGAGCGCGACGCCGGCCGGGAGATTCGCCATGAGGTCGATCTTGCGCACGCGATTCTCCCGCTCGATCGACACGGGCCCAGAGGTCAGCTCGAGCGTAGCCACGCTCGCGAGATCCACGAGCCCACCTTTTCGGGTGCGTACCTGGGCCAGGCCGAGCTTCTCCACCGAGTCTCGCTGGTTCTCCTCGAGTCGGACGCGAACGTCGTGGCGCTCTCCGTCCTGCTCGAAGGTCGCGGCGTCGACCCCCCCTACGAGCGTCCGCAACGTGGTGGCGAGGGACCGGAGTGGTACACCCAGATCGGCCGCGCGATCGCGGTCGACCCTGGCCTGGATCTCCGGGCGCTTCGCGTCGTAGCTCAGCGTGGTGTCGACGTAGAGTCCGCTCGCTCGCATGCGGTCGGCGACCTGCTCCGCGACCTCCGCGAGCCGCTCCAGATCGGGCCCCTGGAGGGTGTAGCGGAGGTTCGCTCCCGCGAATCCCCCTCCGGAGACGAAGCTGACCTCGTTCACGCCGGTGCGCCGCGCCTGGGGGGCCAGCCGCGCGAGCAGGCGTCGGATCTCGCCCATGATCTCGGCCTGCTCGGGAGCGCGTTCGCTCTTGTGGTCGAGCGCCACGTAGAGCTGCGCCTCGTCGACGCGACCTTCGACGTCCGCGCCGATCGTGGTGAACACGCCTCGCACGTGCGCCGAGCGCCGGAGCTCGTCGGCCAGCTCGCTCACGACGCGCTTCGTCTCTTCGATTCCCGTGCCGATCGGGAGCTCGACGTAGGCCTCGAACTCCGAGCGGTCGAGGTGGGAGCTGAACTCGAGCGGGACGTGACGGGCGATCGGTACGGCGGCCACGATCGCGCCGGCGCCGCAGGCGAGCACCAGTCCCCGGCGGCGCAGCGCTGCGACGAGGAGCCGGCCGTACGCTGAATCGAGCCGGTCATATCCGCGCTCGAGGGCCTGGAAGATCCGACCATGGTTCGCCTCGAGTCTCAGCATGCGCGAGGAGAGCATCGGCGTGAGCGTGAAGGCGACCAGCAGCGAGACCCCGACTGCGAAGCAGACCGTGAGGCCGTACTCGTAGAAGAAGCGCCCGATCATGCCTTCCATGAACGAGATCGGTACGAACACCACCGCGATTGCGAGCGTCGAGGCGAGCACGGCCAGCCCGACATCGTCGGCCCCGGCGCTCGCCGCTCGCAAAGGCGCCTCGCCGGCCTCGATGCGGCGGTAGATCGCCTCCAGCACCACGATCGCGTCGTCGACGAGGATCCCGATCGAGATCGAGAGCGCGATCATGCTGACCAGGTTGAGCGTGAAGCCGGCGGCCCAGAACAGGAAGAACGTCGAGATGACCGAGGCCGGGATCGCGGTCGCCGCGATGAGAGTCGAGCGGACGCTGCGGAGGAAGAGGAGCGTCGCAAGCACCGCGAGCAGCCCGCCGATGGCGAGATCTACCGTCACGTCGTGGACGGAGGCCTCGATGAAGCGGGACGTGTCGCGCGCGATGAAGAGCTGGATGCCGGCCGGTGCCCGTGACCGGAGATCGTCGACCACGGCGCGGACGGCTCGCGCCACCTCGACCGTGTTCTCTCCCGTCTGCCGACGCACGTCGAGCGAGACTCCGGGGACTCCATCGAGCTCGGCGTAGCTCCGCTCGTCTTCGAGGCCGTCCTCGACTCGCGCGACGTCGCGGATCCGGATCGGTCCCGCAGGACGTTGCTCGATCACGAGCTCGCCGAACTCGGCGACGGCTTCGATCTCACCCTTGGTCTTCAACGTGTACTCGGCCCGTCCCCCGCCGGTCTCGAGTCGACCGCCCGGCACGTCGGCGTGCTCGCTGCCGAGGGCGCGCACCACGTCGTCGGCACTGAGCCCGTAGGCGCGCAGCCGCAGGGCGTCAAGCCAGACGCGCACCTCGCGCTCGCGGCCGCCCACGAGCTCGACGGAGCCCACACCGCGCACGCGCTGCACCGCGTCCTCGACCGCGTCCTTGGCGTAGCGGGTGAGCTCGCCGCGGGGCATCGGACCTGCCACGACGATCGAGAGGATCGGCATCGACTCGGGATCGATCTTCGCCACGATCGGGGGATCGATGTCGCGCGGGAGGTCCTTCCGCGCGAGCGCCACCTTGTCGCGGACCTCCTGTAGGGCCACCTCGGCTTCGACCTCGAGGTCGAACTCACAGACGATCTGCGAGAGGCCTTCGGAGCTCACGCTGGTGATCTGGTCGAGCCCGGAGATGTTGCTGAGTTCCTCTTCGAGGATCTCCGTGACCTCCGTCTCCATGGTCTCGGGCGAGGCTCCCTCCAGCCGCGAGGTGACCGCGACGATCGGCACCTCCACCTTCGGAAAGAAGTCGACCCCGACGCGCCCCAGCGAGATCCAGCCGAGCCCGACGAGTCCGCCGATCAGCATGACCGCGAAGACGGGTCGGCGGATCGAGACGTCAGAGAGTCGCATCCTGGGCCTCGATGCGCACCGCAATTCCCTGGGTGAGATGGCCCGGCGGCAGCGCGACGAGTGCCGGGTGACCCTCGGCGAACCCCGAGAGCACCTCGACCCGCCGGTCGTCGAGGTCGCGGACCTGGATCGCCACCGGCTCCGCCCGGCTGTCGCGCGCGACGAAGGCGTAGCGATCGCGTCCCGTTCCGTGCACGGCGCGGCGATCGAGGGTCAGGGCGGGCCGTGGATCGGGATACAGCTCCGCCTGGACGAAGAGCCCGGGCTTGATCGCGTGGTCCGGATTCTCCAGGGGGAGCCGGAGCTCGATCGAGCGCGCCGCGGGATCGACGCGGTCGTTGATGATGTAGACCTCGCTCTCGAATACCTCGCCGAGCCCGTCGATCCGGATCCGCGCGCGCGTGCCGATCCGCAGCTCGCGCAGGTGAACCTCTGGCGCGGTCACGATGGCCGCGACGACGTCGGTTTTCATGATCTGAACGACCGCCGAGCCGCCGCTCAGCATCGTGCGCAGCATCATGCCCTCGTCGACCGAACGCCGCGTGATCGTTCCGTCGTAGGGGGCGCGCACGAGGGTGTCCTCGAGCGCTTGGCGGACGCTGGCGAGGCCTGCCTCCGCTGCACCGCGGCGGGAGGCCGCCATCTCGTCGCGCGCGCGGGCACTCTGGAGCTGGGCGTCGGAGGCAACGCCGCTCTCGTGGAGCTTCTCGATGCGCGCGCGGTCGCTGCCGGTCATCTCGGCCTCCGCGCGCGCGAGCCGCAGCGCGTACTCGGCTTCTCGCACCCGGATCCGGTATTCGACGTCTCGGGTGCGAAAGAGCGGGCGACCGGTGCTGACGCGGTCTCCGACCTTGACGAAGACCTCCTCGATGATGCCGTCGACGCGCGGGCCGATGTCGGTGGTCTTGTGCGCCGCGATGGTTCCGGTGACCAGGATCGGCTGGATCAGGTCCTCGCGCAGCACGCGCACCTCGACGACGGGGGTCGCCTCCGGATCAGGCGCGTCGGGGGCGGACGCCGGGCTGCCGCAGGCGAGGGCGAGCCCTGCGGCCGCCGCCAACCGGGCCAGATGGCTCATGGGCGTCTTGCGAGCAGAGGCGCGAAGACGGCGCGCACGCCGGGAGCCGCGCGCGTGAGCGGCTCGTCGGGCCTCGTCTCGAGCCAGAAGGTGGCGGTGGTGGTGACGCCTCCGATCAGACACCACGCGAGGCTCTCGGCATCCGGGGTGCTGCGGCCGGCGGGCGCGATCCCGCGGAGCGCGTCCTCCATCAGCGACACCACCCAGCTCGTGAAGGAGTGGAAGATCTCGTGGGCCGACTGACCCATGTTCTGCCGCAGGCGCCAGGGGAGTCCTTGCGTCGAGCCGACGTAGATCTGCAGCAGATCGCGATTCTCCTCGAAGCAAGCGAAGAGGGAATCGATCAGGACGAGCACGCGTTCGATCGGGTCGGCGATCGCCTCGACCCTCTCGCGCACGCCTCTGCGCATGCGCTCGGCGCTCGACGAGACCACCTCCTCGTAGATCTCTTCCTTGCCCGAGAACAGCGCGTAGACGGACTTGAGGGAAAGCTCGGCCTGCGCGGCGATCTCGGCGACCTGCGCGTCGTGGAAGCCCTTGCGCGCGAACACTCCGGAAGCCGCGGCGATCACGTCGGCTCGGCGCAGCGCCTCCTGCGTCTCGCGGCGCCGCCCGCGTCGAGATTCGGGCGAGAGCATGGGCATGGGCTCGATCTCAGTTGGGAGAATAGTAATTCTCTTCTGGGATACCGTCAATCTCTCTCTGTTGGCGAGGCGAACGGCAATCGCGAGCCCGGGGTCGTTGGGACGAGCCGCGAGGGCCTGAGGCAGGCTTCGTCCGCGGCGGGGGGGCCTTGCTTGGGCGGGCTGGCGGATCGAAACGAAGGCTCAGCCGCGGGGGCCGCGCGAGCGCCGCCGGGACCGCCGTTCCCGAGGACGGCTGTCGTCGTATCCACCGGGCGCCGCGGCGGGTGCAGCGGGACCGGCAGGCGGGACCGGAGCACTCACTTCGGTCACGGGCCGGTGCTCGGCGAGGTAGGCCGCGCAGATCGCGGCGAGGTCCCGGCGACCCTCCTCGCTGGCGGCGAGCTGCTCGACGACCGGGACGAAGCGCTCGATCCGGGCGCGGCGCTCGC
>Ga0214473_10001866_pt1 | contig 26857 bp, 23 predicted proteins | sample RVTome_7_FD_203509 | JGI IMG/M metagenome (GOLD analysis project Ga0214473, IMG submission 203509) | Soil microbial communities from uranium-contaminated site in the Upper Colorado River Basin, Wyoming, United States - RVT98D197 | ecosystem: Environmental > Terrestrial > Soil > Contaminated >...
GCGGGCCCCTCCACCAGCGTCCTTGCGGACTTTGAGTCCGGCGGCCGCAGCCACCGGAATATCATGCGGTATTAGTCCCGCTTTCGCGGGGGTATCCCCCTCTGGAGGGCAGGTTGCCCACGTGTTACTCACCCGTGCGCCGTGCGCCCATCCCCTGTATTGCTACAGAAAACTGCGCACTCGACTTGCATGTGTTAAGCACGCCGCCAGCGTTCGCTCTGAGCCAGGATCAAACTCTCGTTTGAACTGGTTGTTCCGAAAATATGCGCTGAAAACAAAAAGCCCCGGCTTACGCCGGGACCTCGTTCTCAATCGCCTATCTTCTGAACGAACTTTTTGTGTCGCTCGGTTCACTCATAAAACCGAACGGGTTCTGGCACGTCTCATTCAGTTGTCAAAGAACAGGCCTCCTGTCCTGCAGGCAGGCTTAGGGACAATTGGGAATTCTACCACCGATTCCCCCATTGTCAAGGAACGATATCGCCTTCCCGCCTGCTCCCACGAATCGCTCTGCCGTCGTTCACGAAGCGAACCACACCTGATTCCGGCCTTCTTCCTTCGCGCGATACAGCGCCCGGTCAGCCGCTTCGATCACTGCCTGTGCGGAGTCGAACGACTCGCCGAGCTCGGCCACGCCAATGCTGACTGTGACGTGAACCTTCACGCCGCCGCGCGGTCGGGAGCGGCGCTCCGGAGGTTTTCGCTTGGGACGGAGCCGGCCGCGCAGTCTGAAGCCGGCTTCTTCGATGCGTGCGCGCAGCGCCTCCAGATGCGGCTGCGCCTCTTTGCGCGACTGGCCCGGAAACACCACGCAGAATTCCTCGCCGCCGTAACGGAAGACGCGTCCTCTGCCGCTCACCGTTGCCAGGTGGCCGGCCACCTTGCGCAGCACCTGGTCGCCGGCGTCGTGGCCGTGGGTATCGTTGAATGTCTTGAAATGATCGATGTCCACCATGGCCAGAGAAAAGCGTCTGCCAAGCTGGGGGAGGAATTCGTCGAGCGCTCGCCGGTTGGGCAGGTCGGTCAGAGCATCCACATACGCCATGGTATGCGCGTGTTCGATCAGCGAGACGGCCAGGATCAGCGCGCCGGAGCCGAAGTACAGCATGGTCAGGCGAGGACCGTGCACCGCGTGAATGCCCACAAACGCGGCCGCCAGCGCCCAGAACAGGCCGCGGTCGGTGGGACGGCGGCGCCACAGGAAGTGACCCGCCAGAAGAATTGCCGCCACGCCGAAAGCCAGCAACGCGGGCTGTCCTGCCCAGGACCAGCGAAACCATTCCGGCGGCAACGGCGGCCGTCCCAGTTGCAGCTCCATCCAGGAAACGGCGGTGCGCGGCAAGAACACCAGCGCCACTGCTTGCACCGCCAGTGCCGCGGCGCTCAGAAGACTGGTCCGCGCGCGCAAGCCCTGGTCCGGCAGGAGGGAAAAGAGGGCCAGATTGAGAGGCAGCAGCAGGGCCAGTGTTTGAAGCCGCCAATGCGGCGCGCCGTTGGCCGCGTCCGCGTAGAGCGCCGGCAGCAGCCATGCCGCCGCACCGAGCACCGCCAGGGAGGCCAAGGGCCGGCTGCGGTTGTACATACATCCCAGCGCGGCTCCCACGGCCAGGGCGAGGAGGCAGAAAACCGTAAGGAAAGGTTCCGCGGCCGATAGCCCCGCAGCCCACAATTGCAGGCCGGCGACGCACAACAGCAGCGCGCCGCCCGGGAACCAGAATTGTTTGGAAAGTTTCATCGCGCCTGCTAGGGTGTGACCGTATCCTGCGTAGTAGTTGCTTTCCTCTTGATATCGTACGCCTTGCGTCCGCGCGTCCGTGGTGTTCCATTCTGGACTGTGCCCAATCAGTAGAACTGGCCTGGTCTGCTCGCCTCTGCCGCCGTAGGGTACCTTCAATTTGTCGCTTCAAAAATTTCATCCCGCGGGGTCCGCTATTTACTCGCATGAGATAATAGAGACGTGCGCCTGGGAATTCCTCAACTTGACCTGCCCCATCGCAAGGAGCATTGCGCGGCGTTGCGCATCGCGCCCTTATCGGGTAGTCCCGCACGCCCGCACCCTGCGCGTGAGCGGCCCCTTTATTTTCACATACTTACAAACTCCTTTTCCCGTAGCTCCTTTCTTTTGACATTCTTACAAAACCCTAGGGGGTGTCACCCCCAATTCGCTAACTCCAATCACGTCAATAGCTCTTCCGATCGCTTGGAGGCGCCGGAGAGGCGTGCTGCGGGGTATAATGCTGGCTTCAGCCCGAAGGCAACCTTGCATACTGGCTCGGGTTCATACTGGGTGCGGAACGCGGGTGCGGGCTGTACTTGCAGCCCGCGCGGAACAAGGGAGTGCAAAAATGAAGCTCCACAAAGCTCTTTTGCTTTTTAGCGCCGCGCTGTTGGGTCTTAGCATCGCGGGCGCCGGCGCGACCATGGCGGCTTCGCCGCAGCAGAGTCCTGCCCCGGCGCCTCCGGCATCCGCCGCACAAGGAACAGCCGCGCCGGGCGCCACGACCCAGTCCAACGCCGACGCCCTGCCCATGCCTGCGAACGAGATCATTCGCCGTTTCGCCGCGCGCGAATCGGAATTCAAGATCGCTCGCGATAACTATACCTATTCGCAGACGGTCCTGGTGGAGGCGTCCACCCCGGATGGAAGAAACGGCGGCAAGTACGAGCTGGGCAGCGACATCGTATTCACGCCGGAAGGCAAGCGCTACGAGAAGGTCACCTACGCGCCGCAGTCCACCCTGCAACTGATCAGCCTGACGCCGCAGGATATGAAGGACCTTGAGAGCATCCAGCCGTTCGTTCTGACCACGGCCGAGCTGCCCAAGTACAACGTCGAATTCGCGGGCAAGGAGCGCATTGACGCGCTTGACACTTACATGTTCCACGTGGCGCCCAAGCGCATCGAAAAGGACCAGCGCTATTTCCAGGGGACCATCTGGGTGGACGACCACGATCTGGCCATCGTGAAAAGCGACGGCAAGGCCGTGCCCGATATCGTGGACAAGGGCCAAGAGAACCGCTTCCCGCGCTTCGTCACCTACCGGGAAAACATCGAGCGCGATTTTTGGTTCCCCACTTACACGCGCGCGGATGATACCCTGCAATTCTCCAACGGAGACATACGCATCCGCATGACCGTGCGCTATCGGAATTACAAGCAGTTCGGCGCCACGGTCCGGGTGGGCGAATCGACAGAGGTGAAAGAGCCTCCGTCCAATACTCCACCGTCGCCCCGGCCATGAGCAAAATCACTCGGGCCACGGCGCTGCCGAATTTCCCAACGCAGCTACTCCGGTTTGCCGGCGCGCTCGCAGTGCTGGCATTTCTGCTGGTCGCGGCGCCGGGCGCGCGAGCGCAGACTCCCTTCTACCTCGGGGCCCACTTCGGCGGTCATCGCTTGGCCGAGATGGACCAGACGCGGGTGGGCTACGGATTCCGCCTCGGTTACGAGGCCTATCTGCCGTTCATTTCGCTCGAAAGCGAAGTGAATTTTTTCCCCACCACGTCCTCCGGCAATTTGGGCGAGACGCAGGCATTTTTCGGATTGAAATTCGGCAAGCACATTGGGCGCTGGGGTGGGTTTCTTAAAGCCCGCCCGGGGTTTACGCACTTCGGAGGCGGCGCGTTCCCGCAACGGCTCACCGAACAAACCAAGTTCGCGCTGGACCTGGGCGGCGGTGTGGAGTACGACCTGGGGCCGAAAGTGAGTCTGCGCTGGGATTTGAGCGACGCGAAGATTTTTTACGGCGACGCGATGCTTACAGCGGGTCCCGGAAACACCCTCGGCGCGCCGCTCGGCACGCGAAATACCTTGCAGAGCACCTTCGGCGTGGTGTTGCACTTTTGAGGTGAGATCACTGCAAACCGCGACGGCCCCGAAGACCCGGGCGGAGCGGTGGCCTGCGTTGCCGAACTTAGACGATAACTGGGTATGCCGAACTAGCTTCGCCGGGCGGTCTTGCGGCTGCGGCGCTTGGAGCGCGTGGGATTGGCGGGCGCTTCGCCGATGAGCTCAGCGCTCATCAAGCTGGTCACGAAGAGCTTCTTGCCGTGATCGTCAAAATCAATGGCCGTGCGCTCGGAATCGGAATCGGTAACCACTCCGAGGCCGTACTGCTGATGCTTGATCTGCTGCCCTGTGGAAAGTACCTGCACGATTTGCCTCCTTCAACCAGTCGCCACTTCGAGGGCACATCCGAGATGTGAGGCCCGGTCCCTCACCGGGACCGGACCTCGCGTTGGGGTTAGAGGCCTACAACGCTCTCCGCCTGCAAGCCTTTGGGGCCCTTGCGGACTTCAAATTCCACCGCTTGGCCCTCGTTCAGGTTCCGGTAGCCTTCTCCCTGGATGGCCGAGTAGTGCACAAACACGTCCTCGCCCGTCTGGCGCTGAATGAAACCGTAGCCCTTGCTGGCGTTGAACCACTTCACAGTTCCTTGTTCCTTCACTTCTGTTTCCTCTACTTTACATTAAGCTATTTGGTGCTTCTCGTAACTGGCCGATACCGCTGGCCGCTGCCCCCAACCCGCGAAACAAAAGGCTGCAAGGTTGTCCTTGCAGCCTTGTTGAACGAGTCAAAAGGTATATCAAGAGCAACAAACGCAAAAACATAATAGCAAATTTAGGGCGATTTGTCGAGGCCAATAGAGAACTTAAGAGGGCCTTCCTGATCCGGAATCAGCCGGCAGTGCAAGCGATGCAGACCTGGCCGCGGTGATCATCCGAGATTGACAGTGCAGGGTGGCTAGCTTATGGTTTCGCGCCAGGATGGCGTTCTTGAAAGGGATTCGACCATTGGAGCCTACGCTCGCCAGTCCTGACCGGGATCGTCACGGCGCGCAGCCCGTGGCTCTGCGCGCCGGAATCCGGCCCTTGTTCGGGTCTCCGTGGGCCATGGTCGTTGCGGCTCTGGCGCTTCGCCTCGTGGTGATGGGGTTTACTTACCCAATTCAACTGGATCCGACTCGGGACTACTGGAAATTCGGCTGGGAAACAGGGAGAGTCGCGCGGTCGATTGCCACCGGCCAGGGATTCAGCTCTCCTTATTCCGAGCCGTCCGGGCCGACGGCCCTCATACCTCCGGTTTACGCCTACTTGGTCGCCGGCGTTTTCAAGCTGTTTGGAATCTACACGGCCGCTTCGGCGTTGGTGCTCTTGACCCTGAACAATTTGTTCGCGTCATTTACGTGTCTTCCGGTCTTCGCCATCGCCCGCAAGGTCTTCGGACTGCGCGTGGCCGCCTGGGCTGGATGGACTTGGGCCTTGTTCCCTTATTCCATAGCTATTTCAAATACAACGGTTTGGGAGACGAGCCTGACCACGCTCTTGCTGACCGTATTGGTGCTGTTTACATTGAACCTGGAACGCTCGACGAGCTTCGTCGCCTGGGCCAGCTATGGCTTGTTATGGGGTTTTACGGCCCTCACTAGTCCCACAACGCTTTCCACATTGCCGTTTCTCGGAGGATGGATTTGGCTCCGCCATTGGCGTCGCGGGAGCAACTGCTGGGGCGCGGCGGCCGCTGGTTTTCTCGTTCTTATGGCCACGATCACTCCCTGGATCTGGCGCTGCACTGAAACCTATGGCCGGTTCGTCCTCCTGCGGAGCAATCTGGGCCTGGAAGTCCTGGTGGGGAACAGCGACGACACCAGCAGTCCGGCGAATTGGAATCTGCTCCCGTGGTATGACCCCGTCGAAATGAAGGAGTTGCAGAGTATGGGAGAGCCGGCTTATATGGCTCGAAAACAGCAGGAGGCTGCTGAATTGATAGAACGCCGTCCGCTGCGCTTTGCGGGCCTGACTTTGCGGCGAATCCTGAATACGTGGACCGGCATATGGGAAGCCTCCGCGCATTGGAGGCTGGAACCATCGGGCCTGCCAAGTGTTCTCACCTACAGCCTCATCTCAGTCCTAGCATTTGCCGGAGTTGGCTGGGCGATTCACGATGGCCTGCACCAGGCGATTCCCCTGGTGATTCTCCTGGTCTGTTTCCCCGTGGTCTACTACCTGACCCATCCGGACCTGGGCTACCGCCACCCGATTGATCCGGCGGTCACCATTTTCATGGTTTACGGCGTATTTTCTTTCCGGGGCCCAACGGCGGGAAATTATGTGGGGTAAGAATCGGTTATTTGATAACGGATACATGGCGCAGGGCGCCGAGTGTCTTGCCTCTCCGGCACGAGTCAGCCAGCGGCCAGTTTGACTCCGTTTGGCGTTGCCGTTATTCTCGGCCCAGCGGCAGGAAATGCCGTAGGAGTGCTTCTGAAGCGGAGTACTATTCGCGCACGTGGGTGGCTGTTGGCGCTGTGCCTCACGGGGCTCCTCGCAGGGTTCACCGCCCTCGCGGGCACCGCGGCCCAGAACCGCTCCGTGATCCAGGCCGGGGCCCAGGCCAGCCACGGGTTCGATCTTCTGGACCTGGACACGACTTGCCAGCCCTGCCAGGATTTCTTCCAGTTCGCCACCGGCGGCTGGAAGAAACGCAACCCGATCGGTCCCGCCTATGCGAGCTGGGCCCGCTTCAGCCAGCTCCAGGAAAAGAACCAGGACGCGCTGCGGCAGATTCTGGAAGCGGCCGCGGCTTCCCGCCTGGCTCCAGGCACGCCTGGCACACCCGAAACGCTCGACCAGAAACTCGGGGACTTCTACGCCGCTTGCATGGATGAAAAGCGTATCGAAGCCGACGGCATAGGACCGCTCGAACCGGAGCTGGCGCGCATCGCCGCGATCTCCGGCCTGGGCGAACTTCAGGCGGAAGTAGCCCGGCTGCACAGCCAGGGTGTCCGCGCCCTATTCGGCTTCGGCTCCACTCCCGACGATATGAATAGCGAGCAGATGATCGGCCAGGCCACTCAGGGCGGGCTGGGGCTTCCCGACCGCGACTACTACACGAAACAGGACGAGCGCTCGAAGCAGCTCCGCCAGCAATACGAACGGCACGTCGCGAAGATGCTGCGTCTCGGCGGCGATTCGCCCGCGGTGGCGGCGACCTCCGCTCGCACGGTGCTGGCGCTGGAAACGAAACTGGCCGAAGCCTCGAAGACGCGCGTCGAGCGCCGCGATCCTCAGGCCAATTACCACAAGATGGGACCGGCCGAATTGCGCGCGCTGACGCCGGCATTTTCCTGGGATACCTACTTCCGCAACATAGGATTTCAAGATATCCGCGAAGTTAACGTCGGCCAGCCGGACTTTTTCCGCGCTCTCAACGGGCATTTGACGGCCGCGCCGCTGGCCGATTGGAAACTCTATCTGCGCTGGCACTTGCTGCGCGCGTCCGCGCCGGCGCTCTCATCTAAATTCGTGAATGAGAATTTCGAGTTCTACAACCGCACGCTGACCGGAGTCAAAGAACTTCAGCCGCGCTGGCGGCGCTGCGTCAACGCCACCGACCGCAACCTGGGCGAAGCACTGGGTCAGAAATACGTCGCCGGAGCGTTTCCGCCGGAAGCCAAGGCCAAGGCGGAAGCCATGGTGGGCGATCTGGTGGCCGCGCTGCGCTCCGATATCGAAACATTGCCGTGGATGAGCGACGCCACGCGCCAGCAGGCGCTGGCCAAACTGGCCGCCATCTCGCTCAAGATCGGCTACCCCGAACGATGGCGCGACTATTCGAGCTATCACGTGGAACGCGCGCCGTACATCGAAAATCTCCGGCGCGGCAGCGGCTTCGAGTTCCGCCGCAGCCTGGCGCAGATCGGCAAGCCCGTGGACCGCAACGAGTGGCAGATGACGCCGCCCACCGTCAACGCCTACTACAACTCCTCCATGAACGAAATCGTTTTCCCCGCCGGCATACTGCAGCCGCCGTTTTTCGATCCGCAGGCCGATGACGCGCTGAATTACGGCGGCATGGGCGCCGTCATCGGTCACGAATTGACGCACGGCTTCGACGATCAGGGCAGCCAGTACGACGCCCAAGGCAATCTGCGCAACTGGTGGACGCCGGAAGATTTGAAAAACTTTCAGGCGCGCGCGGAGTGCGTCGAGAAACAGTTTTCATCCTTCGTGGTCCAGGGCGATCTGCATCAAAACGGCAAGCTGGTGCTAGGCGAGAGCATCGCCGATCTGGGCGGGCTCAATATCGCGCGTGTGGCGCTAGAGCGCGCGCTGGCCGCCCGGCCCGCGCCGGAAATGGTGGACGGCTATACGCAGATGCAGCGCTTCTTCCTGGCCTTTGCGCGTATCTGGGCTACGAACGCGCGGCCCGAGTACGAACGCATGATGGCCGTCACGGATACGCACCCGCTGCCGCGCTTTCGCACCAACGGAGCGATCTCCAACCTGCCGGAATTTGCCGCAGCGTTTTCCTGCCCGGCCGGCGCGGCCATGGCGCGCCCCGCCGAAGCGCGCTGCAAAATTTGGTAGCGTCCTACTCGACGACGACGCGCAAGAATTTCTTTTTCCCGGCGCGGAGCAGGTAGTCGCCCGCTTTCGAGAGGTCCAGCTCTTTCTTGACGTCGCCCGTGCGCTGGCCATTGATCTCGACGCCGCCCTGCTTGATGAGCCGCTCGGCCTCGCTGCGCGAGGGCGCGAGATCCAACTCCACCAGCAGCGCGGATAGCCGCTTGGGCCCGCCGCGCGGCAACTTGCGCTCGGTGACTTCTTCCGGCGCCTGGCGCTCGCGGAAGACGCGCTGAAATTCGTCGGTAGCCTTCTTGGCTGCTTCTTCGCCGTGGAAGCCGGCGATAATCGTGTGCGCGAGCTGCATCTTGGTCTCCATCGGGTGCAGCACACCGGTGTGGATTTCCTCCCTGATGCGCACGACTACCGGCGCCGCAAAATCGGTGAGTAGTTCGTAGTAGGACCACATCAGCTCGTCGGAGATTGACATGAGCTTGCCGAACATCTGCGCGGGCGATTCGGTGATGCCCACGTAGTTTCCCAGGCTCTTGGACATTTTTCGCTGGCCGTCGAGGCCGACCAGGATGGGCATGGTCAGCGCCACTTGCGATTCCTGTCCATACTCGTGCTGGATATCGCGGCCGACCAGGAGATTGAATTTCTGCTCGGTGGCGCCCAGCTCGATATCGGCCTTGAGCACCACCGAGTCGTAGGCTTGCAGCAGCGGATAGAGCAGCTCGTGGACGGAGATGGGGTGATTGTGGGCCAGACGCGAGCGGAAGTCTTCGCGCTCGAGCATGCGCGCCAGGCGGTAGTGCCCTTGGAGCTTGACGATTTCGTAGCTGGTGAGTTTTCCGAGCCACTCGCTGTTGTAACGGACCTCGGTGCGCCCGCGGTCGAGAATCTTGAACACCTGCTGGAGATAGGTCTCGGCGTTGGCTTTGACTTGTTCGGGCGAGAGCGGCGGGCGCGTTTCGGACTGGCCGGTGGGATCGCCGACCATGGCGGTAAAATCGCCGATCAGAAAGATTGCCGTGTGGCCCTGGTCTTGAAAATGTTTGAGCTTGCGCAGGACGACGGTGTGGCCCAGGTGCAGGTCGGGCGCGGTGGGGTCCACGCCCAGCTTGACGCGCAGCGGCGTGCTTGAGACGCGCGAACGCTCCAGGCGCGCGCGCAGCTCCTCCTCGCGAATGATTTCCGCCACGCCCTTGCGCAGCGTGGTCATTTGCTCGTCCACTGGCCGGAAGTTTGGCTTCGCGTTCATCGAATTTTGCTCTGCGCGGCGGCCAGAGGCAGCACGCGGCGGCCTTCGATGCGGAATTGGCCGGAAAGAACGAGTCGAACGGCTTCGGTATAAATGCGATGCTCTTCGACGAGGATGCGGGCCGCGAGCGTTTCGGGCGTGTCGCCGGGTTCGATCGGGACGATGGCTTGCGCGACGATGGGACCGGCATCGAGATTTTCGTCCACGAAGTGCACCGTGCAGCCGCTGAATTTCACGCCGTATTCGAGAGCCTGGCGCTGCGCTTCGAGTCCGGGAAAGGCCGGGAGCAGCGAGGGATGAATATTCAGGATGCGCCCGTTGAATTGTTGCACGAAGTAAGGCGAGAGCAGGCGCATGAACCCGGCGAGACAGACCAGTTCCACTCGCGCCTCCTGGAGCGCGGCGACGACTTGGCGGTCGTAGGTTTCTCGCTCGAGGCCCTTGGAGGGAATGACGCGCGTGGGGATGCCGCGCGCGGCGGCTCGTTCCAGGCCGGGAGCGCCGTCGCGATTGCTGACGACCAGCGCGATGCGCGCATCGGGAATGCGTCCGGCGGCGACACTGTCGGCCAGGGCCTCGAAATTCGAGCCGCGTCCGCTGAGGAGCACTCCTATGTGCTTGGTCATGATCGCACGAAAGTTAGCATATCCAGTTCGGGCCGCCAAATCTGACGTCGCGCCCCGTCCGGCGAAAATCTGCCGCCGGTATTTTTTGTTTGGAAAGACCACATAACATTCTGAAAAGAATTGGGTTGAGCGCTTCTCGGTTTATAAGAACAGATTCGGGGGTGACACCCGGCAATTTTTGTATCGATATCAAAACAAAATGGTTGCAGGAACAGGAGTTTGTAAGTATGTGAAAACAAAGGGGGACTTTTTCGGTGTAGTGGAAGGCAGTTTGTAAGAATATCAAAATAGGACGGATAGTCGAAATGACGGCGCGGGCCAACCACAGAGACTGCAAACGAGGTCGCGGAGACTGCGGGCCACAACTGGTGCTGACTTTTCTGGTTTAGCCGGTTCCTGCGTAGGGCGTCTGGGCAGGAGGGCCCATCCGAGGCAGTCGCGCTCGGCGCGGACAGTATCGGGGTGCGGTGAAGGCTCATATTCTATTATCTCATGCATGTAAATAGCGGCGGGGCCTACACTGCACAGGCGAGCGCCTCACGTCTTTTTCAGACCTGAGGAACAGGAGATTAGGAATGGCCGGAACGCACAGTCATAAACACCGATTTCTTCATGAACATTCGCTGAGCATGGCCACGAGCAGCGTCCTCATTTTGTGGATCTGGCTTTACAGTGTTTCGAGTCCCAGCACTCATGCGGGTTCGTTTTTTGGCAATGCCATCGCCGATTGGTCGGGCGTGGTAGTGATGGTCTTGGCGACCAAATACTGGTACGAAAGAGGCTCGGCGGAAAGCCGGCGTCTGCCGCGCAAGCTTCTGAGCCCGGGCCTGGAGCGACTGCGCGACCATTCACTCAGCATTTTCTTGCTAATCACCGGAATTGGATGGCTGATGCTTTATCGCTCGGTGGATTCGGAGTCCAAGTGGGGGCAGGTGGTGGGGAACATACTTTCAGAGTGGACGCAGATATTGGTGCTCGTGCTGTTTACGAAGCGGCTGATCGAGCGGCACTCGAAGGAGAGCGCCCGGTAAGGGCGGCGCCGAGGCCCTGTGGGCCTGATGCAGGCACCGCTGAGGCGGCTTCGCATTGCGAATGTAAGGAGGCATGTGGTAAAGTAAGGAAATGGGAACCGGAATGAAAAAGCAGGCGCGCATGACGAGCAAGGGGCAGATCACGGTGCCGCACGAGATTCGGCGGGCGCTGGGGGTAGGCCCCGGCGACAAGCTGCTGTTCGAGGAAGAGGGCGCGGAGGTTCGCGTGCGCCCGGTGCGGACCCGGAGTCCATTTGAGAAATATCGCGGGATGGGAACGCCGGGGATTGGCCGTGGCAGGAAGGCCGTGACCGGCTGGGTGCGCAAGCTGCGCGGGCGATGACCACGGCGGTTGACACCAACGTTGTGGTTGCTCTCTGGAACGAAGATGACACCCTCAATACGCTGGCGCGGACCGCACTGGATGCGGCGCTCGGGCGCGGCCGACTGGTAATTTCCGCTCCAGTGTTTGCCGAACTTGCCGCTGCGCCATCGCGTAGCGAGTCATTTCTTGATTCATTTTGCAGAGAAACCGGAATCTCGGTGGACTGGGACATGAATGAAGCTATCTGGCGCGCAGCGGGGCGTGCGTTTCAGACCTACGCCGGACGGCGGAGAAGTCAGGGCCACCCGGGTCCGCGGCGCATTCTGGCTGATTTTGTGATCGGGGCGCACGCCATGCAGCGAGGCTATCGGCTGCTGACGCTGGACGACGGGCTATATCGGACGACCTTTCCGCGGCTGACCGTCGTGACCCTGTGAAAGAGCGGCGGGGAGGGGCCCTGGCGACCCGGGATTAGTCAGACGGGTTGACTCACGTCTTCGCGCGCCCTAAGATGCGGCCACCCCACGAAGGAGAATGAGATGAGAAACTTCACAATCCTGAGCAGGATTCTTTTCGTCGCCGCTTTGGTCATTTCGCTCGGCACTGCCGGTGTCGGCGGCCAGTCGGCTGGTCAAAGCGCGACCGCAAAGCGCTTCATCGGAACGTGGCGACTTGTCTCAATTGTAGGAGGCACTGCCGAAACTGCCGCAACCAGAGGGGCGCACCCCACGGGTCTGATCATCTATGACGCCACTGACCACATGGCCGCGCAGATCATGCCCGACCGTATCCGTCCAAAATACGTGGGCGCACAGCCTACTCCGGACGAAGCCCGAACAGCGCTGATCGGCTACACAGCCTATTTCGGAACGTATACTGTTGACGAGCGCGCCCAAACGGTTACGCACCATCGCCAGGGCAACATCAATCCCGAAGCGCTTGGCGATTTTGTGCGGCATTACGAATTCGCACCGGGCGACCGGATCATCCTGACGCCGCTGGAAAACCCCCAGAACCCGCCGAGCCACCTGACGTGGGAGCGCGTCAAGTAGTCCGAACCGGCTGAGATCAGGACAAGTCGAAAAAGCCCCACACGCAAGTGCGGCACCTGGGGCACACGAATTTCCGGGGCTAAAGCCCCTCGTTATTGGGCGCTGTATCACCGGCCTGAAGGCCGGTGCTCCCACCTGATTGATCTCACGCAGACTGTCCGGGGTCTCTCGGCACTCCGACTGCACTCCAAAGGAAGTCAAAAGCCCGGAGGGATTCCTCGCTGCGCTCGGAATGACGGATTTGGCACGGTGCCGACGCGCGAACGGAACTCAGATCGGCAGGGAGCCGGTGAAGATGACGGGGGGTTTGCGGGCGTCGGCGGAGTGGACTTGGCCGATGCGGTAGAATTTTTCGCGGCGGCGCTTTAATTCTCCTTCGACGGCGCGCACGTTCTTGGGCGGGACGACCAGGATCATGCCCACGCCGAGGTTGAAGGTGCGCAGCAATTCTTCACGGTCGAGTTGGCCGAGGCGGGCGAGATAAGTGAAGATGGGCAGGACGGGCCAGGAGCCCAGCTCGACGGTGGCCTGCATGCCTCGCGGCAGGACGCGGGGCAGGTTGCCGGGGATGCCGCCGCCGGTGATGTGGGCCATGCCGGAGACCCATCCCTGGGCCACGATGCGCTTGAGCAGCGGCCAGTAGCAGCGGTGGGGCAGCAGGAGTTCCGCGCCGATCTTGTTGCCGATTTCGGCGACGTAGGTATCGGGCGCCAGGCCGGCCACCTCGAAGACCAGTTTGCGGGCCAGTGAATAGCCGTTGGTGTGCAGGCCAAGCGACGGCAGGGCTAGCAGGGCATCGCCGGAGCGCACGCCGCTGGTCTTGAGGACGCGGCTGCGCTCGACTACGCCGACGATAAATCCGGCCAGGTCATAATCGCCCGGCGCATAGACTCCGGGCAGCTCGGCGGTTTCGCCGCCGACCAGGGAGCAGCCGACCTGGTGGCAGGCGCGGGACATGCCTTCGACGACCTGCTCGATGACGTTGGGGTCCAGGCGTCCCATGGCCAAGTAGTCGAGGAAGAAAAGCGGCTCGGCGCCCATGGCCAGGATGTCGTTGACGCAGTGATTGACCAGATCGGCGCCGACGGTCGAGTGCACGCCGGCCGCGGCAGCCACTTTCAGCTTGGTGCCCACGCCATCGGCGCTGGAGACCAGGACGGGTTCCTTCCAGCGCGTCACGTCCAGGGCGTAGAGGGCGCCGAAGGAGCCGATGCCTCCGAGGACGTTCTTGGTGAAGGTGCGCGCGGCCAAGCGCCGGATGCGCTCCTTGGCCTGGTCCGCGCGGGGAATGTCCACACCGGCATCGGCGTAACGCATGCGAGTCTTCTCTTCTTTCCGCTGAAAGAGCCGGGGGGCCGGTCTTTGTGGGAACTGGGAAACTGGCAGTTCAGCGGCTAAAGCCGCGTTGTTCTTGTACTGCTTACGTCGTGGCTAAAGCCACGACCCACAAAGATTCTCAGACCGCATGAGTCCCGGACGAAACCAACCGACTCCCTGCCAAAGAACTTCTTCGTCCGCCGCGGCGGACTCAATATGACAGCAAGAGCAGTCCATTCAGCACACTTCTAAAAAATCGTGAACAGGCGGCGCCAGCGTATCTGGCCGGGGTGCAGCAGCACACTGGCGTACGCAAAGATCCGTTCGCGAATCCGGCCCGGCTGCCAAGCTTCGTCGGGCGCCTGGAGGGACATATAGATCACCAGGGGCGTGCCCAGGATGTTGGACTCGGGGACAAAGCCCCAGTAGCGGCTGTCGTAAGAGTCGTCGCGATTATCGCCGAGCACAAAATAACTGCGCGGGGGGACGGTGGCCGGGCCGTAGTCATCGGACGGATTGGGCGGGCCGAAACGATAGGGCTCGGCGAGCGACGCGCCGTTGATGGACACGACGCCGGCGCGTATTTCCACGGTGTCGCCGGGCAGGCCGATGAGGCGCTTGATGAGGTCCAGACCGGGTTCGTTGGGCGAGCGGAAGATGATCATCTGCTGGCGGTGAGGGTCGCGCCAAAGGCGCAGGTGATACTGCGTGAAGGGCAGGCCGGCGTCGTAGCCGATGCGGCTCATCAACAGGTGATCGCCAACGAGCAAGGTCTGCTCCATGGAGCTGGAGGGGATGACGCGGGCCTGCACCATGGTACCGGTGATGAAAAGGAAGGAGAGGACGACCCACAGCCAGGAAATTAGTTCGCGCAAGATACGCCGGCGCAGGGACGGCTCATCGTGACCCGCACCAACCTCAGTGGCTGAAGCCCCTGTGGCGTCAGCTACGTTTGTCGCGGCTGAAGCCGCGACCCACGAAACCAGCTCCCCGGCTGTCTTGCTATCAGGGTTCACGGCGGCTGGTCTCCTGGGCGACGGCCGGCGACTCTTCCGGCGCGGCGCGGTGCGGGGTCACTTCGAGCTGGACTCCCTCGGTGGGATAGACGCCGGTGTAGCAGGAGGTGCAAAAGCTGCCGGTGGAATCGCCGACGGCGCTGCGCAGGCTTTCAAGGGAGAGATAGCCGACGGAGTCGGCGCCCAGGAACAGGCGAATCTCTTCGAGTGTGCGCGCGGCCGGCGAGGGCGCGGCGGTCCCGCACGCGGGATGGGCCATCCGCGGGCGGATGCAGGAGACCTCGGAGGCCAGCAGCTCTTCGCGCGTGGGCGTATCAATGCCGTAGTAGCAGGGCGAGACGGTGGGCGGGCAACTGATGCGCACGTGGACCTGGGTAGCGCCGGCTTCGCGCACCATGCGCACGATCTTGCGGCTGGTGGTCCCGCGCACGATGGAATCGTCCACCAGGACGACGCGCTTGCCCTGGAGCAGGGTGCGCACGGGATTGAGCTTGAGCTTCACGCCGAAATCGCGGATGGCCTGCTCGGGCTCGATGAAAGTGCGGCCGATGTAGTGATTGCGGATCAGGCCCATGCGGAAGGGCAGGCCGGATTCCAGGGCGTAGCCCACGGCCGCGGGCACACCGGAGTCGGGCACCGGGACGACCAGATCGGCATCGGCGGGATGCTCGCGCGCCAGGAGGCGGCCGAGCATTTCGCGGCTGGTGTCCACGGAGCGGCCGAAGACCAGGCTATCGGGGCGCGCGAAATAGACGTGCTCGAAGATGCAGTGCTGATGCTGCTTCTCGGGAGCAAAGTGCAGCGATTCCAGGCCGGATTTGGAGATGCGCAGCATTTCGCCGGGCTCGATCTCGCGAACGTATTCGGCGCCGATCAGATCGAAAGCGCAGGTTTCCGAGGCCACGATCCAGGCGCCGCCCAGGCGGCCCAGGCAGAGCGGGCGGAATCCGCGGGGATCGCGCACGGCGTAGAGTTCCTCGCGGGTGAGCACCAGGAGCGAATAGGCGCCTTCGACCTGGTTGAGCGCGTCGCCCAGAGCGCCTTGGAGATTGCGCGCGGCGCTGCGGGCCACCAGATGGACAATCACTTCGGTGTCGCTGGTGGTCTGAAAGATCGAGCCGCGATGCTCGAGGGCGCGGCGGCACTTGCCGGCGTTGGTGAGATTGCCGTTGTGAGCCACGGCGAGCTGGCCCTTGTTGCAGTCAATGACGATGGGCTGGGCATTCAGCAGTGAAGTATCGCCGGTGGTGGAGTAGCGCGTGTGGCCCACGGCAGCCGAGCCGGGCAGACGGGTGAGCACGGCGGGCTGAAAAATCTCCTGCACCAGGCCCATGGACTTTTCCAGGTGCAAGGAGGCGCAGTCGGAGGAGACGATGCCGGCGGATTCCTGTCCGCGATGTTGCAGGGCATAAAGACCCAGGTAGGCGAGCTTGGCCGCCTCGGGGTGGCCAAAGACACCGCAGACACCACAGTGGTCGTGAAAATGGTCGTCGTCGAGAAGAATCATGGCTGTTCCGCTGCGCGCCCGAGAACGGCCCGTTCGATGGCTCCGGCCCAGATGGCGCGGAGCGACGCGGGGGAGTCGCTGAGCGCGGTGGCGCCGTTGAAACTGAGCTGGAACGGACCGCGTGTGACTCTGCCGATGACCTGGGCAGTCACACCCCATTGTGCCGCAACGTGCTGGAGCGGGGCAAGAGCGGCGTGCGGCAGCGACACGATGGCGCGGGCGCCCGCTTCGCCGAAGAGCGCCAACTCGGCCGGGGCCTGACCCTGCAGCGAGATTTCGGCGGAAAGGCCGTCGCCGGCGAAGGCGCATTCGGCGGCAGCGACGGCGAGACCGCCGTCGCTCAGGTCGTGGGCCGAAGAGAGCAGGCCTTGCGCGGCGAGCGCGACCAGAGTTTCGATCAGGCGGGATTCCGCGGGCAAATCCATGGCCGGCGGGGCGCCGCCGACGATGCCGGCGACGGTGCGAGCGTATTCCGAGGAGGAAAACTCGAGCAGCGGGTCGCCTGGGGCGGCGCCGGCGGCGCTTGCAGAATTCGAGGCGGTTGGGCCGCGGCCATCGAGCAGCACGATGTCGTCGCCTTCGGCGCGGAAGGCCATGGTGAGGGCGCGGGAAGCGTCTTCGAGCAGGCCCAGGACGCCGAGAATGGGAGTGGGGTCAATGGATTGGCCCAGGGTGTCGTTGTAGAAGCTGACGTTGCCGCCGGTAATAGGGATTTGGAGCGCGGTGCAGGCTGCGGCGATGCCGTCCACGGCTTCGCTGAACTGCCACATCACTTCGGGCTTTTCGGGATTGCCGAAATTGAGGCAGTTGGTGGCGGCCCAGGGGCGCGCGCCCACGGCGGCGACGTTGCGCGCGGCCTCGGCCACGGCGTGCATGGCGCCGGAGCGCGGATCGAGGGCGCACCAGCGGCCGTTGCCGTCGGTTGAGAGCGCCAGCGCGCGCCGCGTGCCCTTCAGGCGAACCACGGCGGCGTCGGCGGCGCCGGGCACGACCAGTGTGTTGGTGCGCACCATGTGGTCATACTGCTCGAAGATCCAACGCTTGGAAGCGATGGCGGGCGCGGCCAGCAAGCGGCGGAAATCTTGCGTGAGGTCGGTGCCCGCTGCGGCCAGAGGGACGCGCGGCGCGGCGGCCGCGGGACGCGGCGGCTGCGCGCGGGGACGGTCGTAAATGGGCGCCTGGTCGGCCAGCGCGGTGGCGGGAATTTCGGCGGCCACGCGCCCGCGATGGCGCACGCGGAGCAGGCCGTCGGAGGTGACGCGGCCGATCTCCACGGCGTCGAGACCCCATTTGCGGAATACGGCGAACACTTCCTGTTCGCGGCCGCGCTCGGCGACCAGCAGCATGCGCTCCTGCGATTCACTCAGCAGCATTTCGTACGGCGTCATGCCGGTTTCGCGCTGCGGGACGTGGTCGAGATCAATGTCAATGCCCAGGCCGCCGCGCGAGGCCATTTCGCAGGAGGAGCTGGTGAGCCCGGCGGCGCCCATGTCCTGAATGGCCACGATGGCGCCGGTGGCCATGGCTTCGAGACAGGCTTCGAGCAGCAGTTTTTCAAGGAAGGGATCGCCCACTTGCACGTTGGGCCGCTTCTGCTGCGATTCTTCGGTGAATTCGGCGGAGGCCAGGAGCGATGCGCCGTGGATGCCGTCGCGACCGGTCTTGGCGCCGGCGTAGATGACGGGATTGCCGGCGCCACGAGCGCGCGCGAAAAACAGTTTGTCTTTGGGCGCGACGCCGAGAGCCAGGACGTTGACCAGCGGATTGCCGGAGTAGCCCGGCTCGAAGGCGACTTCGCCGCCGACAGTAGGCACGCCGAAGCAGTTGCCATAGAACGCGATGCCGCGCACTACGCCGTCGAGCAGGCGGCGATTGCGCGCGACGACTTCGGGCGCGACGCCGGGCTGCGGAGTGTCCGTTTTTGGAGTAATGGGCCCGAAGCGCAGGGAGTCGAGCACGGCGATGGGTCGCGCGCCCATGGTGAAAACGTCGCGCAAAATGCCGCCGACGCCGGTGGCCGCGCCCTGAAACGGCTCGACGTAACTCGGATGATTGTGCGACTCCATCTTGAACGCGGCGGCCAGGCCGTCGCCGACGTCCACCACGCCGGCGTTTTCGCCCGGCCCCTGGAGCACTTGGGGCGCTTTCGTAGGCAGGCGCTTCAGGTGGATGCGGCTGGATTTGTAGGAGCAGTGCTCGCTCCACATGACGCTGAAGACGCCGAGCTCGGTGAGATTTGGCTCGCGGCCGAGGATTTTCAAGATGCGCGCGTACTCGTCGGGCGTGAGGCCGTGCTCGGCGACAAGCTCCGGCGTGACCTTGATTTCGGTATCGAGCATGGGCGAGGTTTGAGCGGCGTTGGACACGCGGTCAGCTCACCGCCGCCGCTGGTTGACGCGCCAGCGCTGCGGCCAGCGAGCGGAAGACGATCTGGCCGTCGGTCGAGCCGAGCGCGGCTTCGACGGCGCGTTCGGGATGCGGCATCAGGCCCATAACGTTGCGCCGGCGATTGCAGATGCCGGCGATGGCGTCGAGCGAGCCGTTGGGATTGGCCGCGGGATCGAGCGAGCCGCCGGGCGCGCAGTAGCGGAAAACGATCTGGTCGTGGCGCTTGAGATCGGCGAGCATGGCGTCGTCGCAGACATAGTTGCCGTCGGCATGGGCGATGGGAACGCGCAGCACCTGGCCGGCTTGGGCCGCGCAGGTGAAAGGAGTGGCCGTGGTTTCGACGCGGATATGCACGTGGCGGCAGATGAAGCGCAGGCCGGTATTGCGCATCAGGGCGCCCGGCAGCAGGCCGGCTTCGCACAGAATCTGGAAGCCGTTGCAGATGCCCAGCACCAGGCCGCCGGCGCGCGCAAACTTTTCGACGGCGCGCATCACCGGCGAAAATCGCGCGATGGCTCCGGTGCGCAGGTAGTCGCCGTAAGAGAAGCCGCCGGGCAAGATGACGGCGTCAAAACCGGAGAGATTTTCCGACTGGTGCCAGATGAATTCGACCGGCTTTTCAAGGACGCCGGCGACGGCGTGGAAGGCGTCGTGATCGCAATTCGATCCGGGAAAGACGACAACACCAAATTTCATCGCCTGGCAGCTCCCTGGGAAATAGACATTATAGCCGGAGTCGGCCGGCGATGCTGGGGAAAATCCCCGCCTCTAAAGAGGCGGGCTACAGTTCGCTGCTGTCAGCGGCGGCGGGCGGGTTTGCGAGCGCGCTTGGCGGCGGGGCGGCGCGCCGGGTGGCGTCGCGGCTTGGCGCGGGGCTTGGCTTTCTTGCGCGGGCGCGACTTGGCGGGCTTGCCGGCGGCGGCCAGGGCGCGGCGGCGGGCGGCGGCCCAGCCGGGCTTGTTCACTTGGCGTCCGCGGGCCAGCGCCAGGGCATCGGCGGGAACATTTTCGGTGATGACCGATCCGGCGCCGACGTAAGCGCCGTCGCCGATGCGCAGCGGTGCGACCAGGGCACTATCGCTGCCGATGAAGACGCGGCGCCCGATGGTGGTGGGGTGCTTTTGCACGCCGTCGTAGTTGCAGGTGATGGTGCCGGCGCCGATGTTGGTTTCGCTGCCCACGCGCGCGTCGCCCAGATAGGTGAGGTGCATGGCTTTGGCGCCTTCGCCTAGAACCGCCTTCTTGGCCTCGACGAAGTTTCCGAGGCGCGCGCCCTTCATCAGCCGCACGTCGTGGCGCAAATGCGAGAAGGGCCCGACCTGCGCACCCGCAGCCAGATGACTTAAGGAGATCACTGAATAGGGCTTTATCGTGATGCCGTCTTCCAGCGTGGAATCGGCGAGGATGCTGCCGGTGCGAATCGTGCAATTCGCTCCGACGCGCGTTTTCCCCAGGAGTTGTACGCCGGGCTCGAGCAGCGTGTCGGCGCCGACGGTGACGTCGGGGTCCACGCGGACGGTCTCAGGCATCTCGATGGTCACGCCGGAGTCCATGAGGGCGGCGCGCTTGCGGCGGCGCAAGACCGCATCCACGGCGGCCAGATCGGCACGGGTGTTGCAGCCGAGCACTTCGTCGGACTCCGGAGCCAGTTGCGCCAGGACGGTCTGGCCCTGCTGGCGCAGGAGCGCGATGGCGTCGGTGAGATAGAGCTCGCGATGCTTGTTGTCCGGGCGGAGCTGCGCCAGGCAAGGCCACAGTTTCTCCAGTGTGAAGGCGTAGATGCTGGAGTTGATTTCGTTGATGGCGCGCTGGTCGTCGGTGAGCGCGGAATCTTCGACGATGGCGGAGACGCTGCCGTCGTTGCGGCGCAGGATGCGGCCGTAGCCGGCCGGCTGAGCCACCTCGGCCGAGAGGATGGTGGCGGCGGCGCTGCCCTGGCGGTGCGTCTGCGCCAGCGCGGCAAGGGTTTCCGTCCGCACCAGAGGAGCGTCGCCAGGAAGCACGATGGCGAACCGGGCGCGGCCGGCCAGTGCGCGCCGCGCGACCAGCATGGCGTGGCCGGTCCCGCGCTGCGGCTGCTGCAGAACGGTGCGTACGGCGAGCGGCTCGAGGAGCGCGGAGACCTGTTCGGCCTGATATCCCACGACGGCGACGATCGCGCGCGGCTTCAACGGCTGGCAGGCGCGCACAACGTGTTCGACGAGCGTGCGGCCGCCGGCGCGGTGCAATACCTTGGCTAGGCTGGAGCGCAGGCGCGTGCCCTTGCCCGCGGCCAAAATGACGACGACAAATTCAGGAAGCGGCATGTTTTCTCAGCGGGCTGCAAGTACAGCCCGCACCCGCGCGCGTTATTGTCGCCGGTTCGACGGTGTTTGACAATGATTGAGGAGACAATGGTTCACAAGAAGATTACCGAGGCCGAAGACTCCGCCTGCGGTTTCGGGCATTAGAGGGCCGTGTCAGGAGAGTGCAGGGAGGCGATCGGCGGACTGGCCTACGGCGGCGGCTGCGGCTGCGGGTCTGGGCGCGCCGGCTCCATTGGCGGAGGTTTCCGTCCAGAGCGAGGGGTCGGCGAGCAGCCGCGAGACGAGCTGGGTGTGCAGGGCGTGGCCAGCCTTGTGGGCCACCACGCGAGCCAGAAGCGGCTGGCCAATTAGGGCCAGATCACCGATGAGGTCCAGCGTCTTGTGGCGGCCGAATTCGTTGGGGTAGCGCAGTTCGCCGTTGAGGATGCCGTCGCGGGTGAGCACAATGGCGTTTTCGAGCGAGCCGCCGCGAATCAGGTCCACGGCGCGCATTCGTTCCAGCTCCTCGAGAAAGCCGAAGGTGCGGGCGCGGGCCAGCAATTCGCTGAACGAAGCCCGGTTGACGGTCATTTCGATCTCCTGGCGGCCAATCGAGGGATGGGGATAATCCACCAGGCAGTGCACACGAAATTCGTCGGCGGGGTAGATGCCGATACGGCGATCGCCGTCGGCGATTTCGAGCGGGCGAAGAACCTTCAAGTAGCGCCGGCGGCGGCGTAAATTGCGCAGGCCGGCGCGCTCGAGCATCTCCACAAAGGGCTGCGCCGAGCCGTCCAGGATGGGCACCTCGATGGCGTCCATCTCGATGTAAACGTTGTCCACGCCGCAGGCATAGAGCGCCGCCAGCAGATGCTCGGTGGTCGAGAGCAGCACGCCCTTTTTCATCAGGCTGGTGGCGTAGCTGACTCGCGCCACGTTGCGGCCGTGGGCCTCGATTTCAAAATTGTCCAGATCCAGACGCCGAAAAACGATGCCCGTACCGGCCGGCGCGGGAACCAGGCGGATGTGGCTGGGGACCGCGGTGTGCAGCCCAATCCCAGAAACCTCGACAGGTCGCCTGATCGTGGTCTGAAAAGGCATGGGGCGTAGGATAGCACTTAGGTGATCGATCGGGCTGCAAGAAATAAGAGTAATTTAATCATATAGTTGCTGGGATTTAGTGTGTTCTCAGTGGCACAATTTGTGGCAAATATACAACACTCTAGGGCTTGACTGTAGTATGTTCATACAGCATCGGACCACCCTGAACTGCCGTCGCTTCAGTGTTTCACAGGCGTATTGCCGTGGGGAAGATAACAAGAAGTGCGGGGCGGCCGTGGCACGCGTTCGTTGTTCAGGGGACAGTCAGGGCGTAAGATAGCGTTGCGTCATGGCTTCGCCGTTTCACATTCTGCCCAACGCCGCCGCCATCGGCAGCCCGCCATCATCGCCGCCGGCCGCGCATCCGCGTCCAGCGTGGCTCAAGGTGCGATTCTTCGGCGGGGAGAACTATCAAGACCTGAAGCGAATCCTGCGGGCGCTCAATTTACACACGGTGTGCGAGAGCGCGCGCTGCCCCAACCAGGGCGAGTGCTGGGAGCACCGCACCGCGACGTTCATGATCCTGGGTAACATCTGCACGCGCGCCTGTGGATTTTGCGCGGTGCCTTCCGGGCGTCCGCTGGGACCGCTCGATGAGGCGGAGCCGGAGCGCGTGGCGCAGGCCGTGCGAGAGATGAATTTGAGGTATGCGGTGGTGACCTCGGTGAATCGCGACGACCAGCCCGATGGCGGGTCGGCGATCTTCGCGCGAACCATCGTGGCGATTCGGGAGCGCGTGCCGGGTTGCAAGGTCGAGGTGCTGATTCCCGATTTTCGCGGCGATTGGGCGGCGCTTCGGACAGTGGTCGGCGCGCGGCCAGACGTTTTGAACCACAACCTGGAGACGGTGCCGAGCCTGTACCGGCGGGTCCGTCCGGGGGCGGTGTATGAGCGGTCGCTCGAGCTGCTGCGGCGCGCAAAGCAGATGTGTCCCGCCATGCCGGTGAAGACCGGGATGATGCTGGGGCTGGGCGAGAGACGCGAAGAAGTCCTGGGCGCAATGGCGGAGATACGGAGCCAGGGCGCGAGCATCCTGACGCTGGGACAATATCTGCAGCCGACGCGGGAGCACCTGCCGGTGGCGCGGTTTGTGCATCCCGACGAATTTGCCGACTACAAGCGAGTGGGAGAGCAGATGGGCTTCGGCCATGTCGAGGCCGGCCCACTGGTTCGCTCTTCCTACCACGCCTTCGAGCAGGAACAGTCCTCGCATCGTTAGAACGGATGCAGTGCCGGCCTCGGACTCTATTCCGGCCGTTCAAAGTCGTATAATAGAGCATACTAATAGGCGAATTAAACGTATACAATTGCCATGTGCGGGAGGCGCGCACAAGGATGGCGGAGAGCGCAGCGGCCGAGTCGCGGGAAGCAAGCGCGGCGCGAGTCCGTCTGGACCGCAACGAATTCTCCGGTGCGTTCGGAGACATCGGGACGGATTTTCCGCTGCTGGTGGGCATGATCCTGGTGGCCAAGCTGGACGCGGCCAGCGTGCTGACGATTTTTGGCGCCATGCAATTGCTGACGGGATTGACGTACGGGTTGCCCATGCCCGCCCAACCCCTGAAGGCCATGGCCGTACTGGTCATCGCCGGCCGAGCCGATGCCAACGTGTTGTACGGCGCGGGACTGGCCATCGGCATCCTGATGCTGTTTCTGGCGGCAACCGGACTCATTGATTGGCTGGCAGGAGTTATTCCTAAGAGCGTCGTGCGCGGCATCCAGTTCGGACTGGGCTTGCAGTTGGCCATTCTGGCGCTGACCGATTACGTGCCCAGCGACGGACGCTGGGGATATGCGCTGGCCTTGCTGGCGTTTGTGGTGACACTGGCCCTGCTGGGCAACCGGCGATTTCCTCCGGCGCCGTTCATTATCCTGCTGGGGATGGCCTACGCCTTCGCCTTCCGACTGGATGCCGCTGCGCTGGCGCAGGGCATCGGGGTGCATCTGCCGCAATTACACCGGCCCGCCTGGCACGACGTGCTCACGGGACTTGTGGTGTTGGCGCTGCCGCAACTTCCACTGTCGCTTGGTAACTCGATTCTGGCCACGCGGCAGATTGTGCGTGACCTTTTCCCCGAGCGGCCGGTCAGTGTGCGCAAGATCAGCCTGACGTATTCGCTGATGAATCTGGTCAACCCATTTTTCGGCGGGGTGCCCACCTGCCACGGCTCGGGCGGGATGGCCGGACATTACGCTTTTGGAGGGCGCACGGGCGGCTCGATCGTGATCTATGGCGGTATCTACTTGACGCTGGGGCTGTTTTTTAGCCAAGGCTTCCAAGCGGTGATTGAGCTATTTCCGAAACCGGTGCTGGGCGTGATTCTGGCCTTTGAGGGCATGGTGCTGATTCGCCTGGTGCGCGACATGGCCTCGTCGGTGACGGATTTCACGGTGGTGGTGCTGGTGGGCTTGATGTGCGTCGGCTTGCCCTATGGGTACGTGCTGGGACTGCTGGCCGGCACGGCGGTGTCCTATCTGCTCAATCGGAGGTTGACCGGCCTGGCGAGATAGGCGGCGGTCAGCGCGGCGGCGCGGGCGAGATGGCCAGCCGCGTAGTGGCGGGCGTGCATTCGCCGGCGGCGCCCCGGCAGGTGTCGCGCAGGAAGGCGCCGGTGGGAGCCGCGGAGCCGTCGGCGACGAGGTTTCTGGCCTCGGAGTCGAAGGCGATGAAGCGCGCGTCGGGACTGACGGCCGGAGAATCGCTGGCGCCGTTGGCCTCGATGCCGTCCGGACCCAGGGAAACGCGAGTCGTGGCCGGCGTGCAGCCCTCGGGGGCGTTGATGCAGGTGTCGCGCAGGAAGATATCGCTCACATCGTTGAAATCCCTCTCGATGAGATCGCTGGCGTCAGAGGCGAAAGCCACGAAGCGGCCATCGGCGCTGATGGCGGGCGAGCGGCTGTCGCCATTGGGGTCGCCGCCGTGCCAGGCGGGGGAGACAAGGATGGTCTTCGGTTCGCAGCCCGCCGCGGCGCCCTCGCAGGTGTCGCGCAGGAAAATTTTTCGCAGGCCAGTGCTGGCGTTGGTGGAAGGGTCGGCGGCGACCGAGGCGAAAGCCACGTAGCGGCGGTCCGCGCTGATGGCTGGCGAGTAGGCGTCTCCAGCGGGCACAGTAGAAGCGGCGTTGGGCGCCACCGCCGTGGGCGAGGGACAAGGGCCGTCGCAAACCTGAAACGTCAGAATGTTTGAAAAATTGTTGCCGTCGTTGGGACCGGGTGAAAGCACTCGAATCTGAAATATCCCGGCACTGGCGATGTCCACGTCGCTGATCGAGGCGGTGATCTCTGAGAAACTGACGAATTCGGTTGGACGGTTGCTGCCGTTCCATTGCACGGTAGAGCCGGAAACGAACCCCGCACCAGTTATCGTCAGGGGGAATCCTGGGCCGCCGGCGGTCTTGGCGGCGGGGTTCAAGTAACTCAACAGCGAACTTTGCGCGGAGGGCGCGCCCAGGTTCAGGTTATAGCTTTGGCATCCCACCGCCCAGAAGGCGCTGCCGAGCGCGAAGGCTAGCAGCAGCGCCCGCCTGCGGCGGGCGGCCAGCGCGGCGCGAAGGTGCTGAAAACCGAAAGGAGAGGCGATACGCCGGCTCCGGAGTAAACTGCGGGGCTTCAAAACGGTTCGGAATCCCTCGTTGGAACTTTTCTCTGATACCACCCTGCGGCACCCAAGTCAATTTAGCATCGTGATCGTGCGGTTAGCACGTGAAATTTGGGCTGTAGACAGACGTCCCAGGGTAGGGGTGCCCGCCGGAGGCCGGAGTGGGACCGATGCCGGGGGCCCGCCTAGGCGGGTGGAGCAGGCGGTGGGCCTCAGCGCGCGGATACACTCGCCGGCACATTTACGGTGAACACGAAACGCTGGCCGTCGCGGCTGACATTTTTCCACTGTTGCGGATTTCCGAGCAAGGGACCCGGTAACTTGAAAAGAAGCCTGGGCGTCCCCGCCTGAAACGTGGGAGCGGTGGTAACCTCCACCGCCATCACCTCCCAATCGGGAGTCAGGTAGTACATCTCCTTGCCGTCCTGCCGCCAGAAGATCATGCCCCGGGCGCCTGCTGTGGAAACCTGCACCGCTTTCGCGCCTCCCGCGCTGACATCGGATTTTGTGGCATCAAACGGGCGCACATAGACCTCAAAAATGTCGGCGTCGATCTCGTCCTTGGTTTTGAACTCGTTCGACAGATAGGCCATGAAGCGGGCATCGGGAGAAAACCGGGCCTGGGCCACGTTGTACTCGTCGCGCAGCCACTCAATCGCTTTCCGCTCAAGAGCTTTCTGATCTCCACTCAGCGGCACCACATTCAAGACTCCCACGCAGCCGTCGTGGAAGGTCAGGAACTTTCCGTCCGCCGACCAGTCCGTCAGCCTCATGAATGCGCCCGGCGTGTACTGATACAGTTGCTCTTCATTGCCCGTTCCGTCCCATGCTTTTCGATAGATGCTGGAGAAGCTCTGGCGTATCGAAACATAAGCCACCTGACTGCCGTCCGGAGACCAGATAGGCCAATCATTCAGTGAGGTATCATTCGTGACGGGCGTGCCCTTACCAGAGGCGACATCGAACGTCCAGATGTCCTCGTCGCCCTCCCGTGGATCAAT
>Ga0214473_10001867_pt1 | contig 26842 bp, 26 predicted proteins | sample RVTome_7_FD_203509 | JGI IMG/M metagenome (GOLD analysis project Ga0214473, IMG submission 203509) | Soil microbial communities from uranium-contaminated site in the Upper Colorado River Basin, Wyoming, United States - RVT98D197 | ecosystem: Environmental > Terrestrial > Soil > Contaminated >...
ATTACGGTGGAAGCGGGATGACTTACGGATATGACAAATTGGGAAATAGAACCAGTACCATCAACGGTGAGGTTGTGCCTTACGCGAGCAACGCTTTGAATCAGTATGGCTGGGTATTGGATGAGGACCATAACAACTTCTGGTACGACGATAACGGGAATATGACGGCCAACGGCCTGCAGTTTATATTTTACTCGTACGACAGCGAGAACCGGCTGACGTGCAGCGACGCCACCGGCGGGGCCACCGTTTTTTACACGTATGATTATCTCGGCAGATTAGTCAAAAGGTCTGTCGTCAGCAGTACGACGAGCAAGTACGTTTATGACGGGGACCAGATTATCGCGGAATATGACGGAAGCAATAACCTCGTGCGTAAATTCATCTATGGGGCCAACATCGACGAACCCGTTTGTATGATTGTCGGTTCATCGACGTATTATTATCATTACGACGGATTAGGCTCGGTCATAGCTTTATCAAATAGCAGCAAACAAATAGTTGAACAGTACAGCTACGATGTTTTCGGCACACCGAACACGACAAGTTCTGTCGGCAACCCGTATATGTTTACCGGCAGACAGTATGATGCGCAGAGCAGCTTGTATTACTACCGCGCCCGATTTTATTCGCCGGTGTTGGGAAGATTTTTACAGCCTGACCCGATTGGATATGTGGATGGGCTGAATCTATATACCTATGTTGGTAACAATCCCCTCGACTGGTCCGACATAGCTCACCACAGGTGCGCTCGGGACTTCGCAGGACGGGTGAGCAACGTACAGTGATTAAAACAGTGCGAACAGAAGGCAGAAATGCGGTCGCCAGAACGGGCAAGCTACGAGCGGCGAGATTTTCGCTCGTTGTGGTAAGGGAGTTGGATGGGTTGGTAGGGTTCGGGTTTGTTTCGGAGGTGGTTGGTGACGCGGAGGAGCGAGAGGATTAGCTGTGTGCGGCCTCGAACGCGGAATTTTCGGCAGATGTTTCGGACGTGTGTTTTGGCGGTGTTGGGAGTTATGCCGAGCTTTTCGGCAATGATTTTGTTGTCATAGCCTTCGAAGATGTATTTGGCGACGTGGAGCTGGCGTTCGGACAGAGCGGCGATGTATTTGACGAATTCCCATTGTTTTGTGTCCATTAGCATTCATGTATTATAAAAGAAAAATCAAAAATAAAAAAGCAAAAATGCGGATACTGGATGCTTGATGCTCGCCGCCTATGGCGAGCCTCGCCAAGGGCGGGATACTGGATTCTCGATTTAAAAAAATAAGGCCGATAAATGGATTGTTGAAAAAACAGCATGGGCAAAAGTTGGCCATTCTACAAACTACGGATGTAAACATTTTTAGTCACGGTGGCTTTTCTTTGTTTGAATAACGCCATTAATCATCAGAACAATCAGGATTATTGCCGCAATTAATTTAATGTAATGCGGAAACATTTCACCTGCTTTACCAAGCGTGGTTTTGATGTCTATACCGGCAGCAAAATATATCCAATTAAGGAGCAGTCCAAGCCCAACGGCGCAGACGGAAATTGCTATTAAATATATTACAGCGGACCTTTTTCCCAAGAATTTCCCGACAGCCAATATTCCCGCCACATTGGTGGCGGGACCTGCGAGAAGGAAGACCAGAGCGACGCCGGGACTCATACCCTTGGCGATTAAGGCGGCGGCAATGGGCGTCGAGGCACTTGCGCAGATATAAAGCGGGATACCGACGGCAAGCATTACGAGCATCGCCTTGAAGCCTGAACCGAGATAATTTTCGATGAAGCTTTGGGGGACGAAGTAGGATATGACGCCACCAGCGACGATGCCGATGGTCAGCCATTGAGCGATATCCCCGAGTAAATCGACGAAAGCGTAATGAATGCCGTGCCTGAATTTCTGGACGAGGTTGTGATTATGATTGGCATGTCCTTCTTCGGCGCAGTACTGGCAGGAGTCTGTTTGCTTTGTCGCGGAGTTCTGCTCTTTTTTGCCGAAGGCGTTTTCACTAAGTCCCGCGATAATAGCTGTACCAAACGCAGCGACTGGCCTGAAAATTGTCATCAGTGGGTCAAGAAGCGCATAAGATATAGCTATTGAATCTATTCCTGATTCCGGTGTGGAAATTAGAAACGAAAGGACCGCGCCTTTTGAAGCGCCGTTTTTTCGCAGAGAGACAGCCGTCGGGATGACACCGCATGAACAAAGTGGCAGCGGGACACCGAAAACCGCCGCAAGCGCAACCGATTTGAGTCCCGGTTTACCGAGATATCTGGCGATGGCGTCTTTATCCACAAGCACCTGGATTACACCGGCGATGGCAGTGCCAAAAAGTATGTATATTGCGGCATCGTCAAATGTATGCCACACTTCCAGAACCAAGCCTATCAAAGCGTCAATCATTTCTATCGAGTATACCCCAGTTTTGCAAAAATGTTCAGGAATTATCAGGCAATAATTACAAGCCGACAAGGGCGAAAAATGGAACAGCCGTTAAAGAGTAATGACTTTATCGCTCTCCCTTATAATCTCATACATGTCTTTCATAGTTGAGATGGGACACATTTCAGAACCTTCCTGCTCACGCGATTTTATGCATGTTCCGCAGGCAAGAATTTTCCCGCCTGACTTCAAGAACTTTTCCGCTTGCTCGATTGTATTGAATTTTTCAGTACTTATTTCCTGATACTCGACACCCTTGCCAGTTAGAAACACCTTCACTTCGTCTTTCTGGCCGAGACAGAAATTGGCATAGCGGAGAGCATTCCAGCATGTTTCTGCATCATTACTTGAAATAATTACTCCAACCTTCATTTTTTAATCTCCTGCTTGATTAAAACAATTCCGTAATGATACGGTCTGAAATCGTACTGTTCTATCTTAATAAATCCAGCCTTTTCTGCCCATTCAATGCACTGCTGAGGTTTAGGCCTGATATCCATAGAAGGGCCTCTCGGTGTCGATGGGTCATAATTCCAGTGAATGATGCCGAGCTTTCCGTCTGGCCTGAGAATTCGATAAGATTCTTTAAGCAAAACCTCTGGTCGCTCAATATGGAGAATGTTAAAAAGCATGACGTAATCAACACTTTCATCCTTCAGTCCAGTTCCTTGCGTTAGAAAGTCGCGGAGCATTGTCTTAACATTATGCAGATGATGTTTTTCAGCTTCCTGTTCCGTCAAAGCAATCATTCCTTTTTCAATGTCAACAGCATATATAATCCCGCGGATTATTTTGGCCGCTGGAATAGTAAAAGTACCGTAACCACAGCCGAATTCGGCGACGTCTTTTACTTTATAGGAAATTCCCATGATTGAAAGAATATCAGGCGAGTCAAAGAATCCTTCCCACATCTCTTTCTGCGGCATGCCGCTTTCTCTTCCTTTCATCTAAATCATATCCTTAAGATTAGCTTGTTAATTTATGTGGCGCTTTTCCGCAATTGTCCATCTTCCATTTCCAGCGTTCTGTCAAACACATCCAATGCCCGATGGTCATGGGTAACAACAATGACGCCTGCGTTTTGCTCGTGGGCTACCTTGCGGAATAGTTCCATAACCTGTCTGCCACGAACACTGTCAAGAGCCGCTGTCGGCTCATCGGCAAGGATCAAACTCGGACGGTTGGCCAGAGCCCTCGCAACCGCCATCCGCTGCTGTTCACCACTGGAAAGCATGCCTGGCAGGTTTTCTGCTCGTTCTGCAACGCCAAGATATTCAAGAAGTTCCATTGCTCTCGGCCGTGATGCCCTGGCAGGCTGGCCGTTTATCTCCATCGCAAGACGAACATTTTCGGCAGCGGTAAGGAAAGGAATAAGGTTTGCTTTTTGAAAGACAAATCCAAGGTTCTGACGGCGAAAACGGCGGACATTTACTTTAGGCTGATGGTTGTCAAAAACAAGTATTCCGTTAATGACAATTTGTCCCGTGTTGGGTGTGCGGATAAGCCCGAACAGCGTCAGCAGGGTTGTCTTGCCAGCGCCGCTTGGTCCCAGCAGAGCAACGATTTCGCCTTTGGACACACTGATACTGACATCTCTGACCGCGACAACTTCTGTATGGCCGCTACCGTATATTTTTGTCAAACCCGCAGACTGCAATGCTAAATTATCATTGGTTTGGTTCATGACAATATCTCACCTGGGTCGGCGCGCATGGCGCGCCAAATCCCCAATAAACTTGCGAGAATCGAAATAACTAATACAATTATCGCCAAAGAGTATAAGTCGCCCCGCATCAATACTACACGCCGGGGGAAATATGGGAATACCCATTGCCCCAAAACATATGCGATACAAAATCCGATTCCTCCGAGCAAAATGGCCTGCTGCATTATCAGTCCGAGTATTACAAAGTTCCTTGCGCCTATAAGCTTTAACATCGCAATATCATGCAGTTTATCAAGAGTAAGGGTATAAAGAATCAAGGCCATAATTACTGCAGAGACGATTATTAACAATGCCCTGAACAACCCCAACTGCCTGCGGGAACGGTCAACAAAACCTTTCAACAGCAACTGTTTTTGCCCCTGCTCGGTATAGACCGAGACATCGGGCCAGGCTTCAATCTGCTTGGCGACCGCATCGATATTATAACCGGGCTTAACTCTTACCAACACAGCGCTTATCATGGAGGTGCCTAATGCTGGGATCCCTGACTGGAGACCACCTGCCCTTTCACTCATTTGAGGCTGGATTTGGCCGAGTTCGAGATTAAACAGGCGATTCACCCGCGCAGTTCTTTCGATACGTATTGATTCAGGCGACATATCAAACTGCACAGCCTGCGCGTCGGTTAATGTCATAAATACCATCGCATCGCCGGATGGTGAGGACATTCCATTTGTCAGCCCGACTACGGTGAAAATATCTTTTCCTAATTTAAGTTTGTTTCTGAGCTGTAACCCTGAGGATTTATCAGGGACTATCTCATAGTGAGCCTGTCCTAATCCTCTTCCGGCGGTAATCGGAAGCCAAAGTCCGCGGTCTGCGGGCCAGTCCAATCCCTGCAAGGTAAGGCGCAACGGCTTGCCTCTATAACTGCGCTGCACGGTATAAGAGACAAATCCGAATGAAGTTTCAACACCTGGGACAGCCAAAGCACGGTCTTGTAAATCACGAGGTATTCGTGACATTTCAGCAAACGGCCCGCGAGTGTCTTTTTGAACTATCCATAAATCCGCTCCGATACGGTCAACAATCAAAGTAGCCTCTTGAACTAAACCTCTGTAGATGCCCCCCATTCCCATGACGACCATCAATAAAAGTCCTACGCCGATTGTGGTCAGGGAAAAACGCCCTAAGTTGTGTTTAATGTCTTTCGCTGCCAGGTTCATTTTGCTATTACCTTTACCGCTCGGCCATCCGAGGGCAGTTTGGGGCCCGGAATTAAAACAAGCTGCCCCGGCTGTAAACCTTCGGTTACTTCGACTTTATCTTTGCCTTCTATTCCGAGGGAAATCTTGCGCCAGTATGCCCTTGCGTTTTCTATCACGTAAACGCCCGGCTGCCCTTGCCGCCAGACAACGACGCGTTGTGGAATTACTACTGCGTTTTCTTTGCGACCGGTCTCAATATAGACCTCTGCTCTCTGACCCACCGCCCATGACTGAGGCAGCCGGTCAACCGCAACATCCACAAGCACCTCTCGTGTTTCGGTATCGACCTGAGGAGATATCCGAACGACCTTGCCCGGCAATTCAGTTTTGGGGTCGGAGCGAAACACTATTCTTGAAATCTGCCCAACCTTCAACTTGTCCAGCATCGTTTCATCCACCCATGCTGAAATCCAAAGCTCGTCGAGCGAAATAATCTCCAGAACCATGTTACCGGGGACAACTATATCGCCGGGGTCGTGATATCGCTTGACAATTAATCCATCAAAAGGCGCACGTACCACGGTATATGCTAATTGTGCCTGCGCATACAATAGAGAAGCTTCGGCTTTGGCAACAAGCTTTTCGGCCTCAATTTTTGCGGATTGTGCCTGACTTAGTTCTGCCTGCGCAACTTCCATTTCCCGCTGAGTTTTCTCAAGAGCGTCCATACTTACAGCACCAGATGGCGCTAACTTTGATTGTCGGGCAAAGGATGACTTTGTCTGTTTTTCCTTAGCTTCTGAACTTGTTATTTGCGAAACAGCCTTTTCAGCGCTTGCCTGTGCGGCGGCCAAATCCGCCTTTGCTATATCTACCTGCTGACGCAAATCCTCGTCATCCATGGTTAAAAGCGTTTGCCCCTTAACGACCTTATCGCCCTGGTCGATGAGAACTTGTGCCAGTCGTCCTGTGATTTTAGGACTTATCATTGTATGCACGTGAGCTTCCAAGGTTCCTGTGCCCATTACTTCTTCAGTAATTAGGCCGTTCCTTACGACACTGGATTCAACCGGAACAGGAGCAAAATGGAGACGATAAATAATGACCAACGCTATGATCAAAACCAGTGCCGTCTTCCAACCAATACTTAATAATTGTTTTGTGTTCATTGCTTTTACCTGATGTTTTTAAAATGCTGTCTGTATTGTTTTATGAATTTCTCTAAAACCTGTTTTCGTGTAGCAATACTCTCTGCCCAAAGATGAAGCAGGCCGATTCCTTTCTGCGTCAAACCATAGTTTCTTTTCGCAGGCCCGTTCCCTTTAGTGTCCCATTTCGATGTTACATATCTCTCTTTTTCAAGGTAGCGAAGTGTTCTATACACCATCGCAGGGTCGGGCTTGGCTTTAGGAAACCCGAAATTGTCCAATTTTGCCATTAACTCGTATCCGTAAGAATCCTGTTGCGACAAAAAAAACAATAAACACGGTTCCACGAAGCGGGTCATCTTTCCGCTCGGGCATTCACATTTCTTTATTTTATATTTTTTTGCAAGTTTGCTGCCTTCAAACATATTAGCTGCCTTAAAATAATATCATCTATATGTTTTTCACATATACATAAATATAATCCTTATGTTCTTAATAGTCAAGGATAATTTGCTTAAAGTCGGCCAAAAGGTTCCCTTCAGCGCCGATACCCTCCATCCGTGCCCTATTGATCGACCGTATTTTTTCCTTGAAACCGACACAGCCAAGGCTACGCCGGGCAAGTGAGTCGAACGGAATGACAAAAGAGGGCCGCGACGTATTCGTGCGTCGTCGTTCGTGATGCGTGATGCGAAAAAAGGTATGGAAAAATTTTCAGCATTTAAACCCGAAGCCGCGATTCGTGACAAATAATTTCACGCAGGGATGGAGTGAATAATTCGGACGAACTGAAGGTTTAAATGCGTACATCCAAAGATACGCAGGGCGAAGGAGTGAAAATTTGAGGCGACCCGGCTTCGCTTAAGGGCTTCGGCGAGGCGACAAGGTCGACTGAAGAAATAAATACGGTACGCCGAAACGGCTGGATTGCCGCACAAGGCTCGCAACAACAAGGTCGGCTGAAGGTAGAAATGCGGCGTTTAAAATTAACGTCGCCGTTCCGGCGACGGCTAAACAAAATGGATTCCTGCCTTCGCAGGAACGACAGAAAAATGGAGTATTTATTTCTTCAGCATTTAAACCCGAAGCCGCGATTCGCATCATACAGTATCACGCAGCAAGGCGGAGTAAATAAATCAGGCGAACTGAAGGTAGAAATGCGGCATACCAATTTTAGATTTTGGATTGGGGCTTTCGGAATATAAGCGGTAGATTGCCGCACGCCGCAAGGTGGGGATTCGCAATAAATCAAACGGCAAAATTCCCCAAAGCAGTTTTTAGGTCGGTGTACTTATAGGAGATGTCAAATTTTTTGCAGATGGATTTTAGTTTTTTAATAGCGGATTCGCTAAGAGCAGACTGGAAGTCCTTGTCGGCATGACAATTATAGATTCGGCAGCCGGAGAAGCGGTACTTGTAAACGGTGCATTTACCCCATTTATTATATGGGCAAATGCCATTTGTCATTGTTTTGAGTTTATCATTTAGTCTCGCGGAAAGATAAAACAATTCCGGGCCGGTCACAAACAGCAAGTGCCCGAATTTCTTGAAGTTACAGCATTTGCCGCAGGCGGAACAAAGAATCTCGGGTTTACAGTAGCGGCTGGTCCGGCGGTCGAGCCAGTCGTAAAGAGCGGCGACTTCATTTAGCAGCTTGGGGTTTTGGGTCATCCTTCCACCACTTTTTGCTTTCTACAATTTTTTCGATTTCGTCGCAACTATAGACTTTGCCGTTGTTTATGCCGGGGCAGCGCCGGACAGCTTCGTTCCAGGAATCGGGGCTATACAAGTTCTCCAGCCAGAACGGCCAAGTGCGGCACTGGTTCGGGCGGACGGGATAGATTGCGCACTGTTTGCCCGAACCGGTCTCCTGGAGGAATATGCAGTCTTTGCTAAAGGGCTGTTCGAGTATTGAATATCGCAACCCTACCTGCCGCAGGTAGTTCTGACATAATTTCCCTTCGGTGATTTTGAGATAATCAGCGATGAATTTAATTTCCGGTTCGGTGACCCATATATATCCCTCACCCGGCCCCGAACAGCAATTCCCGCAGGCAACACATTGAAAATGCAGGCCGTTGACGTACCAGGAACTTTTTTTGTTAGTTTTATGCACTGAGCAGGATGGCAAAATCAAAAATCAAAAGTTAAAAATCAAAAACACATATAAAAATGTAAAAATAAATTATTCCTTTTTACCGAGGCGCCAGGTGCTCATAGTTTCGTCGCGTATCACGACCAGCAGGCCGGGCCATTGCTCAGAAGAAAACATCTTCAACGCTTCAATGATATGCTGGTTGATTTTATGACGATTAGGCTTTCGCAAAGACACAATCAGGATACCGTAATGATTTCTGTCACGATAACACGCAAAGCCCCTGTCTGTAGTAACCAGGATACATTTTTCCCGACAAGCCTTATCCCAGAGGAGATGGTCCGTAATTCCCTGTTCGGATGTGCCGCGAATATCAATGACATCGTATTTCATCCGGCACAACTGCTCGACAGTCATCATCGGGATATTCTCGTCGACGAGTATCTTCATCTTGCGCCTTTAGTTATTTAAGGGCGTAATCTGTTCTTCGGCGAGAGAAGCTGCGTAGTCCAAGCAGGCCAGAATATCTTCCCGCTCAAGAGAAGGGTATTCCTTCAAAAGGTCTTCAATTGTGTCGCCGTTGGCCAGCATATGGATAATCTGATGAACCGGGATACGCGTATTTTTTATACAGGCTTGTCCGTGGCAGATATTCTGGTCGATTAAAATTCGCTCATACATAGCATTTGCTCCGAAATTTCAATCTTAAACTTTATATTTTGTTTATTATACGCAAATTTCTATAAATATTCCAGCTAAATTTCAAACCGACCTATTACTTATACTTCCTTTGCCTGTCTTACTTTTCACCATTTCAGGATTGCTCCGGTGTCGGCGGAGGTGGCCATAGCGGCGTATTTGGCGAGGCAGCCGGTTGTGATTCGCGGCGCGGGCGGGATCCACTGCGCTCTTCGGGCGGCAAGGACGTCGTCATCGAGTTTTACATTTATGGTGTGGCTGGGGATATCGATTTCGATAATGTCACCGTGCTTGAGCAACCCAATCGGCCCCCCTACCGCGGCTTCGGGGCTGACGTGGCCGATGCAGGCGCCGCGAGTGCCACCGCTGAAACGGCCGTCGGTAACAAGCGCGACGGATTCACCGAGACCTGCGCCCATAATATAGCTTGTCGGGCTTAGCATTTCCTGCATACCGGGGCCGCCTTTCGGGCCTTCGTAGCGGATGACGACAACATCACCGGACTTGACTTTACCAGCGAGGATTCCTTCGCAGGCGTCTTCCTGGCTATCGAAGATAACGGCTGGGCCTGTGTGCTTCAGCATCGCAGGGGTGACACCAGCAGTTTTGATAACAGCGCCATCCGGCGCGAGGTTGCCTTTGAGGATGGCAAGGCCACCGGTCTGCGAATACGGATTATCGAGCGTGTGAATGACCTCGGTGTTTTTGATTTTCGCGCGTGCGATATTCTGGCCGAGCGTTTTTCCGGTCACGGTAATACAATCGGTATTGAGCAAGTTTTTGACCTTGCGAATTTCCTTTAGTATCGCGCTGACACCGCCTGCGGCATCGACATCTTCAACGTGCCATTTGCTGGAGGGCGAGACTTTGCAGATATTGGGGCATTTTGCGCCGATGGCGTTGATTCGGTCGAGGTCGTATTTGATACCCGCTTCGCTGGCAAGAGCGAGCGAGTGCAGGACGGTGTTGGTGGAGCCGCCCATAGCCATATCGAGAACGAGGGCGTTATCGAGCGATTTTTCGGTAATGATATCGAGGGGACGGATATTTTTCTCTATGAGCGCCATAATCTGTTTACCGGCCTGCCGATAAAGCGATTTTCGTTTCGGATTAACCGCCAGAATAGTTCCGTTGCCGGGCAGAGCCATTCCGACCGCCTCGCACAAACAGTTCATCGAATTTGCGGTAAACAATCCGGAGCAACTCCCGGGGCCGGGGCAGGCGGCACACTCGATTTCCGTTAAGGCGGCCTCATCGATTTTGCCTGCATTTAGCTGGGCGACACCTTCGAAGATGCTAATGAGGTCAACAGTTTTTCCATTTTTGGTTTTACCGGCAGCCATTGGGCCACCTGAAACGAAAATGGTCGGGATATTCAATCTAACGGAGGCCATAAGCATACCGGGGATGATTTTGTCGCAATTGGGGATGCAAATGAGACCATCGAAGCAATGGGCGCGGCCCATCGTCTCGACGGAGTCGGCAACGATTTCGCGCGAGGCGAGGGAATATTTCATACCTGTATGGCCCATAGCGATGCCGTCGCAGACAGCAATGGTGTTGAATTCGAAGGGAACACCGCCGGCTTTGCGGACGGCCTGTTTGACAATCTGGGCAACCTTATGAAGGTGGACGTGGCCCGGTACGATGTCGCAGTAGCTGTTGGCAATACCGATGAAGGGTTTTTGCATATCTTCATCGGTCAGGCCGCAGGCACGGAGCAAGCCTCTGTGCGGGGCACGCTGAAAACCTTTTTTTATGGTATCGCTTTGCATAATTTGTGTCCTCCTAAAAACGCCGACGTCCCGTCGGCGGCTAAACTAAAAGGGTTATTTTAACAAGATATGCCCCGAGAATAAAGAAATTTCGTTTGTTCTGGCGGGCGGAAAATGTATAATTACGGTTTGTAACTTTATTTATAGCGAGGTTTACGAGGAGAAAAAGTTATGAAATCAGGCAGAATCTACAGTTTCGGGGTTGTGTCATTAACTATTTTAGCGATAGCCTTTAGCGGGTGCGCAGGCAAGGCGAAGAAAGTTGTGCAGCAGCCGAGCCAGATAGAAAAACCAGCGGTTGAGGCTGAAAAGCCAGCATCAGCAGTTGAAAAACCGCCGGCCGTTTCCGAAAAACCCGCTGTTGTTACGGAAAAACCAGCCCCCGCAGTCGAAAAACAAGAAGCAGTGGAAACACCGGTTACCACCGCTAAAAATGTGCCTATGGTGTTGAAATTTACTCCCGGTGATACGGCAAAATATAAAGTTGTGATGGAAGGCCAGCGCAAGGTCAAATGGGAAGGCGCAGTTCCGGACAAGCCATCATTTCAGAGCGGAGAAAACGTCAGCAAAGCGGAAATAACCTTTACTCAAAAGATACAAAGCGTGACCACCGACGGCAACGCGGTGGCGCTAATAACAATTGACTGGCTTAAGTATGCAGCCTCAATTAAAGAAACCAAGGTTCTTGATTTCGACAGTTCGCGGGCGGAAGACGCGAACGCACCGATGGCCAGATTAATCGGTCAAAGCTATACGATAGAGATTACTCCATCAAGTGAGGTCGCCAAAGTAATTGACGTAAACAGCGCCGAGGCGGCAATAAAGGGAGATTCCCCGGCACAAAAAGCGGCGATGAAGCTACTGGAAGCGGAAGTTATTAAGGACCGGCACGGGACTTTGTGTTTGCCTGCCGACAAAACGCAACTGAACGCAGGTGAGAACTGGAAGAATGTAAAGACGTTTTCATTCGGTTGGATGGGGCCGGTTACTTATGAGAGGATTTATACGCTCGAAGGCGTTGATGGCCACAAAGCAACAATAGAAATGAAAGCGGTTCCGGCAACTGAACTAAATAATCAGTTGACCAGCCGAATCGCAAAGGGATTCGACCATAAGGGCAAATACTGGGGCGAGCTTCAGTTCGATACCGCCAGCGGACATATTGTGAGATATTCCGAAACGCTTGAGGAAGAATGGCTCGCGGCAAAACCTTCGGAGGAAAAAGAGACTGAGGGAGAACCAACAGCACTTACTATGAGCGCAAAGCGGTTTTACAGTATTGAGAAAATTGAGTAGCAATTTCTGATTGAAAGGTGAGAAGTTGAAGAAGGTATCTGTAATTTCAGCGGTTGTATTATTGAGCGTTCTGGCAGGTTGCAATACGGCAAGCAGGAACAAGGAACTGCTAACGGTGGATTTTCAACAGGGCAAGGTTCTCCGGTATGAGTTTGCCTCAAGCCGAAGCATCCACGTTGAATGGGGCCCTTTAAGCAAAGGACAAAAATCGATCAAGGAACGAGCACCTGAATATACAGAATGGATGCAGATTGTTATGGCGTATAAGCCCATCGAAATAAACCCATACGGCCCATCGGTAATTGAGGCGACGTGCGAGAAGGTATTTGTCAACCGAACCAAGCAAACGGGCAGGGTATCGAGCAAAACGGATGCGGTAACAACTTTGGAGGGTAAGACGTTCAGATTTACCGTGGGGCCGACCGGAGAAATAGTGGACTACGCGGGGCTGGAGAAGGTTTTACGTGAGGCTGGTGAAAAATCATTCAGACCGAGAGGCAACACAGGGTCGATAAAAGACCCTGATATGCTGGGCGACTTTATAGCAACACAATGGTTTTTGTGGGACGCAATCTCGAGCATAAAAAATCCGGCCAAAGGCGTCAGCGTCGGTCAAAACTGGGAATCTCAAATGTCGCTGCCGCTTCCGATGTTGATGCAGGCAGCGAGAAACGTGAAATATACTCTGTCGGAGGTGCGTCAAACCAACAATGGCAAGGAGGCAGTAATAAAGAGCGATTATTCATTGGCAAAGGAAACCTGGCGTGACTGGCTTCTTCCGTATCCGGACGGGATTTTTCAGATGAGCGGGCCGTTCGGCTTTTTCCGGAATTACAAGCTGCTTGAGCTGCAGGGCCAGGGTGAGGAGCTTTTCAACATCGACACAGGATGCATAAAGAAATATGACCAACAGTACAATCTTAAAGCCGAAGCAGGCATGCCGATGGGTCTCGATGTCACATCTCAGCTATATATAAAGCAGGATATTCGGATGACCCTTCTGGAAGACAATAAGCCGACCAAGTAAAACCGGCAGAACACGGAGGTGAGACATTGAAACGTAAAATTCTATGGGCGCCATGGCGTATCAAGTATATTCAGGGACTGAACAGCCGAACAAACGAATGTTTCATCTGCCACAATCTGAAAAACCCGCAGGAGGATGTGCAGAACTTCGTACTTTGGCGGACAAATTTAAGTATCGTGGTATTAAACCAGTATCCGTACAACAACGGGCATCTGCTGATAGCACCTGCCAGGCACATCGGTGAACTCGGGCAGTTAAATGATGATGAATTGATGGACCTTGTCAAATTAATCAGAGAAACTCAAAAGGTATTGTCGCTCGTTTTAAAGCCGCACGGTTTTAACGTGGGGATGAATTTCGGCAGATGTGCAGGAGCGGGCCTGCCGGAGCATCTGCATATTCACGTTGTTCCGCGATGGAACGGTGATACAAGTTTCATAAATATCTGCAGCGATACGAAGATAGTCAGCCAGAGCATGGTTGAACTTTTGTCGCAACTGAAGCAGGCAAGCAAAGAACACAACCTGCCACAACTTTAAATATGTCTGAAGAACTAAAGCGTTACGCGGTCAGTGAGCAATTGAGCCGAGGAAGGATTTACGCGGAAAGACCGCACCGCTATCGTTCGGACTTCGAGCGTGACCGAGACCGGATAATTCACAGCACGGCATTTCGGCGGCTCGAAGGCAAGACGCAGGTATTCACCCCCGGTCTGGATGATTACTACAGGACCCGGCTAACGCACAGTCTTGAAGTGGCGCAGATAGGCAGAACAATTACAAAGGCGTTAAAATTAAACGAGACGCTGACCGAGGCGATTAGCCTGGCGCACGATTTGGGACACCCCCCTTTCGGGCACGCCGGCGAAAGGGTTTTGAACGATTTGATGAGTCGATTCGGCGGATTCGAACATAACCGGCAAACACTTCGGATAGTTGAGCTGCTGGAACACCCATATCCGGATTTCGCGGGATTAAATCTTATGTACGAGACGCGGCTCGGGCTGGCGAAACATCAAAGTCCTTATGACAGGCCTGATAGCGGTGATTTTGACGAAAAGAACTGTTCCCTGGAGGGCCAAATAGCTAACATCGCGGACCGTATCGCGTATAACTGCCACGACCTTGAGGACGGGCTGCGTGCTGGATTGCTGGACGGAGGCAAACTTGAAACAATCGAACTGTTCGCGGAGGCGCAGAAGCAAATAAATGGAAAAGCCGTTAAAGACACGGCGGTTGTGCGGATGAGAACCGCGAAGATAATAATAGAGATGCTTGTAAGCGACTGCATCGAGGCAAGCGAAAAGCTTATCGGAATCACCGGGATTGAAACCATCGAAGATGTGTATGGGAATAGTGAAAATCTGATTGTGCTTTCGCAGGAAAACAATTCAAAATTAGAGCAGCTTGAAAAATTCCTGCTGGAAAATTTCTATTCGCACAAGTCTCTTTTGCAGACGTCGGGCAAAATCAGGCAATGGCTTGGTGCGCTTTTCGAGAAATTGTGTAAAGAGCAAGGGCTGATGCCCGATTATTATCAGCAGTTGGCTGCAAAGCAAGGTCTGGAGCGAACGGTGTGCGATTATATCACGGGAATGACGGACCGGTACTGTTTGAAAATGCTTGGAAACGAGTGATGGACATTAAAAGACTTGTTGTAACGGGATTCGGACTTGGCTGGCTGCCATTGGCGCCGGGGAGCTGGGGGTCGCTGCCACCGGTGGCAATCTTTGCCCTCCTGCACCATTTAAATGTCCCTGTCGCGGCAACCGTTTTGGTTTTGGTGTCTCTTATAATTGTCGGTTCGATTATTTGTGTTAAATGTACACCGGTTTCAATGGCGGCGACGGGCAAGGTTGACCCCGGGGAAGTTGTGGCTGATGAAATAGCGGGACAATCTATTACGCTGTTATTTGCCTGTGCGGTAATAAATAATCCGCTTTGGATCACGGCGGGAGGAAGTTTCTTTTTTTTCCGTTTGCTGGATACTATAAAGCCCTGGCCCATCCATCGGCTGGAAAAACTGCCCGCCGGCTGGGGAGTTCTGCTGGACGATTTGATGGCGGGAGTTTACGGAGGGGTAACGTTTCTAATCGCACTATACCTGTGGCAGTTGCGAAGCGGAGGTTAAACACGAAACAAGGATGGCGGCGGAATACTCTATAGAGACCTTCAGGACGTTAGAGGAAAAATTTTACGATGCGCAATTGCATCGGGCGATGCGAATCAAACGGTTCGAAGCGGGTGATGAACTTTTCTATGAAGTAACCGGAGTTGAAAGCGGAGACACAGGGTGGGTGCATCTGACTGTCGAAAAATTTATCGGAGGCGGGTTCGCGGGACAGGTTTACCGGGTACGAGTAACAGATATCGAGCAGGAAGATGCCTCTATAGATGGACTGAAGGTCGGCGGTCTTTACGCAATGAAGATTCTCGTTCCGCCTTCGCAATTTTCAACATTCTTCCGCAATTTCCTTTATTGGGTGGGCTTCCAGGGACCTTTTCAGTTGCAGGTAAATCCGGCGGCGGCGAGGGCAGGCGCACTTTGGCAGAAATTCATTCGTCGCGCGGCGAAAATCCGTTTCGGGAATGAAAACACAATTGTTGATATTCACGCGACGTTCGTTGATGAAAAAATCGGCAGTTGCGGCGAATTGAGCGAATGGGTTGACGGGCGGACGTGGCGACTGGAAGTCGATGAGCGGATGGATTTGCTCAAACGCTGGGCCAAAGGTAAACCGGTTGAGGAGGAAAAATTAGGCTCACCGGAGTATCGAGCAAAGAAGCAGTTTATGACGGAGTTGGTGAAGCTGTTCCACGATATGGGCGCGTATGAATTCGCCCGGCAGTACGAGTGGATGACCGGCAAGAGTCAACCGAACTGTCTGAAGCGGCGAGACACGAATGATAATCCGTCGGCGGGACTTGTGGCGGTGGATTTTAGGGCGGGGCTTGTGCTGCTGCCGTTTCTGCCGATGAGTCCGGGAGATTTCAAGCTTATATTGCAGGGGATTTCGCGAGGTTCATTAGTACAGTTCGACCGCGGGAATCTGGCGAAGCTGGAAATGTTTGTAAGGGAACATCACGAGCAATTCGCGGATATGCGCACAATGCTCGATGAACTGAAACAGACCGAACGTATCTACCGCGATTCGGTGCCGGATGCTACGCACAATCACATCAGATTGCTTTGCGACCCAAAATTGTGGCTGACGGTGTGCGACAGTGCGGTAACGAGTTGGAAGGTGCGGAATCTCGTTGATGAAAAATGCGAAAAGAAATTCCGCAAAGATATATTCCTGACGTTTGCATTTTTTCTGGTCGGGCTAATCCCCCTGCTGGGAAAATTTGTAAGACGTTTGTGGTGCCGTTCGGAATGGCGACAGCATTATTGGTCGATGGTAACAAGCTGGGATTACCTGGGGCGTGCGGTGCGGGCGAGAATGGCGGAGAAGATTATCGCCTGGCACCGGGCCGGGCGGGTCAATGAAAAACGGGCGTTATTATTATCGAATTCCTTTCCACGTTTTTTGTGTCATTTACCGTTTTTCCTTCTCATTTTCCCCCGCCTGCACCGGTTCCTTACCGACGCGGATTTCAGAAGGGAAAAGCTTGTTTCTATATTCGTCAAGCCTTTCCGGCTGTATTTTCACGCCCCGCTTCGCGAGCAGTGGCTGCGAGAAATGGTCGATGAGGGCCAAAAGAAACATATGCTCACAGACGATGACGCGGCTACTATCCTCTCGCAAATAAACGAACCCTACATACAAAAATACCTGATTAGCTTAGTTGTTCATCTAATGACGCTGCCGGTTTCAGAAATTGTGATATCGCTGGTAACGGTCATTTATGTCCTTACTCGACCTGAATTAAACTGGAGCCAGGCGTGGAAAACAGCAGGCGCCATATTCGCAATATGGCAGGTTATACCCATTTCCCCCGGTTCACTGGTCCGCGGATTTTACGTTGTCGGATTGATGATAAAGGAACGGGATTTCAAAAACTACAACATTGCGGTTTCGCTGGCGTTTTTCCGGGTTGTCGGTTACCTGGCGTTTCCAATTCAAATGACCTATCACTATCCGACATTAGCGAGATTTATGGCGGGTCACTGGGCAACAGAGGCAGTGCATTGGGTACCAGTTTTTGGCGAACACGGGGCGCTTTTGGAACACTGGGTGTTCAGGCTTTTCTACAACTGGCCTTTGACGATACGGCGGCGGATGAACAAGCGTGCGCAAATGCGGGCAACGCTGAAGCCGCGATACTGGCACATCCCAATCACCAGCATAGTAACGGCGGCTGTTTTCTGGGCGGCAAGTTTTCTTTATTTCCAGATTAAGGGGCAACTGCCTGAATTGAAAAATATCTGGTATCTGACTTTGGTTTTGCCTTTTGTTTGCGGCGCAGCGGTAACAATATGGGCAGGCGGATTAGTTTTATGGAGGCGAATTATGGCGGCGACTGTAAGCGGTATATTAGTGAGCATATTGTACACCGCTGCAATACCATATATAACAAGCGATGTCGAGACTGTAGCCAAAATTATAATGGATTGTTTATGGCGGTCATTTGTCTTCGCCCTTTTCGCGACAATCGGCACAATAATCACAGAATTAAAGCTGCCGGAACCAAACCAATTTTAGATTTTAAATTTTTGATTTTCGATTTGAATCCGTACTGCAAATCATAGCCAACAGGGGCAGCTATGCTGCTTTGGGGTGGTTTAGTAGAGTTATTAGAGGCAGCATTTTTGTGCGTATTACTATTGCAAGCAAGGCTCATTTGTGGGAAAATACCGGGGTTTGTGATGTGAGTGTTTTTGGAGTATTAAGCAATGAGTAATAGTTTCGCATCGTTCTGTGATGATTTTTATGTGGATATGCACATAAATACGGAACTTGACCTGCCTGCGGGGCGGGATACGATACTGGCGTTCTTCGAGCAAATACAAAAACGGTTTCCATCGATGGGGATATTCTACCGGCGGGAAAATAACGAATATTGTCTTGAGGAAGACAACAGCCGCAACGACTACCGGTGGGTAACATTAGAGACGGACCGCATCGGGTCAGGCGTGGTCAATCCGGCGAATTTCGAGGACGCATACACGCAGCACAGGCTGGTAATCGAGCTTATGCCTTATATGCTGGGCGTCAGTCACTTAGATATAAATTCATTGGACGTCAGTTTCGGGATGGATTTCGAATACGCGGGCAACCACGACGAGGTCATCGCGGAGGCGATGGGGTCATCTGCATTCAATTGTCTAAGCGACCTGCCGGGAGCAAGACCTATTAATTTTTCACCGACAATAATATTCGCGCTGACGGAAGACTGCCGGACGCAGGCGCGGATAACGGTGGAATCGAAGACGAGCATTTTCGAACCGTGGAAGAAACCGGCGACAACGGACGAAGCAATAAGCCTGATGTTCACGGTCCGCCAGTTCCCGTCAGGAGCGGAAAAATTCGACGCGCTAAAATCGTTCGAGCGGCAATGCGGTATTGCCGAGGAACTGATGGCCGAGCGCATAATACCGAATTTTGTGCGGCCTTTAAACAGTGTGATTTTGCAGAAGCGCATGTCAACGTAACGAAAGCAAGGAGGTACGATGGCAATTACGGCACCGTTGAGCAAGTACAAAAAACAAACATATCTGATATGGATGGCTATTCTAATCGGCTTTGGAGTTTATTGCGTCTATGACGGATACTTTAATGATGGTTTCAAAGCTAAACACAGCGACGCCGAGGGCAATCCCGACAGTACGTTAATTTTCAATCAGAAAGCTCCGCCTTACCTTATTGGCGCAGGCGTTGCTATCGGGATTTATTTTTTCACGATAAGCGGCAGAAAAATCGTGGCTGAAAATAACGAACTAATTATCAACGACAGGGGAAAAATCGCGTACGACTCGATAGAAAAGATAGATAAAACTAACTTCAAATCGAAAGGCTATTTTGTCATCACGTATAAGGACACCGGCGGCAGAGAAGTAAACCGCAAAATCAGCGGCCGGATTTATGATAATCTGGAGGCGCTCCTTAACGAAATTGTCTCAAAAATAAGTTAATAACGAAATGGAAGTCAGATGAACCGGTGCGTAACAGGGTTGCAGTGGGGAGACGAGGGTAAGGGCAAGGTCGTCGATATACTCGCCGAAAAGAGCGATATAGTCGTTCGTTACGGGGGCGGGGCAAACGCGGGCCATACCGTAGTTATAGGCGATAATAAGTACGCGCTGCATCTTCTGCCGAGCGGGTCGGTGCGTCCCGGAACGATTTGCGTTATCGGTAACGGCGTGGTGCTGGACCCGGAGTGTCTGCTGAATGAAATTGAAACTTTAGCGAAAGAAAATATTACGCTGGACAAACGTCTTTTTATAAGCGAAAACGCGCACGTGGTTCTGGACTATCACAAGAAGGAAGACCAGTTGCGGGAGGAATCATTAGGCAAAAACAAGATAGGCACGACGATACGCGGAATCGGGCCTTGTTACGCAGACAAGATTGGGCGAAGCTACGCGGTGCGGATGGCGGACTTGCGCGACCTCGAAAAATTGAAAACCAAGCTGCAAAAAATCGTGGACTATAAGAACCGTGTTTTCGCGGCAGTGTATAAAGCTGAACCGATGAACACGGATGCGATTTTCCAAAAATGCAGGATTTATTCGGAAAGACTGCTGCCCTTCACAACGGACACAACCGAATACCTGCACAAAGCAATTGACGCTAAAAAATCCATTTTGTTCGAAGGAGCGCAGGGGGCGCTATTGGACCTCGACCATGGGACGTTTCCGTTTGTGACCAGCTCAAATTCAAGTTCGCTCGGAATGTCTGCGGGCTGCGGGGTGCCTGCCAAAATGGTGGATAAATTCTTAGGAGTGATAAAAGCTTACGCTACGAGAGTAGGCAGCGGGCCGTTCCCGACGGAGCAGGACAACCAAACAGGGAAATATATCCGCGACAAGGGAAACGAATACGGAACGACAACGGGCAGACCGCGTCGGTGCGGATGGTTCGACGCGGTGGCGGTGTCATACTCTGTAACAATCGGAGCGATAGATGAGACATCGCTGATGCATCTGGATACACTGACGGGCTTAAAGGAAATAAAGCTTTGCCGAGCGTATAAAATCGATGGGAAAGAAACATCCTTCTTCCCTTCGGACGCGGGCAAATTAGCCAGGGTTGAATGTGTTTATGAAACGCTGCCAGGGTGGGAAGAAGACATCACGGAAATAAAGGATTTTGACAGGCTGCCCGCCAACGCGAAAAAATATATAAAGCTGATTGAAAAAACGATTGGGATACCGGTGACAATAGTCAGCGTCGGGCCGAAACGGACGCAGACGATTTTCAGGAAGAAAATATAGGCGACTATCCTGTTTATGAAAAGTTTCGCAGAAAAAATAAAAGCTACAGCGCAGCGTCTGGGGGTCAGAAGCGAGCGGATTCCGCGTCATATAGCGATAATAATGGACGGCAACGGGCGGTGGGCGCAGAAACGGGGACTGCCGCGAGTTGAGGGCCACAACGAAGGCAGCAAAACGGTCGAGCAAATCGCGACGGACTGCGTTGACATCGGCATCGAATATCTTACGCTGTACTCGTTCAGTATGGAAAACTGGAAGCGTCCGAAAGCGGAAGTCGATGCACTGATGCATTTATATACCGAATATCTTATCGGGATTCGTCCGATGATGATGAAAAACAACGTCAAACTGCTGCACTTCGGGAGGCTTGACAATCTACCGGTGAAACTACAGGCCGAACTTGCCAAAAGCATCGAGATGACAACGAACAACCCGGGAATGACGCTTGGGCTTGCGCTAAATTACGGGGGAAGGGCCGAGATAGCAGACGCGGTAAAAAAAATCGCGTGGAAATGCTGCGAAGACAGGATGAGGTTCGAAGATATTGATGAGGAATGTATCGCGCATCATCTGTACACGTCCGGCGTACCTGACCCGGACCTGTTGATACGAACCGCGAATGAAATGCGAATCAGTAATTTTCTGCTGTGGCAGATTTCATATTCCGAGTTTTACGTAACGGACACGCTGTGGCCTGATTTTAAGAAACCGGATTTGGAAAAAGCGATTTTGACTTATGCAGGCAGGACACGCCGATTTGGGACCATAAACACTTAGGATGTAACAGACGGGAGATTATGCTCAAACAGCGATTGATTTTCGGGACTTTGATGACGCTTTTTTTTACAGGCGTCGTGATATTTGACGGCTGGCTGGACGGGTCGCTGACGGCATCGGCAGCCGATAACAAGGCAGTCCAAGGAACAATCCTCTGCATTCTGATTGCCTTATTAGTCATACCAGCCCAGATAGAACTATCGAAGCTGGCTGCTGCCCGCGGCATAAATATTTTTACCACACTTACGACGATTATCTCAATTTTATTTGCAGGCAGTTGGTACTTATTCCAGTTTGTCAGATTCGAGCGGGAAGTTTTTTTGATACTGCTGTCCGCCCTTTCATTGTTAGGACTGCTGCTTGCGCAGTATATTCGTTACGGCACAAACGGGGTATTGGCAAACTGCGGGGCGAGTTGTTTTTCCATTATGTATCTGGGGATACTTAGCGCATTTGTGCCGGCGATTCGTATGGAATATGGGGTCTGGCCGCTATTGATGTTTATATTTGTTGTAAAGTTCTCTGATATAGGGGCTTACACAAGCGGAAGCCTTTTTGGCAAACACCAGTTCTCGCCCAAAATCAGCCCTAAAAAAACCTGGGAGGGCATGGCTGGAGCGGTAACTTTCGGGGTATTAACAGCTCTTTTGTTCGGCAGGGTCTTTGGCATAATGAATTGGAAGTCAGCGGCTGTATTCGGTATAGGTTTTGCGTTCATCGGACAATTCGGCGATTTGGCGGAATCGCTGATAAAGCGCGACACGGGCCAGAAAGATTCATCGAGCAGCGTGCCGGGCTTCGGGGGGATGCTGGATGTTATTGATTCGCCATTGGTGGCGGCGCCATTTGCGTATATATTTTTCAGATTCATCGGCCTGTAAGGTCAAATTGATAACTGAAAACTTCAAACTTAAAACTATTTCCGGCACGGGAGTTAACGAATCTTGAGCAGTTTTGAGTGTTGAGTTTTAACTTTTGAGTTACCCCTAAGGGTAAAGACCATCAACATTTGGGGGATGGGGGACGCTTTAACAACAGATAGCGTTTGAAACGCAGGGATGTTCTGCCTCAAAAAAACAGGGGGCGCGGAAGGCACACTCTCACCCTCCTCCGCTTCCGCGCCCTAAAGTTTAGTTGCCGGTTTGACTTTAATCGTTTTAATTTAAGACGCAACCGCAGGACGATTAACAAAATTTATCCGCCGTAGCTTTAGCGAGGGCCGGACGAGCTGCGCAGATGATTGACGGCTTACAAGATTTCAAAAAAGCCCGATAAATGGATTCTTGACAAAAAGTCTCTCTGCAAAAAAGGATGCTGGGGCATCAGGTGATAGATATTCAATATTCGGTCACATAGTTTTTTATTATTAGCAGTAGCTTATCAGCTTCCCAACAGGTGTACTCAGGAGACTTGCATACAAACATATAGTCAAACTGTGCAGTATTTTTGAATTGCTGGTACGGTATGATTTCAAAACTAACCGGGGGTTCATAAGCAAGAGGTTCAGGTTCGGATACACGCATCGAAATATCCCTGATTTGTTCTTGTGTGTACTGTCGTAAAGCAATAGTAAAACACCATTGTCCATAAGTGAGGGGATCTGGCACATTCGTATCTCGCAGAAAACATCTAGGAATATCATCTTGCCAGTTTTCATTGATTACAAAACTCAATTTCGATACCCATCTATTAGCAATAGCAAAAGACAAATAATTGCCGCACTTAAGCCCATCCCAACCACCGATTTTTATATCCGTCCGCTCACATACAGGCTTATGCAGAAGTTCTCCCATAATATATGCCCAACTCGTATCTCCCATGCCTAAACCAAGGTCTGCATGTGCGTCAATATGCACAATGTTAAAGGGAGGTGTAATCTTTTTTTCGGCTATAAGTTTTTGCCATTCCCAAAATACCTCATGATGATCAGTGAATTGTTTGCCGGGGGGTTTATGCACTTTATCTAATCCGCAATTTTGCTCAAGAAAAGTAATAGTCCTATCTTTATTCCATGGCTTGATTTTTTCGGAACGAGGGCGTTCTTCAGAATGTACATTATCCGTTATTCTACCGGACTGAAAGAAATCAAGGTCGATATCAAGTATATTTTGTGTCATTCCTGCTTTTTTACTTTCGTGTGAGCTATCTTCAGGCCATCCTCTTCCGCGCACTACCTCCGGTTATTGTATTAAATATCAGTTTTTGCTATTCAAGGATTTCTTTTATAAATAAGATTAAAAAGTGTGTTTGCTTTTTCAGCATCGAGAGTTTTGAGGATTTTATATTCTTCCAAGGCAGAACTTTTGTCGCCAATACTCAGATAGGCGATGCCAAGATTCATGTGTGCGGGAGCATAACCGGGATCGATTTTTATAGCCTGCTTGTAAGCCTCTATTGCTTCCTGATAACGACCTGAGTCTTTGTAAGCAAAACCAAGCCCATCGTATGCAGCAGCACTATCCGGCTTAATTCGAATAAACTCTTTGTAGGTTTCTATTTCTTCTCTCTGCTGACCGAGTGCACGATGAGCAAAGGCAATCTTAAAGTATGCGCCTTCTCTAAAATCGGCGCTGGTCTTGATACTTTTTTTACAGGCTTTTATGGTTTCTTGCCAACAACCTTGGGAACCGTACATACCGCCAAGGACAAGATAGAGCCATGATTTGGTGGATAGATCTTCATTAGCAGCTTCGATTCCCTGCCTCAGGATGTTGATTGCTTCGACTTTATGCTCAATGTCACTATAAATCAGACTAAGATTTACGTATGCGTCGCCATATTGCGGGTCGATTCTTATGGCCTCCTTATACGCCCTTATTGCCTCCTCATTAAGTTGCAGTTTTTTATAACATATACCAAGATTATAATGTGCTCTGGCTTCGTCCGGCTCGATGCTTATGGCTTGATTAAAGGCTTCTATCGCCTCTTCGTATCGACCAGCTTTACCATGGGCCAAACCCGTATCGAAGTAATCGAAGTATTTATCAGCCGCATTCGACATAAAAGTTGATGCCTATAGAAAAACTTAAATGATCCAGGTATTTCCTAAGACTTCCGATAGCCAAATCATTGAAGCCGACAAGTTAAATAAGAGCATACTTATTTTAACGACGCAAATCAATCAAAACCTCTCGGCACAATACGACATAAAACGATCTATGTATATGCCCCAGCCATTTATGGGCGGCTGTGGCTTCTTGCTCAGATTTTGCCGGGAATGCACCGCATCAGAAACAATGCGTCAACATCGTCCCCCTGAACCCTCTGGTTATACATCTGAAGATCCGATGCCTTCCTTTAACCATTTCTCAATCTGACTAATACGAGATTTGAGTATTTTATGCGGGACACGGTCACTAATTGGGGTATCAAACCATCTCATATAAGTGCATATGCACAAAGCATTCCTGACGGATACGATCGGATTTAGCAGGGAAATCAAGTCAACAATATTTGAGCTAACGTGATCAAGAATTGCCTCGCTGAATGAATAGAATTTGACGGCTTGACGTTCTATGCCAGATGAAGAAGTGGCATCGTTATTCCACATGGCCTCAACTACTCTGGGGTCTTCACCAAACCCTCCATACAGAGCCGTATGGCGAACTTCGGCGATGCGATCGAGAAACTCCTTTTTTGCATCTTCAAGCTGGAGCTTGTTAGCTTCATATAAAGCTGGATTCTCAATCCTTTTCTTTAATGCTTCGACCCCTAATTTCTGTTCTTTTTGGCGGCCCCAGAACAGGTATTCAAATAGGTCGCGATAATACTGAGGTATTGTGTATGAAGGTTTGTTAAAGAGTTGGAGAAGTTCACGCCAAAATACTTTATGGAAGCGGTCTCGATTCTTAAAAGACCATATATTATTCTTCGTTAAAATAGCAGAAACAAGCAACAGATTATCTGGAGGGGCGACTATGACTAATGTGTCATCTGATTGTTTTTCTGCCCAAGCAAAGGACCTATCCTCAAAAAAGGGGTGTCCTTCCAATGCAAGATAAGCCATCAAACCATGGAATCCGGCGGTATATGACAAAGCCACGCTTGGCGCCAGCAATTTTGATTCCAACAAGCATTGAGAGGCAATAATGAAATTGATGCCACGCAACATCGACCTAATTGCATTCGCCAAAACGTAGAAACCGAAGAAATCGGACTGAGCAGATATGATATTCTGTTTTTGACCATAGAATACAGGCATAGGATGAAGGCCGAATAACTGGAAATCCAATGATGCATTAACGCTATTTAGCTTCTCTATTGCTTTTCGGATATTAGTTGCGACAAGAGTTTCCATCAATGCCTCCAACCCAAGGCACACTCCCTAAAGCGGCCAGTGCGAAACGTTTGTATTTATTCTTGCGATTCTGATTAATCTGTCGACCAATGCTATACGCATCTATTGGATTACCTCCAATTCTTGAAATGTCATTATTCATATGACTTTACCCTCGCGAAAGGTGTTTTAATCCCCAAATCTTATCCCCTAACCCTTTCGAAAGCAATAGTTTTCAAAAAAGAATGCAGAAGACAGTAGACAGAATAAGACACCGAAGCGGCATGCACGAGGCGTGAGATTGCCACGGCCTAAAAGCCCCTTCGACGTTGCTCAGGGCAAGCAGGCCTCGCAATGACCCCAAAAGTTAAAAGTGCATAAAATTTTATTGTAAAGCCGATAGCAACATATAGAATAAAGACAGCCGAGAGATAACGGCTAAATATAATTTAATAACACTGAGATTTCAGACGTTTCAGTTCAAACCGGAAGAATTGAATCGGGAAACGTGTGGAAGGCTCGGTGCTCTTTGTTTGTACGGTCACATTGTCTGCAGAGAGCACCGTTTGCTTTTGCGTTCCCGAAAGGCTCTTCCGGGCCTGAACTGAGCGTGATTGCGGCGGTGCTCTTTAATTTTGCGCACGCCGGGGAAGATGCTCTGTATGCTTAAGGTATTGTTCCTATATATTCTCGAAAGACTCATCTGGCTCGTTACGTATCTATTTATGGCGGTAACGCAAGGCCTTATATACCTGCATGAGCGGCTTATGCTGATGCGAGCGACTTCTTTTATGCAGTGGAAGAACAAAAAGGAAGACCCGTCTTCGCCCAAGGGCTTCGCCGAGGTAAACAGAAAACAGAAGGGAGAATAAGTAATTTCGGGGGAAATGTAAAATGTCCAATATTCAATGTCGAATGTAGAAGTAAAAGCCATCCACGCATTGAACAAATTATGACCCACGGCACAGGAGGCTGTGTCGCAATTAATTTTAGGTTCGCGTTCGTTTTGCTGACTATCGGCTCAAAAATATAAAAAGCTTTTTGGTAGCCGGCAGTGAACATTT
>Ga0214473_10001868_pt1 | contig 26834 bp, 22 predicted proteins | sample RVTome_7_FD_203509 | JGI IMG/M metagenome (GOLD analysis project Ga0214473, IMG submission 203509) | Soil microbial communities from uranium-contaminated site in the Upper Colorado River Basin, Wyoming, United States - RVT98D197 | ecosystem: Environmental > Terrestrial > Soil > Contaminated >...
CGCAGCCTCAGCTATCCCTACCTGCGACTGGAGGGCGTCCAGGACGATTTTGAGATGGCGCGCAACCTCGATCAGATCTCGCGCACCGAGGATCTCCAATTCGGCACGAGGTACGCCATCGAAGTCGGCTGGTCCGCCACTGCATTCGGTGCGGATCGCAATGCGGCAGTCCTGCGGGGCGAGGCAGGCCGGGGATTCCGCCTCGGAGATGGGCAGTCCCTGTTCCTCGCCAGCGGGCTCTCGGGCCGCATTGAGGAAGGCTCGCCAAGTGACACCCTGCTGTCGGCGAGGCTCCGCTACTACCGGCAGACCAGCCTGCGCAGTACGTTCTTTGCATCACTCACCGGAGAACAGGGTTGGGACCTCGATCCCGATCACGAGCTTTCGCTCGGTGGCGACAACGGCCTGCGCGGCTATCCATTGCGTTACCAGACCGGCAGCAGTCGGGCGCTGCTGACGATCGAGCAGCGTTTCTACACGAACCGATCGCTGTGGCGGCTGGCCAATATCGGCGCAGCGGTGTTCATGGATGTGGGCGAGACCTGGGGCAAATCGGCCTTCGGCCCGACCGGCCGACTCGGTGTATTGAAGGACATCGGATTCGGCCTGCGCCTTGGCCACTCGCGTACCGGACTCGCCAACGTGATTCATCTGGATATTGCATTTCCCCTGGACGGTGACCCGTCCATCGACCAGGTGCAATTCCTGGTGCAAACGAAGGAAAGCTTCTGATGTCCGATGGCGCCAGCCAGACGCGGGACGATCGCGGGCGACGCCGCTTCTGGCGCCGCCATGCGCTGCTGCCAGCCATAGCGTTCGCCGCCGTGCTTGCAATCGTGCTGGCGGGCGATCTCGACCTGCGGATTGCAGATGCGCTTTTTTTCAACCAGTCCACCAGCGAGTGGATCGGCGCATACACGTGGTGGGCATACGACCTGATCCACACCGGTGGCAGCGCATTCATCCGCCTGGTCGGTATTGGAGCCCTCGTGACACTGGCCCTGGGCTTTTGGCTGCCGGACTGGCGGCGCTATCGCCGCGCTGCCGCGTACCTTGCGCTCGGGCTGATGCTGGTACCCACGATGGTTGCCACGCTCAAGCAGGTGACCAACGTCGATTGCCCCTGGGATCTGGACCGCTACGGTGGCGAGCGGCCCTATGTCCGGCTGCTGGCTGACCGGCCGGATGAGTTGCCGCGCGGGAAGTGCTTCCCCGGCTCGCATTCATCCTCGGGCTTTGCGCTGATGGCATTTTACTTCGCGGTACGCGACCGCCGACCGCGCTGCGCCCGCTGGCTGCTGGCCGGTGCGGTATTGATCGGGACTGTCTTTTCCTTCGGCCAACAGGCCCGCGGTGCGCATTTTATTTCGCATGACCTGACGAGTGCCGCGATCGCCTGGTTCCTGTTACTCATTCTGTGGCGGTTGATGCTGGATCCAGACCGGCAAAAAAAATCGTGAGCGGCCCTCACGATCCCGGCCGCCAGCCCAGCGTCACCAGCAGCAGCGCGAATCCCACGACGTAGGCGACCGGAATCAGCCAGCCTTCGCGCAGCCATTTCCCGGTCGAGCGGGCCTCGGGGTAGATCCCGCAGATCGCGACGCCCGCCGAGGATCCGAACCACAGCATCGAGCCGCCGAAGCCGACGGTATATGCGAGCATTCCCCAGTCATATCCGCCCTGCTTCAATGCCATTGCAGTCAACGGGATGTTGTCGAAACCCGCCGACACGAAGCCGAGCACCAGGGCCGTTTGCCAGGATGCATCCGGCAATGACTGCACGGGCATCAGCGATGCGGAGGCGATCAGGCATAGCAGAAATATGGACCCCTTGAATGCGCCGGGCAGCGCGCGCCAGTCAGGCCGGCGGATCCAGATCGTGCTCAGCAGTGCAAACGCGACCGTGGCGCCGATGAATGGAAACCGGCCCGATATCTCGGGCAGTTTCAGGTTGACGAAGACATTCACGGCGACCGCGCAGGCCAGGACCCAGATCGAGATGGCGACGCGCGCCCAGTCGATTGCCACTGACGAAATGGCGTCCTTCACGATCGGCGCGAATCGCTGTTGACGCCGCGCTGCGGCGACGCCGAAAACCAGCAGCGCCGCCCCGGCAGCGACATAGGCATGTACGACCTCGACCGGGGACACACCGCTGATCCACATCATCGTCGTCGTCGTGTCGCCGATCACGCTGCCGGAGCCACCGGCATTCGAGGCCGCGACGATCGCCGCGATGTAGCCGACACTGACGCGGGCGCGGAACAGCGTGTGCGCCATCGCGCCGCCGATCAATGCGGCGGCGATGTTGTCCAGGAACGAGGACATCACGAAGACGATTACCAGCAACGCAAAGGCGCCGGTCCAGTCGTCGGGCAGGTAGCGTGGCAATGCGGCGGGAATCCCGCTCTCCTCGAAATGCCGGGACACAAGGGCAAAGCCGACCAGCAGCAACAGCAGGTTGGTGAGAATCACCCACTCGTGCCCGAAATGCCCGATGAGTCCGGACCAGCCCGCGCCGGCGGGAAATCGCGTGAACAGCCATTCACAAAGGACAACGGCCGCGAGCCCGCAGGCCGCGATCGGCAGTGCCTGCCGATGGAAGACCGCAACGCCCAGCAGCGTCAGGCCGAATAACAGGAATTCAATTGGTATCAAATTATTCTTGTATTTTCAATATATTATGGAATATATCTAAACTGACTCTAGGTGACAATTGGCCTGCATGCGCACGCCCACGCGCTGATGATCGACACGACGCGTGTCATTATCCTGCCGATGATCCACTTGCACTACTGGCCGACACCCAATGGTCACAAGATCGCGATGTTTCTCGAGGAAGCATCGGTCCCTTACCGGATCCATCCCGTCAACATCGGCGCGGGCGAGCAGTTCAATCCGGAGTTCCTCGCGATCGGCCCGAACAACCGCATCCCGGCGATCGTGGATGATGCTCCTGCGGATGGCGGCCCGCCGTTGCCGGTATTCGAGTCGGCCGCCATCCTGATCCATCTTGCGGAAAAGACCGGGCGCTTCCTGCCAGGAGAGTTGCGCACTCGCAAGGTCGTTCTCGAATGGCTCATCTGGCAGGTGGCCAATCTCGGACCCGCTGCCGGCCAGAATCACCATTTCGTCACCTACGCCGACGAGAAGATCCCCTACGCGATGCAGCGCTTCACCGACGAGACCAACCGCCTTTACGGCGTACTGGACAACCGGTTGCAGGGTCGCGCATTCATCGCGGGTGACGACTACACGATCGCCGACATGGCCTGCTACCCCTGGATCGTGCCATGGAAGCGCCAGCAGCAGAATCTGGATGACTTCCCCGCGCTGCGACGCTGGTTTGACACAATCCGCGCCCGCCCGGCGACCGTCCGCGCTTACGATCTGGCCGAAACCTTCAAGAGCGGCCCGATGACGGACGAGGCCCGCAAGATCCTGTTCGGGCAGACCGCCGCACGCATCCGCTCGAATTGAACCGATTGCTCCGGATGCCTGCGGGCTGGGTCGCGCCCTGAGCCACCCGCCGCCGCATGCTGTCCATGCCTGATACACGGGCGCCGGGGAGACGGACATGCGCTCAATACTCGCGACACGAGTCGCCAAACTGATGCAGCAGATGCTGACATCGTCCGGCTGGCTGCGGTCAGAACTCCGGCGGCTCGATCAGGCGGGCGCCAGCGATCCGCACATGCGCAAACTCTGTGACCTGCTCGACTCGCTGGATACCAGCATCGCCTGGGACCTGCGCGACGAACTGCGCGGCTTGTCGTCCCGATCATCGCCACAGTCCGTGACTATCCTCGGGTGGCTGCGCGCGGATATCGACCCGCTGACCCAGTTGGTCTGCCGCCTTGATCGCGAATGCCGGGGGCACCCTTTGGTCACTGCGGCAATGATTGCCTGCGGCGACATCGTCGGGCGATTCATGGACCTGGAGCGCGAACTTGCGCCGACCGATCGTGCAGCTCGCGCGGGGTCCGGCTTGGCCCCGACATGGAGATTGCCATCGCCGGCTGCAGAGTTACCGCTACTTTGTTAGGGTTCGGGTGTGCCAAACACCCGGATCGAGACCACCGTATTCGCCGGGCGCGTGCTGATGGTCGGATGCGGCAGCATTGGCCAGGCGACGCTCCCCCTCCTGCGCAGGCACCTGACCCTGCCCGACGGTGGCCTCACCGTGCTCGCGGCCAGCGAAAGCGGGCGGCCCCTCGCGGCGGCGCACCAGGCACGATTCGTCCACTGCCACCTGAAGCCGTCCACCTATCAACGCGAGCTCGCGCGACGGCTGCATGCCGGTGACCTGCTGCTGAACCTTTCCGTCGACGTTTCGAGCGTCGACCTGGTCGAATGGTGCTCGGCGCACGGCGTACTTTACGTGGATACGTCGATCGAACCGTGGCCAGGCGTGTTCGACAACCCGATGCTGACCATGCGGGAACGCACGAATTTCCTGACACGAGAGCAGATGCTGAAGCTCGGCAAGCGCCTCGGCAGCGGGACGCCAACCGCCGTCGTCGATCATGGCGCCAATCCGGGGCTGGTTTCCCACTTCGTCAAGCAGGCCCTGCTCGACCTGTCCGCCGGACTCAAGCACGAGTCACCGTCGCCGGTCGATGCCACGGGCTGGGCAACGCTCGCGCGCGACCTCGGCGTCAGCCTGGTCCAGATCTCCGAACGCGACACGCAGGCGACGGACCGGCCGAAGCGGCCCAACGAATTCGTGAACACCTGGTCGATCGACGGCTTCATCGATGAGTTGATGCAGCCGTCGGAGTTGTCGCTCGGGACTGCGGAAACAGACAAACCGCGCGGCTCGCAGTGGCATCGACGCCGTTCGGGTTCTGTTTACCTTCACCGTCCGGGCGGCGCAACCTTCGCGCGCAGCTGGCTGCCTTCGACCGGTGGCTTCCAGGGACTGCTGATGACGCACGACGAGATATTTTCCATCGCCGACTACCTGTCGCTGCGCCATGGATCGCGATTCGAGTACCGGCCGACGGTCATGTTCGTCTATCACCCCTGCGACGACGCGATGCTATCGGCGCTGGAACTGGAGGGACGTGGCTGGCAGCCGCAGCCGTCACGGCGCATCATCAGCGCGGAAATCGTCACCGGCATGGACGAACTCGGAGTGCTGCTGGCCGGTCATGCGAAGAACGCCTACTGGTATGGGTCGCAACTTGCGATCGCCGAGGCACGACGGCACGTGCCCCATACCAACGCGACCTGCCTGCAGGTGGCCGCAGGCGCGCTGGCCGCGACCATCTGGGCCGTGCGCCACCCCCGCGAAGGATTGTGCGAGGCGGACGACCTCGATTTCCGCGAGTGTCTCGACGTGGCGCGTCCATACCTCGGCACGATGCTCGGTGCCTACACCGACTGGACGCCCCTGCAAGGTCGTGGTGAATTGTTCAAAGAACGGCTCGACTCGGACCAACCGTGGCTGCTGCAGAATGTACGCGCACGGCGATGGCCCGAATGAGGCACGACATGACAAGAAAGCTCGCGATGCTCCTTCCTGTGTTGCTGGCCGGAGCTGCATTTGCAGCAGGCGATGACGATCGGCGACCCATCACGCACGAGGATGTCTGGCTGATGAAGCGCGTCGGCGCACCGGCCCTGAGTCCCGATGGGCGCTGGGTCGTGATCCCGGTCGCGGAGCCAGCCTACGCGGAGGACGCAAAGTCGAGCGACCTGTGGCTTGCACCAGCAGACGGCAGCACGCCGCCGCGACGGCTCACGTCGACCAAGGGCGGCGAATCGGGGACCGCCTGGAGTGCGGACTCGACGCGGATCGCCTTTGCGGCCAAGCGCAACGACGACGAGGAATCCCAGATCTACGTGCTCGACATCGCTGGCGGCGGCGAGGCCCAGCGCGTCACCAACGCTTCCACGGGCGCGGCCCGGCCACTGTGGCGGCCGGATGGCCAGGCAATCCTGTTCGCGAGCATGGTGTTCCCTGGCGCGATGACCGATGCCGATAACCGGGCGCGCCTGGAAGAGCGCAAGGCCCGGAAATACAACGCGCGCATATTCGATGATTTCCCCATCCGCCACTGGGATCGATGGCTCGATGAGCGCCGCCCGACATTGATGCTGCAACTGCTGGCCGCAGGTACCGAACCGCGCGACCTGCTCGCCGGCACCGGGCTCGCGCGCGGGCGTGGATTCGGCGGGAATCTGGGCAACGACGGCGAATCGCTGGATGCCGCCTGGTCGCCCGATGGCAGCGCGATCGTCTTCACGGCGACGACGGAACGCGACCAGGCCGCACGCGCAGACGTCAGTCAGGCGCTGTTCGTACTGCCGGCCGGCGGCGGCGAGCCCCGGCGCCTGACGGCCGCCGAGGCGAGCTATTCGAATCCGCAGTTTGCGCCGGATGGTTCGGCCCTCTACGCGCTCGGCACTCCGAATACGAAGTACGTCTACAACGACGCCCGGCTGATGCGCTTCGACTGGGGCAGTGCGGAGCCACGGCCGGTGACCTTTGGATTCAATCGCGCGGTCGGCAGCTTCAAGGTCGCGCCCGGCGGCGAGCGGATATTCCTGCTGGCCGAGGACGAGGGTCATGACCGCCTCTACACGCTGCCCGCGAGCGGTGGTGAGGCCCGCGAACTCGGCAGGCTCGATGCCGGCGGCATTACCGGCCTTCAGATTGGTGGCGACGAAGCGAGCCCGGTCGTTGTCGCGAATTGGGGCAGCGCGGTTAGTCCACCGGAGACGGCACGCATCGATGCGACGACGGGGGCCCGCCGCCCATTGACGTCATTCAATGCCGATCGCATTGCCGCGATCGACTGGCAGCCGGTGCGGCATTTCTGGTTCACCTCGAAGCGCGGCCGGCGCATCCACAACATGATTGCGCTGCCGCCCGGTTTTGATCCAGCACGCAAGTACCCGTTATTCGTCCTGATCCACGGCGGGCCGCACGGAATGTTCAAGGACGATTTCGCCTTCCGCTGGAACTACCACCTGCTGGCACAACCGGGCTATGTGGTTCTGATGACGAATTACTCGGGTTCGACGGGATTCGGCGAGGCGTTCGCACAAGGTATCGAGGGTGACCCGCTCAAGGGCCCGGCCGATGAAATCAATGCGGCGGCCGACCAGGCGATCCTGCGCTTCCCGTTCATCGACGGTTCGCGACAGGTCGCGGGCGGCGCGAGTTACGGCGGGCACCTGGCCAACTGGCTGGCGGTGACGACCACTCGCTACAAGGCACTCGTCAGCCACGCCGGCCTCTATGACCTCAAGACCCAATGGGCGACCAGCGACATCGCTTACTCCCGCGAGCGCAATCTCGGCGGCCCACCCTGGGACGGGCCATCCGTGTGGCGCGACCAGAGCCCGTTCTGGAAATCCATGCGGTTGAGAACGCCGATCCTCGTGACCTTCGGCGAAAACGACTTCCGGGTCCCCTACAACAATGGACTCGAATTCTGGACCGTGCTGCAGCGCCAGCAGGTCCCCAGCCGCCTGGTGATCTTCCCGGACGAGAATCACTGGATCCTGAAGGGTGAGAACAGCCGCTACTTCTATCAGGAAGTTCAGGGCTGGCTTGCGCGCTACCTGGCCGCGCCATGATCGACCCGACCGCATTGCTGCAGTTTCCAGGCTGGTTGCGCAACGCCATTGCGAGCGGGCAGTCAACCGCGCAACTGGCGCGGCTGCTCGGCACGACTCCGTCGATGATCGCCGACCTGGTCGGATCCGTGCCGACCCGTCCCGCCGACGTGCGCCGCCTGGCACGCAAGCTGGGAGTCGATTACGAGTCGCTGCGAACCTTCGCCGACGATGCGCTGCAGCCGCTGACCGGTTTCGATGCAGAGACGCAGCTGATGCTGCGCCTGTGGCAGAGGCTGGACGCGAAACGCCGCGCGGCGGTACTGGTCGTGCTGAAGGACATGGCTGGCGCCGGCGGCAAGCGCAGGGTCAGGACACGCAGCTGAATCGCCGCGCAGCGGTGCTCAGGGCAGCTGGATTCCCCCGCCGCCCTTGCCACCCATGCCCTTGAGGCCCGCCGCACCGGTCTCCGGAATCACGATCGACGAGGCCGCCTGGCGGCGCATTTCCTGCAGCTCGCGCGCCGCCTCCTCGATCGCCAGTTGCGCGGCGGGACCGAACCGGGAGACCGCCTCGGCCAGGGTGGTTGCTTCCAGCTCGAAGGACAGCGGCAGCGAGCCCATCGGTGTCATGACGGTCGCCTGGCCGATGTACAGGACCGCGCGAGCGGTGTCGTCGCTACCGTTGGACAATACCGGTGTCATGCGACGAATCGTGCCGACCCGTTGGTCGGTGAACACATCTTCGCGGTACAGGGTGGCGGCGTCCATCTGCGGATCGCCTGGTCGTTCATTGCTCATTGGCGTGGAATTCTAGCCGAATCAGCGCGCGACCGCGAAATCGCGGCTGGCGGCGCTCCACTCCGGTGCCGTTTTGATTGCGTTCAGCACGGCGTCCGGCTCCACCACGACCGACCACAGCTTGCCGTGGCGGACATCCATGAAGCGATCATCGATGGCGGATGTGAGCTGGGACAGCAATGGATCGTAATAGCCCCGCGTGTTCACGATCACGATCGGACCCAGGTAGAGGCCGAGGCGCTTGAGCGTGATCGCCTCCAGCAACTCTTCGAGTGTCCCGGTTCCACCGGCGAGCGCGACCACCGCGGAGGCGCGGGTCAGCATTTCGTGCTTGCGCGTTCGCATGTCTTCGACGACGTGCAGCTCCGACAGCTCGTTGTGGCCCCACTCCAGGTCCCGCATGAACTTCGGGATGATGCCGACCACGCGACCGCCGGCGGTCAGGGCACCCTCGGCCAGTGCGCCCATGGACCCGGAGCGGCCGCCGCCATAGACGACCGACCACCCGGCCGACGCGAGCAGCCCCCCAAGACGATGGGCCACTGCATGGTAGGCCGCGTCACAGGCCTGGCTCGAGGCGCAATAGACGCACACGCTTCGCTGCGGTGTCGTCAGTGCCAGCAGTTCCCCCATGCCCCCTCCTTGCATCAGCCAGTCGCCTGCAGGCCGAGCGCAATGCCCGACACGCTGGCGAGCAGTGCATTGAAAATGTCGCGATCCGTCCGGTCACCGGCGCGCCAGCGACGCAGCAGGTCGATCTGCATCAGGTGCATCGGGTCGAGGTAGGGAGCGCGCAGCAGCACCGATCGCTGCATCTGCGGCCGGCTGTCCAGCAGGTCGACTTCGCCCTTGACCCAGGTGACCCAGCGCGTGGTGAGCGCATGCTCGCGGCGAATGGCATCGATGATGCCGGCAGCAGGACTGGTCGAGAGTTCGTCGTAATGCGCGGCCATCGCCAGGTCGGCGCGCACCAGTTCCATCTCGATGTCGTCCAGCAGGTTCCTGAAGAATGGCCAGTCCGACCAGGCTTTTGCCATCTGTTCGGCGCCGAGCTCGCGGGCCGCAACGTCGAGGCCGGTTCCCGCGCCGAACCAGCCAGGTAGCGAGTGCCGGCTCTGGGACCACGCGTAGACCCAGGGAACCGCGCGCAGTGCCTCGATTCCGACGCCTTCGCGATGCGCGACGCGGCCACCGATCTGCATCCGCTCGATCACGTCGATCGGCGTCACATCGCGGAAGTAGCGGTAGAACTCCGGCTCCTCGTAGACCAGCGCGCGGTAACGCGCGCGGCTCGCCTCGGCGATGCGTCGCATCAATTGATGTTCCGCCTCCCTGGCTGCCTTCGTCGCGTCAACGCGATCCAGCATGACGGCGTAGACAGCCTTTTCAAAGGTACGCAACGCGATCCGCCGCAAGCCAAAGCTGTTGCTGATCCCCTCGCCCTGCTCGGTTGCGCGCAGCTGGCCGCGTGTCGCTCCCGGCGGCGTGCTTTCGACCAGCCGGTCAAGCGGTCCCCCGCCGCGGCTCGCTGTGCCGCCGCGCCCGTGGAACAGCACGAGCTCGATACCGCCGTCGGAGGCCGCCTTCATGAGTTCCGCCTGGGCGCAGTGCACGGCGTGTCGCGAGGCAGCGATGCCGGATTCCTTGTTGCTCTCCGAATAGCCGACCAGCACGACCTGCCGGTTGCCGCGGCTGGCCAGATGGCGGCGGTATGCCTCCTCGCCGAGCAGCCCGCGCAGGATCTCTCCGGCGCTTTCGAGCGCGGCCGTCGTCTCCACGACCGGTGCGACGTCCAGGGGAACCTCGCCGACATCGCGATCCGTGATGTCGGCCCAGCGCGCCAGCTGCAGTACCGACAGCACGTCGTCCGGCGCCTCCGTTCCGCTGACGACGTAGTCGCCCACCGCACGATCGCCGTACTTGTAGCGGCCCTGGATCAGCGCTTCGAATACCGCAAGCGTGCGCCGCCCGACCGCATCAAAGGAGCCGGCCGGGCCGCGGTCGCGCGCCAGCGTCTCGCGCAACACCGCACGGCGCGCATCCACCTTGCGCCTCTTCCAGTCTGCCAGGCCGAGTCCCTGACGAATGACCTCGCGGTGCACCGATGCGTGCTGGCGCACGTCCAGAGTCGCAAGATGAAAACCGAAGGTGCGCGCGCGGCACAGCAGGCGCTCGACCGAGAACAGGCCGGCATGCTTCCCGTGATTCGCGCGCAGGCTGGCCGCGACAATCTCGATGTCGTGGACAAAGTGCTCGGCGGACTCGTAGTGATTCGGCTGGCCGTCGTAGGTCGTCCGCAGGCGCGCTGCAACCTGCGACAGGAAGACCCGATATGGCATCCGGTCGTGTCGCGCCGGCGTTGCCTGGCGCGCGGTCGGCAGCAGGATGTCGTATTCGGCGATGCGCTGCTCGAGCTCCCGGCTCACGCCGACCCTGCTCGCGCTTTGCGACAGCTTGCCGGACAGCGCGCGGCACTCGTCATAGTAGATCGAGATGATGCGTTGCTGATGGCGGTGCAGCGTCTCACGGATCGACTTTGCATGGACATCCGTGTTGCCGTCCATGTCGCCGCCGACCCAGGTTCCGAACCGCAGCAGGAGCGGGATCCCTTCGATGTCCGGCCGGGTCCCGAATACGGTCTCGAGCCAGGTGGCGAGTTCCTCGTAGAGCGCCGGGACAATGCGATAAACCACCTCGGCCAGGTAAAACAGCACGTGCTCGCGCTCGTCGGCGACCGTCAGCCGGTCGCGCGGATGCGCCTCAGTCTGCCAGCCGGAGGTCACCGCCATGCGGATCCTTTCCCAGACTGAGCGCCGCTCGGTCGGAGTCAGGGTGGGATCGAGCCGTTCGATCATCAGGTCCGCAATCTGCTGCTGCTTGCGCAGCATGGTGCGACGCGTCGACTCGGTCGGATGCGCCGTGAATACCGGATAGATCGTCACGCCGCGAAGCAGTTCCAGCACCTGCCCGCCGTCCAGGCCCGCGGCCTTCAGCCGGTACAGGCAATCGCCGATGCCGCCCGGCTGGGGTCGGTCGCTGCGAGTCATGTATTCGCGGCGGCGGCGCACGCGATGCACGCGCTCGGCGAGGTTGACGGCCTCGAACCAGTTGCTGAAGGCCCGGATCAGGTCGCGCGCCTGTTGCGGGGGCCGATCCGTGGTCCGCGCAATCAGCTCGACCGCGCCTTCCGGTTCGCCTTCGCGGCGGCGAATTGCCGCGACGCGGTCGCCCTCGACCAGGCCGAGCAGCTCGTCGCCGCCCTGGTCGCGCAGGACTTCGCCGACCAGCGAGCCCAACGCATGCACGTCCTCGCGCAGCGCGGCTTCCTTGGTCGGGAATTGCAGGTTTTGGCGATGCGTCACGGGATGCCGCGCGAGTCTAGCAGACGGGCATGACCGATGCGCTAAACGAGGCCGCGCCGCAATGCGATCATCGCGCGCACGCCGTAGAATCCACCGTTGGTATCCAAAGCTGCGCCACCCGGAATCACCCGATGTCACCAGGCTCGTTCGGCACACGTCAACTTGCCGTTTGGTTCGGCACGCCGGTCCTGCTTGCGGGCCTGCCCGCGTCGGCGTCGACATCCGTGGCCGAACTCGAGATGGTCACGGTGGTCGGCAAGATTTCGCAGCCGCTCGCAGAGGTTGCCGCGACCGTAACCGTCATTTCCGCCGAGGACCTCCAGACCCGGCTGGCCTTCGATCCGGGCGATGTGTTCCGGGATGAACCGGGGTTGTCGGTGCGCCGCGACCCGAATCGCTTCGGCTACACCGCGATCACCGTCCGGGGACTCGGCGGAAACCGTGTGCTACTCGAGACCGATGGCGTACCCGCGCCGAGCACGTTCTCGATCGGCAGCTTCTCGGACGCCGGCCGGCAGTTTGCCGATCCCGAACTCATCAGGCGCATCGAGATCCTGAAGGGGCCGGCGTCGGCCCTGTATGGAAGCGATGCCATTGCCGGTGTCGTGGCGACCACAACCGTGGATCCGGCCGACCTGCTGCGGGATGGCGCGGACCAGGCCTTGCGGCTGCGCACAGGCTACGCAAGCGACAGCCACGTGGCGCTGGCCGGGATGACAGCGGCCGCGCGATTCGAAGGCCTCGACGGAATGCTTGCCGTCACGCGCCGTGAAGGCAGCGAAATGCAGAATGCATACCGCGACGTCGATGCGAATCCGCGGGACTTCGAGACCGATTCCGTGCTGGGTCGCACCGTGTTTCATGGCCTCGGGGGGCCTTTGCGCCTGACGCTGGGCTGGGAGCGCCAGGCCGCCCTGACCGACGTGGACTCGCTCGAACTCTCGGGTGGACGATTCGCGAACACGACTTTCCTGCAGGGCGACGACAGCGTCGACGCCTGGCGTTTCGTCGTGGACCAGGTGCTGGACGAACCGGGCGCCTTCGAGCGGCTCGAATGGCGCTTGTACCTGCTGGAGACCCGGTTCTCGCAGATCACGAACGAAGAGCGTCGACCGGTGCCACCGGCGACTCCGCCGCTCGCGATCCATCGCGACTTCCGCTATGAGGAAAACGTCGCGGGCGGCGAGCTGACCGTAGCGCGCCGGATCGATGGCGCTCGTGGCGTGCACCGGCTGGTGGGCGGGCTCGAGCTCGCGCACACACGGGTCGTCGAGCAGCGCAACGGCCTGCAGACCAACCTCACGACCGGCATGACGACCAGTGTGATTCTGGGCGAAGTCCTGCCGGTCCGCGACTTCCCGATCTCGGACCTCAGCAAGGCCGGCCTGTACCTTCAGGACGAATGGCGACCGCACGAGGGACGCTGGACGCTGATTCCGGCATTGCGCGCGGACTGGTATTTCCTGGAACCGACAATCGACATGACGTACGCGGCCGATAATCCGACCCAGCAACCGGTATCCATCCAACAGCTGTCCCTGGCACCCAGGCTCGGCGCAGGCTTTGCCGTCACTGATGAGCTGATGCTTTTCTTCCAGTATTCGCACGGCTTTCGCTCGCAGCCGTTCGAGGACGTCAACATCGGCCTGGACCTGCCGCAGTTCAACACGCGCGCGATCCCCAACCCGGACCTCAAGCCGGAAAAGAGCGACAGCCTCGAGATCGGTGCCCGGCTTTCAGGCAGTGCCGTGACCGGCAGCGCCAGTGTGTATTACAGCCGCTATCGCGACTTTATCGAGTCCAAGGTCAACATCGGACGGGACCCAGAGACGGGCACGACGCTGTTCCAGTCACAAAACATCGGCAAGGCCGAAATCTACGGCGCCGAGGCCTCACTCGAGTTCGACCTGGGCGCATGGGCCACGACGCTCAGCGGCCTGAGCGGCCGCCTGTCGGCCGCCTGGACGCGTGGCGAGGATGTCGTGCGCGACTTGCCGATCAACACGATCGATCCGGCGCGCGGGACGATCGGGCTCCGGTACGAGGCGCCCTCGGCGCGCTGGCTGGCGCAACTCGCGGTGACCGCGGTCGATGGCGTCGATCGCGTGGATGAGTCGCGTGGTCCGTTGTTCCAGCCGGGCGGTTTCGTGACCATCGACCTGACCGGGCAGTGGCGAGTCAGCGACCGGCTGCGATTCAACGCCGGCATCTTCAATCTTGCGGATCGCAGCTACCACGAATGGGCCGATGTGCGCGGCCGGGCACCGGGCGATCCGCTGCTGGAGCTGTATCAGCAGCCGGGCCGCAACCTGTCGGTCACGCTGACCGCGACGTTCTGAGGCCGCACTCCGGCACGCCGCCGTTCAGTGGTGGTGGCCGCCGGGTCCGTGCACGTGGCCGTGCGCGAGTTCCTCGCGCGTGGCCGGGCGCACTTCAGTGATCTCGACCTCGAAATTCAGCGTCTTGCCCGCCAGCGGGTGATTGGCGTCCACGGTCACCAGATCGCGCTCGACGCGCGTGACCGTCACGAGCCGCGTGCCGCCCGGACCGCTGGTCTTGAACTGCGCGCCAGCCACGATTTCGCCGTTCTCGTCGAATTTCCCGCGCGGCATGACCTGGACCAGGCGCTCGTCGCGGACTCCGTAGCCTTGCTCCGGCGCGACCCTGACCGTGAGCTTGTCGCCGGCTGACTTGCCATCGAGCGCCGACTCGAGCCCCGGGACGAGCTTGCCGTTGCCGTGCAGGTAAGCGAGCGGCGCGCGGCCGGACGATGAATCGAGTACAGCGCCCGCGTCGTCACGCAGCGTGTAATGGATGCAGACGACCTTGTTCTGTTCAACGTTCATCGGCGGGCCCCGGCACCTGCAACTGGCCGGCGATCATACACTGCCGGCTGTTGCGATGCCGCGCCGGCCCGGCGCTGTTGCCCGCGTGTCAATAGATGTCGTGCGTCGTGTTGTAGACGTTGAACTTGCCGGTCGGCGTGATCAGGCGCGGGTCCTTGATGACCGCCTTCAGCACATGCGTCCGGTCGTCCACGACGACGATTGCGGAGCGCTGTTCCTTGCCATTCCAGACCGAGAACCAGACCTCGTCGCCAGCCATGTTGTACTCGGGGTGAACCACGCGCTTCGGCCCTTCGCCGACGTCCGCCCACTCGGCGATCGGCAGCACCTTGTATCCGGCCTCGAGATTATTGACATCGAACACGGCAACGCTCTGGCTGATCTTGGCATCGGGATTCAATGGCGTGTCGACGTACAGGCTGCTCGATTTCGGGTGCGTCTTGACGAACAACGAGCCGCCGCCCTGGCCCTTGAGCACGCGGACGACCTTCCAGGCCTGCTCCGGGTGATCATGCGGATCCGTGCCGATGAAGGTCACTTTCTCGTTGCCGAGCGCGCTCGTCACCCACACGGGCCCGAACTTCGGGTCCTTGATATTGGCGCCGCGGCCCGGATGCGGGATCTTGTCGACGTCGATCAGGGCCGTCAGTTTCTGGGTCTTGGAGTCGATGACCGCGACCTTGTTGGACTGGTTCGCCGCGGTCAGGTAATAGCGCTTCGTGGAATCCCAGCCGCCATCGTGCAGGAACCGCGCGGCGCCGATCTGCGTGACCTTGATGTTTTCGATGTCCCCGTAATTGACCAGCAGGATCTGGCCCGTTTCCTTGACGTTGACGATCCACTCCGGATGCTCGTGCGACGCGACAATTGCGGCTACACGCGGCTCGGGATGGAATTCCTGCGTATCCACGGTCATGCCGCGCGTCGACATGATTTTCAGGGGCTCGAGCGACTCGCCATCCATGATGACGTACTGCGGCGGCCAGTAGCTGCCCGCGATCGCATACCGGTCTTCGAAGCCGCCGTATTTTGACGTTTCCACAGACCGCGCTTCCAGGCCCACCTTGGTCTCGGCGACGATGCCGGGCATTTTCATCCACAGGTCGATCAGGTCGAGCTTGGCGTCACGCCCGACCGTGTAGACGTAGCGGCCGGAGTGGGACAAGCGGGAAATGTGCACCGCATAGCCGGTCTTCAGCACGTTGATGATGTGCTTGGTGTCGCCGTCGATCAGCGCCACCTCCCCGGAATCGCGCAGCGTGACGACAAAGATGTTGTCGATGTTGTAGTCATTCATCTTGCGCGTCGGCCGCTCCGCGACCGGTACGTGCACCTTCCAGGCCGCCCGAATCTCCTTCATGCCGAATTCCGGCGGCATCGGCGGCACGTGCTGGACGTAGCGCGCCATGATGTCCACTTCCTCGGGTGTCAGGTCACCCGAGCTGCCCCAGTTCGGCATCCCCGCCGGCGACCCGTAGCTGATGAAGACCTTGAGGTAGTCGGTGCCCTTCTTCCGCGTAATGTCGGGCGTCAGCGGCTTGCCGGTCGCGCCCTTGCGCAGCACGCCATGACAGCCGGCGCAGCGCTCGAAATAGATCTGCTTGGCTTGTTCGAACTCCACGCGGGTCATGTCCGGGGCGCCAGCGGAAGTGACCATCTCGATCTGCTGCGCCGCGGCGCCGATCGGGGACGGCGCACCGCCGTACTTCAGCTCGGCCACCGTCGTGCCCGGGTGTTCCGTCGGCGAATCGGCTGCCTGCTTCGGCTTCGGGCCGGCACGAACGGCGGCCACCTCCGCCGTGGCGACACTGCCGAACGAATTGCCCCAGGAATTCATCGCATAGCTGAGCGCGTCCGCGATCTCGGCGTCGGACAATTGCGACATCGGCGGCATCACCGAATTGAATTGCGCGCCGTTCACGACCACCGGACCCTGCAGGCCATTCACCACCAGCCGGATCGCCCGATTCTTGTCCGCCTTCAGGTAATCCGAGGATGCCAGCGGCGGAAACGCATTTGGCAGCCCCTGGCCGTTGGCCTGGTGGCAGGCCATGCAGGCTGCCTCAAAAACCTTCCGGCCCGTCTCCAGCCGGGACGCGGGCACGGATTCCTGCTTGCCGGCCGCCGCTTCGGCACGGTGGACGGCGAGCGGATCCTCGGCGCCGGCAGCCCCCAGTCCCGCGAGCGCGGCAAGTGCCAGCAATCCGCCGGCAATAGCAACCCTCAGGACGCACCGAGAGCTTCCTGAAATCATGGTCAGCTCGTGTTTCATTGTTCCGCCCCAGTTTTCGGGAGACAAACCTCCCCTTGATAGTTTCACAGGCTCAGCACGCCGCCAACATTGACTTACATCAAGTCGGAGTCTGCGCAGGTGAAACCGGTTCTCATGCGGGGAAAAACTCGATCGGTTTCGTGGTCGTCATCGCTTCGACGTCCCTGTCCTCGAAGCGGAACATGCGGATGCGGGCGATGAGCTTGCGTTCAAGTTCTGCATCCTTGAGTTCGGTCGACACGATGTGGCAATCGGTGATTTCGCCCCAGGGAGCGATCGTGAGTTCGAAGACGACCTTGCCGAGCAGTGCCGGGTTGTCACGCAGGGCGCGATTGTAAAGCGCGTAGATCGCCGCCTTGTTCCGGTCGAAGACCAGTTCGATTTCCTCCTGGCTTCGCGACGCCTTCTTGCCCTTGCCGCTGCGAGAGGCCCCATCTCCATCGCCGCCTCCGCGCAATGCATTGCCGCCGCCGCTGCCGCCGAACGGCATCTGCATGCGCGTCGTGCCATGGCCGTCCAGCGTCCCGGTGCCGCTGCCGAAGCCGCGGCTGACACCGGCGGTATTGATGCCGCCGGTCAGCGTGCCAGTGCGGGTCGTGATCAGGGAGCGTTCGGCGCGCGGCGTTCCACCGTCGCCCTTGGCGCTGGCGAGCGGCGCAAGATCTTCCTTCTTGACATCGAATTGCTCGCGCAGGTCCGCAAGCTGGTCAACGAACGGAAGCAGGCCCGCCTGCGCGGCCTTGCGGCGCGCATCCTGGGTGCGCTTGAGGTCCGGCGCCGCGCGATCGACCGGGCGAGATACTTCTGGCTGGATCCGCTCGGGCTGGGCGGGCGGCGGGGGTGGTGACGGTGGCGGAATCGCCCGCTCCAGCACCAGCTTCGCGAGTCGCGGCGGCACGGGTGGCGGCACGTCGAATGCGGTTTCCGGCACCGGCAGCCAAGGCACGATGAGGCCGACTACGAGTATCGCGCCAAGCGCCCACAGCCAGATGCGCCGGAAGCGCTCGCGCTCTTCTTCCGGAACGTTCCATGGCAGCTCGAAGCTGCGATAGTAGTATGCGACCGCGGTGCTCAAGCGAGCCCTCCCGGCCGTTCAGGTCCCGCTGACTTCGACACCCATGGCCTCCGGTTTCTGCAGCACGGCAAGCGACAGTTTGCCGTAGTCCGCGTCAGTGCAACTCGCCATGACTTTCTTCAATACGCGGTAGGGAATCTCGCGGTCCGCCAGGATCGTGATCTCCCTGGCGCTCGCGTCCGTCGCGGCCGCACGCTGCAACGCACGATCGGTCTGCACCCGAAGCGCGCGGCGCAGGGGTGCGATGATGATTCCTTCGTGGGAATCGACGTCCGCGACTGTTACCACCGGCTCTCCCTGCACCAGCACCTGGTCCTTGGTCACCATCACAATGACGGTCTCGCGCGGCTTCTCGACGGCCACCGACTCCGGCAACTTCAGTATCTTCGGCGGCTCGAGCGACTGGACTTCGGCCGAATTGACCAGCAGGAAGAAAACCAGGATCGTGAAGATATCCATCAGCGAGACGAGCGACAGCCCTGCCGGGCGATTGCGCTTGTGGTGGCGCTCCATGCGCTTTGCGCGCGCCGAGTGGCTCATGAGGTCTCCCCGAGCATCGGCGCATCGCCGATCGATATCTCCGGGAACAACTCCTGCTGCAGCGGGTGCCCGCCCTCGGCGATGGTGTGCACCCGGACGGTATCCATGATCTGGACCACGGTGTCATACGGGATGTTCGGTTCGAGCAGAATGGTAGCCGCCGCGAGTTCCGGGAAACGCGGCTTGATCTCGTCGGCCAGGAACCGGCCGAGCCCCGCGATGTCCCGCCGGCCTTCGACATTCGGGAATGCGCGCAGCAGGCCGGTTCCACGGTCGGCGACTTCGATGCGGCCCTCGCGCACGACGATCTCCAGGTTGATCGCCTGTGGGGTCTCGGGCACGGCCTCGCTCGAACTCGGCAGGTTCAGCTCGAGTATCGTCAGCCGCGAAAACACCGCCGTGATCAACAGGAACGGCACCAGCACGACCATCAGGTTCATGAATGCCGTGACGGACAGCTCGTCCGCATCCTTGCGGCGGTGGCGACGCGCGGCGCGAGTGACAACGCTCACGCAGGCTCCGGCCGACGCTCGACGACCGTGTTCAGGAACTTGACCGAGGCCATTTCCAGGCTATCCACGATCTGGGTCGTTTTCGACTGCAATACCGAGTGCAGCAGCAGCAACGGAATCGCAACGATCAGTCCGAAGGCCGTCGTGTTCATCGCAACCGAGATCGACGCCGACAGCAACTCGGCCTTCTCCGCCGGGTCCGCGGTAGATACTGCCTGAAAGGCCTGGATCAGGCCGATGATCGTGCCCAGCAGCCCAAGCAGCGTTGCAATGTTTGCAAAGCTCGCGAGGTAATGCGTGCGACGCTCGAGACGCGGCACGATCTCCATCAAGCTTTCCTCCATCGCCTTCTCGACGTCGTCCCGGCGTCTCGCACTCTGCACGCGCGCGAGCCCGTAACTCAGGATCTGGCCGATCGCCGACTTCGAGTCCGTGGTCGATGCAAGCGCGCGGCGGTAGTCGCCCTGCGCCAGGAAAGGAGCGACCTCGCCCCAGATGCGGCGGTTGGCTCCCTCCGTGTGCCACAGGTAGAAATAGCGCTCGATCGCGACTGCGATGCCGAGCGCCGCCACCAGGGCGATTGGATACATGAATATCCCGCCGTCCTGGAAGAAACTGATCATTGTTCCAAACATTTCCATGGGGTGACTCCTGGTGTCTCCCTGAGTTTCCGAAATCGTCAGGGCCGCGCCTTCGGCGCGGCCAATGCCTCGTAGTAGCCCACCTCACGCCGGAATACATCGCGATCCACTGGCGCAAGGATTTCATCGATCAGCGACCGTGCCGGCCTGCCGGACAGGTCGCCGAGATCGGCCTTCTTCCAGGGCACGATGTACATGACCTTTGGCAATTCGCGATTGCCGGTGATCGACGTCGTCTCCAGTTCCAGCCGGTCGATCGTCGTGAATCGCGATTCGCGTGGCGGCGGCGGCGTCACCGGCTCGCTGGCCTGCTCCTGCGCCATCGCGGTGGCGGCTGTCAGCAGCATCGCGAAGACCAGCATCCGGCGCATCATGGCACGATCTCCACACTCTGCTCTTCCCGCCCGGCACGCACCCGGACTTCCGTGATCCACCCCGCAACCTGCACATCCGGCTCCGGCATCAGGGCCTGGTACCGCTGGTATTCTGCGAGGGCCGCCGTCGGGTGACCGAGATACAGGTCAAGAAGTACGCCAAGATTGACCGCCGCAAGCGGGTCCAGGGGGTCGACTTCCGCCGCAACCCGGTAAGCCTGCAGGGCATCCGCCAGGCGCCCCTGATTGCGCCTGACAATGCCGAGCGCGGTCAGCGATGCCGGGCGCGGAGGCGCCGTCCCGAGCCACGCCTCGGCCTCGGTCCAGCGCCCGGCCGCGAGTTCGGCGACCGCAGCATCGAACGCCGGCTCACCAGTTGCCGCTGGCAGCCGTTCTTCCTTCCGGTAGCGCGCGGGCACCAGTTCGGCGAGGGCCGCATAACTTCCCCGCACGGAATCGTCATAGATCCCTTCAGCGGCGCGTGCCGCATTTGCCTGGTGCAATTCGATCGCCTCTTCCTCGAACGGGTAGGCCTGCTCCTCGAGCAGCAGTTCGTATTGCTCGAGCTCTTCGGGCTCGAGATTGCGCGGGCGCTCGGAGGCCAGCAGGTCCCGCGCAAGTTTCCGGTACATCTCCGCCGTCGCAAATGTCGCTGCGGTCGTAATGCTGGCGATTCCGTAGTCGGCAGCCGCGCGGTAGGCGGCAAGCGCTGCCTCCATCGCATCGCGCTTTGCCTTCAGCGATTTCGGCAACGGAGCCTTTAGCACCACGGCATCAAAGGTCGCCCGCAGCGGCTCGGCAAGTTCCAGCGCAGCTTGCGCCGCAAGGCTGCGGCTCAACTCGGTCCGGCGTTCGCCCGCGGCGTGATCGGCGGCCACGATGGCGCCGAGCCAGCGCGTGCGGCCGGTCGCATCACCGGTGTCGCGTGACAGGTCGGCGAGTTTCTGGCGCGCTGCAATTGCGTCGTCGAACGGCTCCGGGTAACGCTCCACGAACCGCGTCCAAACCGCGATCGTCGCGCCGCGTTCTCCGGATGTCTCGTACAGTTCTGCCGCGCGCAGGAGCGCGGCGCGCCTGACTTCCGGCGACTCTTCGCGGTCATCGGCGACCCGCTCGAACTCGGCCGCAGCCTCGCGGGGCCGTCCGGTTTCCGTATACGCCACTGCGAGATCGCGAGGCACCATGCGGACGAGTGGGTGCGACGGGAAGTCGCGCCGGAATGCCTCCAGTATCGGGATCGCGCGCATCCAGTCCTTGTCGCGCAACAGTAGCGTCGCCGCGTCATGCTGGGCATTCGCGACCAGACTCGACCGGGGAGCCGCGGCTGCGATGCGCAGGAAGTCGGTCACGGCGCCGGCCGCATCCCCGGCCTGTTCGCGCGCCTCGCCCTGCTTGTAGATCGACGCGGCCAGGCGCTCGGCAACGACATCCCGGTCCGACGCATCGGCCGCAAGCCAGCCCAGGACCTGGCCATAAGCGGCTTCCGCCTCAGAATATTGCCCAAGCTCGAAGCTCGAGTCCGCGACGATGCTCCAGGCCGCGCGTTGTTGATCCGGCGGCAGTGGCGGCAGGTGCGCCGCCGCGCGGCGCCCACTGTCCGCGGCTCGTTCGTGCAGGCCGAGCGCCAGCAGCTGGCGGGCGCTCCGCAACCAGATTATTCCGGCTTCCGGATGAGTGGCGTGCACCGTCGCAAAGCGCACGGCGCTTTCAATGCTCTCGCGATGCCACGCTGCGCGCACAGCGCCCGTCAGCTGCTGTTCGTGGCGCTCGCGCGCGACCAGGCCCGCATAGGCCGCGGCGCCGCTCCTCGGTCCCGCGGGCCGGTCATAGGCCGTCCGTTCGTACTCAATGGTCGCATCCCGGTACTGGCCGCTTTCGAACAGCAGGTCGGCGAGAAGGTAGTTGGTGTCGGCACTGTCAGGCTCGTCCGGAAACGATTCCAGGATTTCCAGATACCAGCGCGCTGCCAGCTGATAGTCGGCCGGTCGACCACTCTTTTGCGCGACCGCGTGATCGTGCTGCGCGAGATCGCGCAGGTTCGACTTGAGCTGCGCGACGACTTCCGGTGCGCTTTCGCGCGTGCGTGCCACCCAGAATGGTCCGCCAAAGGCATACAACTCGACGAATTCGCGCTTGCCCTGCAGCGCCAGTTCGCTGAATCCACCCTTGAGGTAAGCGTCGATCGCGCGCGCCTGCAGGACAGGCGATCGCGTATCGCCCGGGTGGCGCGCCGCATAGGCACGATACGTGTCGGCCGCATCCGTGAAACGTTCCTTTTCAACCAGCAGGTCGCCCAGATACGCATACAGGCGCCAGGCATACGCGGGCGAATCATGCCGCGTGACCGCTTTGGTGAGCACGCCCGCGGGATCGTCTGCTGCGAACTGGATGCAGAGCGCACGCATCGTATCAAGTACAAGTTCCCGGTCAGCGCGCGACAGCGTGTCCAGGTCCTCGATCTCGACATTGGGTGAGCGCAACAGCTTGCGGTCCAGCACGCCGAGGAACGACACCGCGCTTGCCTCGGTGTGGAACTGCTTGAACAGCGCCCAGCCGTGCTTGTAGAGCGCCTGCTCGTGGAACGCCGACCCGCTGCCGAGCTGCATGACCGCACGGTAAGCCGATTCCGCCTCCGGCCAGCGCTGCGCGCTGAACAGGATCTCGCCGCGGCGGAACTGCGCCTCCTCGATGTGGCGGCTGGCGGGGAATCGCGCCACCAGCCCGTCGAGGTAAGTCAGCGCGCGCTGTGGGTCACCTTCCGCTTCCCAGGCGCGGCCCAGCTGATAGAGCACCGAGTCGATGCGTGGGTGGTCGGGCGCCTCCTCCAGGAGGCGCTCGTACAGCACGATCGCCGCGCGGGTCTCGGGGCCACCCGCAGCTGGCGTGGTACCGTCGCCACGGGCGATGTCAGCCGCCTCGAGCTCGAGATCGGCCAGCCGGCGCAGCGCCTCGGCGCGCATTTGTGCATCGCCGGCGTTCAGTTCCAGGAAACGCCGATAGGCCTCGCGCACTTTCGCCGAGTCGACCGCCGCAGCCGGACCGACCTCGACCGGCGCTGTCTTGTTGCGCAGGTCGCCGACCGTCTGCGCGCCGGCACCGGCTGCAGCGACCGCTAAGGCGAGGCCCACGCTCCAGCCGAGCAGGCCGCCGATCATGGTTTCCCAGCCGCGCTCGCGCGATCGTAGATCGTCGCAAGCGCATAGCGTGCCTGGACCGAGTATTCGTCGAGGCGACGGCGCTGGGCCTCAAGCTCGCCGATCGCGATGTCGGCGAGCCGGCGCCCCTGGGCCGTCTTGGCCGTCTCGACCCGACCTGCCAGGTCGGCGACGCGCGGCGACACGGCGACGACGCGTTGCGCAAGCACTGTCGCACGTTCCGGGGTGCCCTTGCGCGCCTTCACCGCTGCCGCCTCGCGCGTGCGCGCGTCATAGACCGCCGCATCGAGTTCGCGCATGCCGCGTCGCGCCTGCCAGACACGCACCTTCCATGCAGCGTCGAGGTTCCAGGCCACCACGCCGCGTGCGAGCCGCGCCTTTTCGCGCGCGTCATCGAAGCTCGCGTCACCGGCATGCGCGGCCAGTTCCGACTCCACGCCAGCCAGCATGAAAAGCCATTGCTGCTCGCGCTCCGTCGCCAGCGCGGTAATGTCGCGATCGCGCAGTGCCGTCTCCAGCCGCGCGCGCAGTTCATCGCGGCGCCGATTGATGTCGGCCACGTCGACCGATACGAGGCGACGGTCCACCTCGGGCAGCTTCCCGACGAAGGCGCGCTGGCGGGTCTCGATCATGTCGGAGAACGCGCCGAGGCTCGTCGACCAGCCCGCCAGGTTTCGCGCCATTGCCTCGAGCGACCGGTAGCTCTTGAGGCCCTCCTGGAAATCGTGGCCCGCCAGCAGGTGATAGAGGTAACGCGATTCGGGAGCGTCGGGCAGCGTCGTCAGCTGCGCAAACCAGTCCGGCCGTTCGCCCTGGTCGGCGGCCAGCGCGGCGGCAAGCAGGCGCCCGGCGCGGATGGACGCGATCGACTCCACGATGCGCACGCGCTCCGCATCGTAAGCGGCGATTGCCTGTTCGTAGTAGCCGGCCGCCTGGCCGACCGCATCGAGTTCGGCATAGGCGTAGGGAACGGCCAGGTAGGATTCCTGGACCGCGGCATCGAGCAGGTTGCGCCCATGCAGTTCCAGCCACGGCGCCAGCGCCTGCTGGTAGGCGCCGCCCGCCGCATCGGCCCAGCCAGCGCCGAGCAGGGCCTTGTTCGCCTGCGGGCCCTGCAGCCGCACGCGGTCGAGCGCAACGCGCGCCGCGCCCGGCTGGCCGGCCTGTAGCAGCGCGTAGCCGAGCGCCAGGTTGGCCTTGTCGCGCAATGCGCGCAGTTCCTTATTGGTCGTCTCGAGCAGCCCCACCTGGTCCAGCATCGCATGGCCCTGATCCGCACGGTTCGCCCGCACCAGCGCGACACCCAGGTTGAATCGCCCATACGCGGTCCACTCATCCGGACCCTGCCAGCCATCGAGTTCGGCGATGGCCGCGTCGAACTGACCGCGGTACATGAGGCCCTGGGCGAGCAACAGGCGGCGCTCCGAATCGAGCTCGACCGGCAGGCTCCCGGTCACGGCACGCAATGCCCGCTCCGACTGCTCGAAATGCCCGCCCGAATAGAGAACCTTTCCGAGGTAGAACCAGGCACGGTCGCGGACCTGCGGCGGCGTCGAGGCGTCGGACAGGAGGCGCTCGAAGATCTCCCGCGCCTCGCGATGTTGTCCCAGTGACAGGTACAAGCCGCCGCGCAGCAACTCGGCATCGCGGGCGTGCGGGGCGAGATGGCCCTGCTCGCGGTAGGCCGATAGCCGCACCAGCGCCTCAAAATGCTCGCGGCCATAGAAGTGGAACAGCACGTCGCCGTAGTGCAGGTCCTGCACCTTGACGGCCGGCAACCCGGTTGGATCCGGCGCAGCAGCCACCAGGGCGGCAGCGGTAGCAGGCCCGCACCAGGCGACGAGCGCGGCCACGACAATGGTCAGCCGTCCTGACACGCGGTCACTCCCAGACGCGCACGACAAACTCGGGTTGCAGCTTGCGCAAGCGGTCGCTGATGCGCAGCTCCACGTACTTCGCGCCGACGCCTTTTTCGATCGTCTGCGTCGCGCCGCGCCGGTAATCGCGCTCGTGCGTGCCCTTGCCCGTGAAGAATGCGACCAGCTCATGCTCGCCGGCCTTCATGTTGCCGACCCAGATCCGGTGCACGCCGCCGCGCAGCAGCGCCTCGCGTTCGCGGGTCGTGTACAGGTAATTGGCGACTTCCTTGTCATCGATGCGGATCTGCACGGAATCAAGGTCGAAGAAAGTTCCGACGTCCATCGAGACAAATACCGCGATCTGGGTGCTCGCGGGAAACAGCAGGTCCTCCTCGAGCATGAACAGGTCGCGGTTCAGGTCGACGACCTCGCGTCGCAGTTCCTGTACCTCGGCGTCGAGCGTCGAGCGCTCCGGAGTGGGCGGCGGCGCCGGCTCTTCCGCGCGGGCGGTCGCGAGGACCAGCAACGTGGCCAGGGGAATCGCGATTGCCTTGATCCAGGGTCTCATGTCGGGCATTCCTGTTTATTCGTCGATGAGGTCGCGCAGCTGCACCAGCAGGCCGCGCTCTTCGCGTTCGTCCAGCGCATCGTGTCGGGCGCGGATCACGCCATTGCGGTCGATCAGCAGGATCAGCGGCAGCTCATCCGCCTGATACGCCCGGCCGACCTTCTTTGCGGAATCCAGCAGCACCGGGTAGTTGATGCCGGCCGCCGCGGCGAGCGCCGCAGCGCTCGCAGGCTCGTCGTCGAGACTGACCGCAAGCACGGCGAAGCCCGCGGGCGCATAGGTTGCCCGCAGCCGCTCGAAACGCTCGAGTTCACGCCGGCAATCGCCGCACCAGCTGGCCCAGAACAGCAATGCGACGACTTCGCCGCGATGTTCTGAAAGGCGGTGATTGCTGCCGCTCACGGAGCGCAGCGCGAAATCCGGTGCAGTAGTGGCCATGACCGGCGCTGCGATCATGATCAGGACGGCGATCGCCGCCACCAGGCGGCCTGCGCGACGGTCGTCCTGCGTGCTGTCCTGAATGTTGTTCATGTCACTGTCCGGCGCACGGTCAACCCCTCGCGCTCCTGCTGCCCGTCCCGGGTGACATAATGCCGAGACAGCGGCCACGAAACTACTGCCGTTTCAGGCATCGGTCGTCCGGACTCGGTTTGGCTCACACGATGGTGCCGCTGACGATCGGGTTGAAAGCGGTCAGGCTGTCCTGCAGGGTCGTCGAACCCAGGCCATGGCCCGGGAACAGGGTCCCGAACCTGCCCTGCTCGCCATGCAATGCGAGGTAATTGAGGACCACCGTCTCGACCAGCAGGTTCACGTTGTTCGCTGCCGGCGACGAGGCGGTTTCCACCGAGGCGTCCCGCCGGAACCAGCCGATCTGCTGGTGCTGCTCGGGTGGCCGGCTATCGCCGGTGTAGAGCTGCGCGCGGCCTTGCGGGTTGTAAACGAGGAAGAACGAGGCGGCGGTCTGCTGATTGTCGCTGGTCCACATGAACTTGCCGCGGCCGTCCACGGTGTTGTCCACGACCCCGTCCGCGGAGAGCGAACCGTCGCTGAACACGTAGAGCATCAACGGCACGCCGCGCCGCGCTGCGTATTCGAGGCAGGCGCCCATGCAGCGGCCAGCGCGCAGGTCGCGAAGCTCGCCCGTTGCGCGGCCCTGACCATGATAGTCGTAGCCGCCCATCGTGATCGTGCCGGCCCCGGCATAGCCGTTGATGACGAGTTTCATGATCGCGGCGGTCTTGCGGAACTCCGCATCGTT
>Ga0214473_10001869_pt1 | contig 26826 bp, 25 predicted proteins | sample RVTome_7_FD_203509 | JGI IMG/M metagenome (GOLD analysis project Ga0214473, IMG submission 203509) | Soil microbial communities from uranium-contaminated site in the Upper Colorado River Basin, Wyoming, United States - RVT98D197 | ecosystem: Environmental > Terrestrial > Soil > Contaminated >...
AAACCCGGCCACTCGGGCCGGGTTCTGATCTCAAAAAACCCCTGCAAATTAGCGTAGAAGGGGGCTCCAGGTGGAACGCTGGGCTACTGCTTCATCGGAGGCTTGCCCGCCTCCTTCAACTTGACGTTGAGCGCATCGCGTCGGGCTTTCGCCGCGGCTTCGTCGATGAAGTAGAAGGTAAACAGACCTTCGAGAACGTTCAGGTTCCACTCGGCCTCTTCGGGCTCGACATCCAAGATTTCGCCGGTGCTCTTGCTCTTCAAGGGATGGGCTGCGAAGGCGCCAATGTTTCGAATCGCGTCCAGATCTCCAGCGAGATAGGGTGGTAGCTGCCTGGGGGTAAGCACCTCGTCAATCTGGTCCGCAAGGTCCTTCTTGGTGGTTTCTGCCTTCTCGCGCAGGAGGTTCTGCAGACACCGCCGGCTGAGGGCCGCGGAAGCTTTGGGGCTGTCGGGTAGGACTAGGCACGCGTCCCGGTAGTCTGCCGCGAACTCCTCGGGGACATCCGGGGGGAGAGCGGTTCTGGCGATGCCCTTGGGCCTGACGAGACTCACAATGGTTTCCGAGCCGAACCAAGCGCGTACGCCGAGCGCAAGTGCTCGCGTGCGGGCGGCCGCGGCGTCTTCCTTGGCCAAGTAGATTACAAGTCTCTCGCAGGCCGGGCAGTTGTGGGTGACCAGGCCCCATGCGCCGTCAGCATCACTGCCAATGACGATGTGGTTGGGGTTATCGTGGAAGTCGGTCAGGCAGTGCGGGCACTTCATTGCGATTGTTCCCCCCCGAAGCGGCGGACGCAGAGCTACGCAAACATATCGCACAGGCGCAGGTAGCGGAAGCGTCCATGATAACTTCTCGGCTGGCCAGGCCTTCGCTCCCTTTCAGGATCAATCTACTGGATTTGGACAAGGGGACCTGACGACGGCGAAGCGCGGACGCTGCTATCTCGTGTGTTCCTGTCCGTCTCGTGTCATTGGTTGCTGACGAGTTTGCCACCGACTCGCCCCCGAACTCGCCCCGAAGGCGCGAAAACCCGGTCTCACGAGCCAGGTCCCGACAAGCTATTCTTGGCTTTCTGAAGCGGAGAGGGGGGATTCGAACCCCCGGTACTGCCTGCTCGCCGGTTTCGTCGTGGCCCTATCGTCCGAATGCTTCCCGGCTAATCTGGAAACTCTCCTGCCAACTGGTATTCTCGCACCCGCGCGGCCGACATCCGCGCGCATCAGCACTGACGAGGTAGAACGAAGTGGAACCAGAAAAGACTGACTCTCCGACAGCATGCCAGAGGATCAAAGTCACAGAAGATGGCCCGTACCTGGTGTCAGGAGGAGTCCCCCTAGCGGAAGAGATCGTCTGCGTCGATGACGATGGCGAGCCTCACGGGTGGCAGGAAGGTAGAAGATACCGGGCCCGCGAGAGCTACGCTCTCTGCCGCTGTGGCCAGTCGCAGCAGATGCCCTATTGTGACGGGAGCCACGTGCGGCTCGGGTTCGATGGTACCGAAACAGCCCCCCACACCCCCTACCTCGAGCAGGCTGCAGAGCTCGATGGAGGCGATCTCAAATTGACGGATGCAAAAGCCTATTGTGTGGGGGCCGGCTTCTGTCTTAGAGAAGGGGGGACCTGGGCGCTCACCCGCAAGTCCGCCGATCCCAGGGCGAAGCAAACGGCCATCGAGGAGGCTTGTGAGTGCCCGTCGGGAAGGTTGGTCGCGTGGGAAGGCGACCAGCCTATAGAGCCGGAGTTCGAACCTTCGATCGCCCTAATCAGGGATGTTCGGGCCAAGGTGCTCGGCCCCATCTGGGTGAGGGGCGGTATCCCGATCGAGTCGGCCGACGGGAGAGTCTATGAAGTCAGGAATCGGGTGACGCTCTGCAACTGCGGCCGAAGCTCGACCGAACCTTTTTGCGACGGGAGCCACCGCGAGTAGAGCTGACCTTCGGCCATGAACTGCGTCCCTGTCGGTGCGCTTGGTGCAGCTAGGTTCTCCCGCTCGGCGGTCTCGGGTCTGTTCCAGTCCGTTCAGTAGCGGCGAGTTTGCCCCCGACCTGCCCCCGAACTCGCCCGGAGGCCGCGAAAACCCGGCCACCTGGGCCGGCTCTGACGGGCCGTTCTTGGCTTTCTGAAGCGGAGAGGGGGGGACTCGAACCCCCGGTACCACTCGCGTGGCACAACAGTTTTAGAGGGCGACGCGACCCAATCCGTCATGAGGTACTATCGGAGTCACTGCCGGACTGCTCAGGTCCATCAATTAACCCACTCTCAGAAGGGCCGGACCCATGAAGCTCATCGAGATCTTGAAATCAAGAATGAGTTTCTCATTCGAAGTCTTTCCACCCAAGACCGATGCAGGTATGGAGAAGCTGAGAGACGCCCTCAAGCACTACTATAGCTTCAAGCCAGACTTCATTAGCTGTACATATGGAGCCGGTGGGAGCAACGCAGGTCGCAACGTAGAAGTGTGCGGTGCTATCAAGGAAGATGGAGTCACTGAAGTACTAACTCACTTCACCTGTATTGGAAACACCAAAGAGACAATCGCCAGTCAACTCGAACAATATCGATCCCTGGGAATTGAGAACATCTTGGCCATGCGAGGTGACCTGCCTGCCGGCTGGGAAGGAACGCAGGGCGATTTCAGCAATGCCGACGGATTGATCGGATACATAAGGTCCGAATTCCCAGACTTCTGTATTGCTGCAGCTTGCTACCCTGAGAAACACATCCTGGCGCCCTCATTCGCAGCGGACATAGCTCATTTGCGCGGCAAACAGGACAGCGGAGCTGAATTTCTGTGTTCGCAGTTATGCCATGATGTCGAGTCATTCAAGGTCTTTGTCCACAGGATAAGAGAAGCTGGGATAACCATACCTATAGTCCTTGGAATGATGCCGGTACTGAACAAGGAAGCCATAATAAGTATGACTCTTAGTAACGGTTGCTCGATTACTTCTGAATTGGCCACAATCATTGGCAGATATGGTGATGACCCTGATGATTTCAAGAAGGCGGGCATAGAGTATACGATCAAACAGATCTACAGATTTATGGATGCAGGCATTGGGGGATTGCACATATACACACTGAATAAGTGGGAGGATGTTGAAACGATCGTAATAGGCTCTGGAGTCCGCAAAGACATCTAGTTCGTTGGCGCGCACGTCGGTGAGCGTCGAGCTTGGATGAGGCTTGTCTTCGGTTGTTCGTCCTCTCAGTCTTCCTGACACGAACTGCCAAAGGCGGTTGACGTGCCTGTCGTCTGTCAGCTCTCTGACTCTGCCGTCGGCACCTCGGATCGGCTGGTCGGTGGCTGGATAGAGAGAATCGGCCAGGGACTTGAGAAAGCGCCCATGATAAGTTTGCGCCCTCGCCGTGGAGCATGAGATGCTGAAATCGACCCGTGATGGAGGGGAGCGGAGAGGATCGGTATGGGCCAGTCGGCAACGGTCGTCATCAATCTACCCGCCGCTCTAATGTTTGACTACGTCATGGAGGTATCACACGATGCCGAATGGCGTACCGGCGTGGTCGAGGCCTCCTTCACATCGGACCGGCCGGTCAGGGTGGGCACCACCGGGTTCGATCGAATCCAGGCCAACGGCCGCGAGATGGTGCAGACGTGGACCGTCTTCCAATTCGAGCCCGGCAGACTCGCTAGATGGACGCTCGATTCCGGTCCGTTTCGAGGGTTCGGCGGGTACGTCTGCGATCAGTCTGGCGACGGTACGAAGTTCACGCTCGAAGCGCACGTCAAGGCAGCCGGCTGGTTTCGACTGCTGGGTCCGATCTTCGGAACGATCGCCCGACGACAGAACCTCGCCGACGTTCGGAAGCTTAAGGCGCATCTCGAGGGGACAACCTGACTCGCAATCGAGGGGGATGGCCGAACAAGCCCTCGTGCTACTTCCTGCACCGGACTCGCATCCCCCATCGTGAGTGGGCGATACTGGATCTGAACATCTCGGGCTGATCTTGGTGGAAGCCGCAGCCTCTGGTACCTGGTGTCATCCTGTCCGTCTAGCTCCGTTAGCTGTGGTTGGGTGCTGTCAGGAGTACCGGCGAGTTTGCCACCGAGTTGCCCCCAAACTCGCTCCGGAGTCGCCAAAACCCGGCCTCAACGGGACTGCAGAATTCGGTGGTAGAGTGGGCCCAAGGTAGGTTGTCAGTGATCGGCGGGGGGCAAGACAAGGATGAAGCGACCCTGGCTGTGGCTCATAACCTAAAGGTGGACCGATTCCAGGGGGTCAGGTCATCATTGGCCTGACCCCATTCGTTGGTCCACTTCCTATGATAGTGCGAGAGCTGTGTTCGCGTGTGAGCGCCGGAGGGGCGAAGTCTGCAAGTGAGAAATCGGGCCAGACGATCGTCTCGGGCGCGTTTTCGTCCGTCTCGGTCCGCTTCCTGTTGGCGAGTTTGCCCCCGAATTGCCACCGAACTCGCGTGAAACACGCGAAAACCCGGCGTCGTTGGGCCGAGCTTCGCCGAAGCGGTCGGCAAGTGATGTGCGCCGCCACCCTGCGCGGTGGCCGAGGGTTAGACCTCTTCGAGCATGGTGGTGAACAGATCGTGATGTTCTTCCTCGTCTTCGAGGATCTCTTTGAACATGAAGGCTGTCGTTACGTCGTGTTCCTTCGTCGCCATCTCGATGATCTGGCGATACATCTCGACCGCCTCCACCTCTGCCTTTGCATCGAGTTCAAGGAACTCCTTCAGGGTGTTCCCAATCTCGATCGGCGCAGGCTTGGTCGTGGGGGTCCCGCCGAGGTACCAGAGCCTCTCAGCGATCTTCTCTGCATGCTTCATCTCCGCGATGGCGGTCTCTTGGAAAGCGTCCCGGACGGCCACGCCCTTCACGCCCACGACCTGGACATGCTGCCACATGTACTGGATGCTTAGCTGAATCTCCCTGGCAATCGCGCTGTTCAGCAGTGACTTCAACTCATCACTCACTTTGGTCACTGGCTCCAATGAAGCGGCCATCTCACACCCCTTCGATCTCGTTAACATCGGCCGGTGTTTTGAGTATGTACCCAGGCTACATGAGGACGACACTTGTTCCGTGGCGGCGACTTTGCCCCCGAATTGCCCCCGAACTCGCCTGAAACACGCGAAAACCCGGCCTTTCGGACCGGGTCGCGACCAACGGTTCTTGGCTTTCCTGAGCGGAGAGGGGGGGATTCGAACCCCCGATAACGATTGTAACAGCAGTGGGCTTCACTGGACGGCCTTCGAACTCTTTGACGAAATCCGCGAAGGACTTTCCAGCCCTATTGTACAGCGCAGGTGGGGGCTTGCAGCAAGTCCCGGGTCGTGCCGTACAATCAACGCGTGGCAGCGCAGCCACGCAGCATGAAAGGAGCGAGCCGGTGGCAGCTACCGACGATCTGAGTTCGCAGCGGTTCTACCATGGCACGAAGGCCGACCTGAAACCAGGAGACCTGATCGAGCCCTGCCATCCCCCCGACTTTGGCAAACGGGATCGGACAACAAGCTACGTCTACCTCACCAGCACCCTGGATGCGGCCGCCTGGGAAGCGGAGCTGGCACCCGGCCATGGTCCCGGCAGAATCTACATAGTGGAACCGACCGGCCCGGTCATGGATGACCCCAATCTGACGGACAAGAAGTATCCGGGTCCGGCGAAGTCATACTGCTCTGGCGATCCGCTCCGGGTCACGGGCGAATGCACGGATTCGCAGGGGCACCCGCTACGGTTCTACCATGGCACGAAGGCCGACCTGAAGCCAGGGGACCTGATCGAGCCCGGCCGTTCCCCTAACTTTGGTGAACAGGATCGGGTAACGAACTACGTCTATCTGACCGGCACTTTGGATGCGGCCATCTGGGGGGCGGAGTTGGCCCTCGGCCAAGGACCCGGCAGGATCTACACAGTGGAACCGACCGGCCTGATCATGGATGACCCCAATCTGACAGACAAAAAGTATCCGGGTAATCCGACGAAGTCATACCGCTCCCGAGCGCCGCTGCGGGTCACGGGCGAGGTCACGGATTGGCAGGGGCACTCCCCGGAGGCGCTCAAGGCCATGAAGGATGGCCTCGAGCAACTCAAGCGACTTGGTGTTGAGCCAATTGACGACTGAGTTACTCCTCGCATCCTCGGGCCACTGAGCCTCTCGATGCCGCGCCCAGGGAACTCTGCTCCCGCGGCGCCCGGCGACTTCGAAGAGCGAAGTCATCGAACCTTGCGGCGTGACCGCGGCTTGCCCTCGTGCGTCACGCGGGTGGGCTTAGCTGGATTTGAACAAGGGTCCCTGACTCCCGGCAACATGCCGCGAGCCCTGCTGCCAGACATGCTCTCATTCGTCGGTTTGGCACCCGTGAGTGACGTCGACTTTGCCCCCGACCTGCCACCGAACTCGCCTGAAACACGCGAAAATCCGGCCTCGCCAGCCGGGTTACCAGGCACGGTTTCCCTGCAGATAGGCGGAGAGGGGGGATTCGAACCCCCGGGACAGCTTGCGCGGCACACTTTCGCCGAGATCTACTTCCGATACTGCAGGTACGGTGCCAGGAAGGCGGACATCTCCGGAGATTCGACCACGGTCCTGCCACCTCCGGAATTTGCGTTGGTGCTCGTCACCAGTTCCATGGGCTGATTCTCGAACCAAAGGATCGAGCACTCCTGCCCGTCTGTGAGCGTCGCCCGCAGGCTGACCGGGAAGAGACCTCCGTTTGGAAACTGGTCGTTCTTCCTCAAGCCGTTCAGGAGGGCAAGGAGAGACCTGCGCTCGGCTGGATCTGCGAGATCGATGGGGAATTCGGCCGGGCCAGATGCGTGGCCATACGAGTAGACCAAGACACTGGCCGAGGCGAGATCCTCCTCCTCAAGAAAGAGCAGGCCCCCGGGGGAGAGGGAGCAAGGGTGGTCTCGGTGCTCGTTGAGGCCACCCCCTGGGAGATGGGAAGCACGAAGTTGGCGAAGTCCCGAATGCCACCATCGGGACCGTGCGCCGTGACGTCCAGGTGCACGTAGCGACGCACGTCGGCAAACCGGGGGTCGCTCTCCTCGAGCGGAACCAGGGCGGCGCCCTCCCACACGTAGCCCTTGGGCCGACCGGGCAGGGTCGTATCTGGCTCGAACCTGCGGAAGTAGGGCCTGACATCACAGATAGCGCCCGGTTTGTCGGGCTTAAACACGGCCATCATCCTGGCCGGACCGGCCTCGTCGATGGCAGCAAGGAAAGGGGCGACCCGATCAGGTCTGCGAAGGAGAGTAGCCACGGTCTCGACCACTTGACCTGTGGCCATCACGTGCTGGTCGGCCAGGTCTTCAGCACCGTCCCATACTACAGTCACTGCCTTTCCGTCGTCAGTTCGAGCAACGATGAGAAGATGGACCAGAGATCCCGAGAGGGTGTAGCTCAACTCCAGGGCATCAGGGCTGGCCGCATCAGCGTCGAACCCTCCCGCTTCTCCGATGCGCGTCCAGGCTTCATAGAGCTTGATGGTGTCCGCCGACCCCAGATCGAGTTGGGTCGGAACGGACCTCGCTGTACCTTTTGCAGGGGAGGGGGTGGTCGAGGATGTCGAGACTGAGGGGACTGGGACTGATGAGGTTGTTGCCGAGGAGGTCATGGCTGAACCGGCCGTCGTCTGCTCGGACGTCTGCGTCGAGACAGACGAAGTGGTTGAGGTAGCAGGGCTGCAGCCCAATAGAGCGAGAGTGGCTAGCGCCAGTCCGGCGACAAGGATCAATCCCCATACACGTGGTGCAGATCCCACTCGCCGCCCCCACCCCTTGGTTCGCCATCTCCTGCTTTGACGCAGTGGCCGCACCGGACGCTCCGGCGTTGGCCGCACCCTTCCTCACCATCATATATCCGGCAGACACGGGAGTGCCGGGCCTTCCGGATCTGATCGGCACTGCCTAACTCTGGAAGTTTGGACGCTCCGCCATCGGGTGTCATCTCGTACGCCTAGGCACATCATGTGTTGTTGAGTTTGCCACCGACCTGCCGCCGAACCCGCCCCAAAGACGCCGAAACCCGGCCTCATCGATCGGGCTCCGACACCAGATTCTTGGCTTTCTGAAGCGGAGAGGGGGGGATTCGAGCCCCCGGTACCACCTGGCAGAACCTGGTTGGACTGGACGCCAGCCCTCCGCGATGACCTCGCAGACGGCCCTCATACGGCGGGAGGCTTATCAACGGCGTGGAAGTGCTAGACCCCCGGAACGAGCCACCCAGATCGCGTCGCGCCGGTCGCCTGAGCGCGACTCGTGCCTCACCCTCCTGCCTGGATCTGGGCCAGCCGGTCTTGAGCCCGAGCTAGAAGTTGCTCGGCTGTGGAGCGCAGTAGGTCCTCGGGGAGGGGTTGGTCGGATTCATGTCCGCCCTGCGACCCTATGAGGAGGTAGACGTTGGCGACCTGCATCCCGAAGCCTATCGTCGGATGGATGTCTGTATCCTTGTCGGGCCCGCAGCGGCCGGTCTGAGCGATGCCGTTCGCCCCAGGCACCGATGGTAGTGGTTGCCACTCTTGCCAGAACTCGTCACGGGAATCGGCGAAGACGTTGAGCGCCTGCGCCGCTCCCTCGGGCGTCTCGAAGAGAAGCGCGGCGGTGACCAGGCTTCGCCCGGAATTGCCGAAGTCGTCGTGGAACTCATTGGTGAAGAAGATGTTCGCATAGCAACCCGCGAACCCCGCCGCTTGCAGTCGCTCCGGGGGCACCAGGGTCCAATCCCCGACATCGGTGAGTTGTGAGGTCCCTGAGTATGTGGGTCGATACAAGAGACCCTCGACCAGCCCGTTCCCCTCCGCCTCCAGAAGTACGAGGTCGCGCAGATCATCGACGCTGAAGGGGCCGGCAACCGCCGCCGTGGTGGCTTCGGTAGTGGATGCGACTGTCGACACCGACGTGGTCGTGGACGTGCTTTCCCCACACGCCGCCAGAGCACTGGCAAGACCCACCAGGATCACCGTCATCAGCAGAGCCGACGACCTGCTCATCGCTGCCACCTCCTTGCCGCATTGCAACCCTCGACCCTTCAATCCTCTAAGACACCCCGAGGGGAGCCAAAGCCGTGAAGAACTGGCCCCATGGTTTGCCCCCACCTACTTCAGCGCGTAGAGATAGCCGTCATTAGCGACGAAGTAGACTACCCCGCCCGTAATGGCAGGGGAGCCGCCAGTCCCGTCTCCGCCAGCCGTTCCGAACGTCCAAAGAAGTTGGCCGGTATACATATCCACCGCGTAGAGAACGCCGTCAGGGCCGCCGAAATAGACCACCTCGCCCGAGATGGCCGGAGGGGAGGTTGTCGGAATGAAGTTGCCCTGCCCGGTGGTGAAGGTCCATTTCTCTTGCCCGGTGTTGATGTCCACCGCATAGAGATGACCGTCATCGGTACCGACGTACGCCGCCCCACCCGAGATTGCGGCGGAAGAGGGAACTGCGGCGGAGGAGGGAGCCCCCTCGCCCGTTCGGAAATGCCATTTCAGCCGACCGGTCTGGATATCTGCCGCGTTGAGATAGCAGTCATCACTGCCGACATATACCACTCCATCCGAAACAGCCGGGGGAGAGGAGAAACTCCATCTGGCGTTCACAGGGACCTTCGATAGTTTCCATTTCTGCTGGCCGCTCGTAGCGTCCACCGCGTAGAGAGAGCCGCCTTCACCATCGGTGCTGAAGTAGATCACCCCGTCCGACACGGCCGGCGAGGAGTTGAAGTCGACCCACTGGTCTGTTTGGAAACTCCATTCTTGCTGGCCGCTGCGGCTGTCTAAGGCATAAAGAACGCCGTCAGCACTGACAAAATAGACTGTTCTACCGGACACGGCCGGGCAGGAGACGAACAAAACCCCCGTGTTGAACTTCCACATCTGTTGTCCCGTCCGAGCGTCGAGCGCGTAGAGATTTCCATCGTCACTGCCGAAATACACCATCCCGTCCGAGACTGCCGGGGAAGAAACCCGATCGCCTGCCTCGAAGAACCATTTCTGTTGTCCCGTCTGGGCGTCGAGCGCGTAGAGATACCTGGGAAGCACGCCGACGTAGACCGTGCCGTCCAACACCGCAGGGGACGAGCGGAGCGATTTGCCTGTCCAGAACTTCCAGAGCACTCCGCTCAGGCGGGTAGGTCCACCATCCGGGTAGACCCCCGTCCGCTCCAGATTGCCCCTTTCCATTGCAGCCGATGCCTCGCCAGCCGCTGTCTGGGTGGTCTGACCCGTGGAGCCTGGAGATATCCCCGCGGTGTCGTCGGTGATGACCAGAATGGGTTGATCTGTACCCAGGTATTTGACGGCCTCCAGGGTCCCGACGGTTATGGCGGCCACCAGGACCACGGTGATGGAGGCAAAGACCGCGACGCGGAGGCCGCTTCTTCGCCTGGGTGCAGATGCTTTCGGCGGGGCCGCGCGCGTGGAGCCGCCAGCCCGCTCGTCGACCCGGATCGTCTCTGGCAAAGCTTCCTGAGACGCTCTCTGTTTGTTCTGCGCCTGCGCTTCGACGCCGGCCCATCCATTGCCTCGATCCACCGGCCAGGAGAGCCGCCTCAGTCTTTCTTCCAGTTGCCGATCGTCGTTCACGACTGTCCCTCCAGTGTGTCTCGTAGTGTCCGCAGGGCCCGGCGCAAGTGCTGGTCGACCGTCCCCTCCGACACGTGCATGGCTTCGGACACTTCGTGCAGAGTCAGGTCGCCCACGTAGCGCAGGGCAACGGCGGTGCGCTGTTTCGCGGGCAGGATCCTCACCTGCTGCCACAGTTCTGGATCGAACGAGCGGATCTCCTCCGGCACGCTGGGCTGCTGCTCGATCCGGAGCAGGAGCCTGGCTTGTCTCCAGATCGAGCGTTGCTGATCATGGATCAGGTTCAGAGCCACTCGTCGTACCCAAGCAGCTGGATCTTCGTAGGTGGCCACTTGGCCCCAGTCGCGTAAGAGGCGAACGAATGCCTCCTGAACCGCGTCGGCAGCCGTCTCCCTGTCGCCGGCCAGGACAGTCAGCGCCTGGACCAAGCGGTCGTGGTCGTGCTCGTACACGTCTTCGGGGCAGCCGTATCGCGCGTGCTCCCGGAACCCGCCATCCCTCAACGGCCAGTCACTCAAACGGGTCACGCTCCCGTTCTTCAACAGCGTTCTGCCGTCCGCATGCATCTTAGCTAGTCCCATCTCGGCATTCCTATTGTCCTGCTTTCGACATAGACACGCACGAGAGCGTCGAATCCCCGACATGGGAAGAGGGAAATCGCGAAGACTCGGGGTGACGTCTTGACCGCACGCCCGAGAAAGGTGGGCGTGAAGCTCTAGGCACAGGCTTCGCCGGCCGAGCCTGGGAGCCAACGAAAGGCGCTCACGGACGCAAGCAAGGCACACGGACTGTCGCAGCTCCTCAGGTCGCTTTCTTGGCTGACTTTGCCGACGCCAGGGGTAGACCGCTTTTCCATACGGTGTGCTCTCGTCCGCCTTCGTCCGGTTTTTTGCTACCGAGTCTGGCCCCGAATTGCCCCCGAACTCGCCCCAAAGACGCCAAGACCCGGTCTCACGGACTGGGTCTCGACACGCGATTCTTGGCTTTCTGAAGCGGAGAGGGGGGGATTCGAACCCCCGGTACCGCTTGCGCGGCACAACGGTTTTCGAGACCGCCGCATTCAACCGCTCTGCCACCTCTCCGCGGGACCTGCGCCGCCGGGGCCGCACGGGCGACCCGCGGAGCGCAAGGCGGATTGTAGCCGATTGCCGGCTGGTCGGGCAGGTTGTCATCCCAATCTAGTGCACGCCCTGGCCCCGATTCCCGAACGGGAAGGCCGTGTGCTTCGGGTCGTCTATAATTCAGAAGTTGATCCGCTTCGGGTGGTAACCGCGTTCTTCGATCGCGGCATGAGGGGGAAGCTATGAGAGTGCGCTTCGACCAAGAGGCCGACGCCCTCTACGTGCGTTTCGATGAGTCGCCGGTGATCGAATCGGAAGAGGTTCGTCCCGGAGTTGTGCTCGATCTGGACGGGCGGGGGGAGATCGTTGGCATCGAGATACTCCGCGTGGCGGAGCGGTTGCCTACAGCAGAGTTGAAACACGTGGAGTTCGATCTGGTCTAGATGGCTGGCTGAACTGCCGGTCTAGGCCGGCACGTGCGGGTGTTCCGTTCGCATCAATGCCCATGTCCGAGGTGGCGGCCGTTGCCGCCCAGGCCTTCCGGCGGCAGGTCGCAGCTGCTTCCGGCGCACTCGCCCCCCACCGGCTCCATCTCGAGGGTCACGTGGCCCACCGCGAAGTCGCGAGCGAGCATGACCTTGAGTGCTGTGAGAAGGGCCCCCGTCTCCGAAATCGTGGTGTCCTCGGACTCGATGTGCGCCGAAAGGGCTAGGTCGCTGGATGAGATCGACCAGATGTGGAGGTCGTGGACTCCCGCCACTCCCGAAACAGCGAGCATGGCCTGCTCGACGTCGGTGAACTCCACTCCCTTCGGTGTCCCCTCCATGAGCACATTGACCGTGCTCCGCACTATGGCGAACGCCTCTCGGCCAATCCACAGCGACACCAGGACGGAGACGATGGCGTCGGCGTAGTTCCAATGAAATAGGTATACGATCAGGCCGCTTAGCATGACGCCCAGGCTCGTGAACGCGTCTCCCACCAGGTGTAGGAACGCGCTGCGCAGGTTGAGATCGCCGTGATGCGACCGGAGTAGCATGGCGGCAAGTCCATTGATCACCAGGCCACCGGCGGCGAAACCGACCACCCACAGACCGTGGACCGGCTGGGGATCTAGCAGGCGGCGGATGGCCTCGACGATGATGTACACCGAAATCGCGATGAGTACGGCAGAGTTGAACATGGCCACCAGGATCTCGGCCCGCTTGTAGGCGAAGGTGCGGCGGGGGGTGGCGGGCCGCCGGCCCAGGCGGACCGCCCAGAGACTCAAGCCCAGGGCGACCACGTCGCTGAGATTGTGCGCGGCGTCGGAGAGTAGGCCCAGGCTGTTGGCGATGATCCCGCCGGCGACCTGCAGCAGCGTGATCACCAGGTTGAGCCCCAGGCTGAGTATCAGGCGTTTGTCTGGGGCCGCACCGAGGGTGGGCCCGCGTCCCGCGCGGCGGAGTTCCGCCGGCTCGTTCATCGGGCCACCACGACCTCGCCGCATCTTCATCGACATCCCTCGCCCTCCTGTCGTGCCCTCCTGTCGTGCCCGCGCCGCTCTTTCCGTCGATCCGCCGGCTCCGTGCGGTGGCTCCAGTCCTCTATCGACGGCTTTCGAAGAACTCCCTGAGGATGCTGGACGACTCCTCGGCCATGAAACCGGCGCGCAGGTCCAGACGATGGTTGAGGGCAGGATGGTCCACCACATTGAAGACGGAGCCCGCGGCTCCAGCCTTGGGATCATCGGCCCCGTACACGAGGCGCCCGACGCGCGCTAGCACCATCGCACCGGCGCACATGGCGCAAGGCTCCAGGGTGACGTAGAGGGTAGCGCCTTGCAGGCGCCAGCCCCGGGCGAGTGCGGCCGCGTCCCGCAGCACGAGCATCTCGGCGTGGGCGGTCGGGTCACGGAGTCGCTCCCGCTCGTTGCCCCGGGAGGCGAGCACCGCGTCATCTGCGACCAATACGGCTCCAACCGGAACTTCGCCCCGCTCGCCCGCCCACCGGGCTTCCTGCAAGGCCATCACCATGAAACGCCGGTCGTCTGTCGGCTCCGAGGCGGTCAAACCGAGGACGCCTCTGTGTCGGCCTGAGTGGATTCCGCCTGCGCGGGCTCCGCACCTGCGGACCTTGGGTCGCAGCAGGGCATCGAGGAGCAACAAGGCGTCGCGGTGCACCAACGCATCAATGCGTCGCAAAGGCCGCGTTTCCGTCCGACCGTGAAGTATGCAAGGGGCCCGATCCAGTTGATGAAGACCAAGCCGGCCCACACGCGCCGGTCGCCCCGGACCTCGTCTGACCCACGATGCGCCAGGTCCCACAATGCTGCCACGAGCAGGCCTGCCTGCAGGGTGGCCGCCACCGCCACCGCGATCTTCTGACCAGCAGAAAGGTCAGCCCAACGTCTCTTGGCCACGGGTGCCTCCTTCCTCGGCTCGCTGTCGCCATCCAGCTCGAATGATACAACGCTCGGCGGGTAAGGTTTGCCCCCGAACCTCGTCTGGAATAGCAGAATCCGAGAAGGAGCGCGTGCTTCCCCTTGCCGGCAGAGGCGGGCCTATGCAGTTTCCCAGCTTGAATGCGCGGAACCTCGAGGGGCGAGCGGTCGAGATACCGCGGGAGTTGTCGGGTGACGTCAACCTGGTTGTTCTCGCCTTTCAGCGCGACCATCAGTATCCGGTCGAGACCTGGCTACCTCACTTCACCCGGCTGGAACAGGCGTATCCGGGCCTCGAGGTATGGGAGGTGCCCGCTCTCCCCCGCAACTACCGCATCTGGCGAGGTGCGATCGACGGCGGGATGCGCGCTGGCATACCCGATGCGCGCCTGCGCCGGCACACGCTGACCGCGTATCTCGATCTGCGGGACCTTCAGCGGGCGCTTGAACTCCCGGACCTGGGCGACATCCACCTCTACCTGCTCGATGCAGCGGGACTTGTCCGCTGGCACGGGCGTGGCGGCTTCAGCCAGCCCACTCTCGAGGCTTTGAACGCGGCGCTCCAGGAAGCGACCGCTCTGTCCTAACCGATCGCTCCGTCGTGGCCGACCGCGCCGTCCTGACGGGCCGTCGTAGCCGGCCGCTCCGTCGTAGCCGACCGCTCCGCGCAGCTCAGCGCGCCGGCGTCTCGCCTCGTTGCCCGGCCGATTGGTACGGAATCCAGCATGGGGGTAGTATGCTTTTCGCCATGGATACGCACCAGCAAGATGCCCTCGCTGAGGTGGAAAGTCTGCGCCAGATTCTTGCCGAGCTCCGTGCGCAGGGTGCGCCGCTTCGGATCGACGGACAGCCGGGACACGATCTTCCTCCCACGGTCGACGCAAATATGGCGACTATCGCCGAGAAGCTCGACCACCTCGCCGAGCGCCTCCGCCACCGGGAGGCCGACGAGGCCGGGCGTGAGGACGACTGGTTCCTGAAGATGAGCGAGATGTTGCCGGAAGGGGTTTTCCGCTTAGACCCCGAAATGCGCCTGATGTTCGCTAACGACGCAATGCTCGACATGTTCGGCCTCTCTCCGGCAGACGTCGAAGCGGGTATCCGGGTCTCTGACTACCTCGAACCTGGCGACGTGGGAAGGGCGACCGAGGTCATAGACCGGGTTATCAGGGGCAAACGGCCGGAGCCGGGCATCTACCGGGCGCGACGCAAAGACGGGTCGTCCTTCGTCCTGGAAGTCTTGAGCACTCCTACCCGGGACGCTGCGGGCAACGGGACCGGGCTTTGGGGCGTGGCTCGCGACGTGACGGCGGAGAAGGGGGCTGTTGAAGCGCTCCGCAAGGCGGAGGCGGAGAAAGTCGCGATCCTCGGTGGGCTGGGCGATCTTATCGTCGAACTCATCGATCCCAACATGCGCATCACCTGGAGCAACGCGAGCTACAGCGACCGTTACGGTATGGAGGGTAGCCTCGACGGGCGCCCGTGTCACGAGATAGTGAGCGGTCGCTCTGAGCCCTGTCCCGGCTGCACAGTCGTGGAGGCTCTGAAGCGCAGCGAGTTCGTCGAGGGTGAGGTCACCGACTCACGAGGGCGCACGTGGCTTTCGCGGAGCAACCCGGTACTCGGCGAGGGCGGCGAACCGGTCGGCGTCGTCCAGGTTGTCTTCGACGTGACCGAGCGCAGGGAGAGCGAGCGGGCGGCGAAGCTTGGCGAGGCGCGCTATCGCGCCCTCGTGGAGGGAATCGATTTGGGCGTCAACTTGATAGACGCCGAGTTCAACATCGTCACAGCCAACCCCAGCAAGGCGCATTCGCGGAGGGTGGTATCGTCTGACCCGGCCGGCAAGAAGTGCTACCAGGTCTTCGACAGCTACGAGTCGCCCTGTCCGGGCTGTCCCGGCGAGCTGGCGATGGCCACGGGCCGAGGCCAAGAGTCCCACCGTCGCAGTCCCTTGGCCGATGGCACGGTTCTCGATTTCCGGGTACAGGCCTTTCCGGTCAGTAGCCCGGACGGCGGGATGGCCGGCTTCATCGAAGTGACCGAGGACATCACTGAGCGCATCGGCGACGAGAGACTGGCGGCGATCAAGAGCGATCTCCGCGCCTTTCTCACCGCGAGCAACGGCCTTCGGGACGCCATGGATCTGGTGATCGACTCCGCCCTGCGGATGGAGGGGGTCGATTCAGGCTGCGTCTACGTCGCCACAAAGGGGACGGGCGATTTTGACTTGGTGGTGTCGCGGGGCCTGTCCGAGGGCTTCCTTCGAGCGGGGGCATCGCGAGCGACCGAGTTGGACCACGGGGTCCACAGCATCAGCCACTCCGATATCGTCGAGTCGTCCGACCAGATTTCTCTCGAGGAAGGCCTGCGTTCACTGGCGCTGACCGCCATGATGCATGAGGGACGATCGATGGCCATGCTCGTTTTGGCGTCACATGTAGTCGACGAGATCCCCGCTCTTACCCGAGCGGCACTTGAAGACATCGTCCCCCAGGTGGCCGGCGCGATCGCAAGGATCAAAGCCGAGTACGCACGAAAGAAGCCGTCGACACGCTCCAGCGGGTCATTGCCCATGCCCCCCTTGCCATCTACGTCCTCGACCGCGAGGGGCGCATCTTATCGTGGAACGAGTCTGCGACCAGGATGTTTGGCTGGACGGAGTCGGAGGTCCTGGGGAAGTATCTGCCGTTCGTTCCCGGGGAAAAGCGGGGCGAACACTTGATACACCGGGAACGCATGCTGCGGGAGGGCGGCCTCCGAGGCGTGGAATTGGAACGTGTGAGGAAGGACGGGAGCCCCATTCACATCAGGCTTTCTGCCGCGGTATTCCATGATGACCAGGGAAACTTTGCATGGAGTACGGCCATGGTCGAAGACATCACCGAGAAGAAGCGGTTGGAGGTCGACCAGCGGCGGCTGAGTCAACTGGAATCCCTCGGCGTGCTCGCGGGGGGGATCGCGCATGACTTCAACAACCTTCTCACGGGGATCATGGGTAACGTCAGCCTGGCCAGGGCCGAGGTGGATCCCAGTGCTCGAGACGCACTTCTGGCGAGAGCGGATGGGGCTGCCGGCAAAGCCTCCGCGCTTGCCAAGCAGTTACTGACGTTCGCCAAGGGAGGCGCGCCTGAAAGGGAAGTGGTGAGCCTGGGCGAGTTGCTCGTTGATGTGGTCGACTTCGCCCTTAGTGGATCCCGCGCTCGCCTAGACCTGAACGTCGCGGCAGATCTGTGGCCTGTTGAGGTGGATCCCGGGCAGTTGAGCCAGGTCATACAGAATCTCGTCATCAACGTCGGAGAGGCGATGCCAGACGGGGGAACCGTGACCGTTCGCGCCGATAACCTCAGAGAGACCGACGGAGCCGCTTGTGTGCAGGTCTCGGTCACCGACACCGGAGTCGGCATTGCGCCGGACGTCGCGGACCGCATCTTCGACCCGTATTTCAGCACCAAGCGGACCGGCAGCGGTCTTGGGTTGGCCGTGGCCCACTCAATCGTCACCCGGCACGGCGGAGAGATCACCGCGGATTCGAATCCAGGAGGCGGCACGACCTTTTCTGTGGGTCTGCCCGCGCGTCCCGGGGCCGCGTTGGAACCCAAGACCGACCGTCTTCCGCCCACGGGTGGGGGTCCGGCGAAGATTCTGATCGTCGACGACGAGGAAATGGTGCGCAGGATACTCCTGCGGATGTTGGACCGTCTCGGTCATGTGGCCACCGCCGCCGCTTCCGGCGACGAGGGCATCGCTGCGTACCGGGATGCGCAGGGGGAGGTCGCGCGCTTCGATCTGGTCATCACCGACCTCACCATGCCAGGCGGTCTAAGCGGGGTCGAGATGACGTCGGAGCTTCTTAAGCTTGACCGGGACGCCAGGGTCGTTGTTTCAAGCGGATACTCCGATGACCCGGCGGTAGCCGACTTTCGGAAGTACGGTTTCGCAGCCGCCATGAAGAAACCGTATACGTTGGAGTCCCTGCAAGAGGTGCTCGCTCACGTGTTGTGACCGGCGCCGCCCGGCGCCGCCCGGCCCCCGGTCATTTGCGTGGCTTGTAGCCGCCCGACTTCGGCGACCGAGCCGTCTTCGAAGAGTATGTGAAGGCTCCGCACCGTGTCTTCCTGGATATCCAAGTAGATGGCCGACACCCCGTTTTGAGGCGTGCCGAACTCTATCTCCTGCCTGGTGACGGAGAACTTGCGAAAGAGTACGTAGGCAACCGGCAGGATGAGTATCGCCACGGCGACGATAGCTGCTATCAACATCGGGACCTCCTTCGTTATGCCGCGGGTCACTGCGAAAGGGAGCATAGCGGACGGGTCGGACAGGTAACCGCAGGTGATCGAACCCCTCGCCCGGCGGCCCGATCCGTGGCCCGGACTACGCGATCCATGCCATTGGAAAAATAGATAACATTGTTAAAATAGATAATGATTCGTTAAGTATTTTCCGGGCGATCGCCGGTGAGTGAGACATGAGGCGTCTGCAATGACAGAAGAGGCCGGATCACAGCCGCTGCAAGAGCGGTGCACCGAGGTCCTGCGCAGGCTTGCGGTGCTGGCCAGACCGCGGGGTTCGGATTGGTTGGACCTTGACCTGGGCATGGGCCAGTTCAAAGCGATGCTGGTGCTGACAGAGCAGGAACGCCTAACTGTCGGCGGATTGGGGCGTGCGCTGGGCATCGCCGAACCTTCGGCAAGCCTCCTGGTCGACAAACTGGTGTCGCGAGGACTTGCCGTACGGGAGGCCGACCCGAACGACCGCCGGCGGACGCAGGTGGCGCCGACGGAGGAAGGGCGAATTCTCATTTCCCGCCTGCGCCAAACGCGCGAGGACCAGATCGCCGGCTGGCTTGGGGCTCTGGAGGAGGACGAACTGCGCTCTCTGCTGCTGGGCCTGGAGGCCCTGGTGCGCGTGATGGAGGGCGGGAGGAGACCGGAATGAACGCGGACGCCGACGAGCAGACCGCCCCGGCCGCGGCCCCGGCCGCCGCGCCCTCCCCGGGGCCGACGCTCTCCACGGGGGCGGCGACCCAAGCGCCCGCCGCACCCTGGGGCGAGACTCTGAGCCGCCGGCGAATCGCCTTCGTGCTCGCCAGTGTCATGTTGGGCATGCTGCTGTCGGCTCTTGACCAGACGGTGGTCGGCACTGCCATGCCGCGCGTGATCGCCGACCTCAACGGCCTCCAACACTATGCCTGGGTGGCGACCGGCTATCTGCTGGCCTCGGCTGCCTCGATGCCAATCTGGGGCAAGCTCTCCGATGCTTTCGGCCGGCGACGGTTCTTTATGGTCGGCATGGCGATCTTCGTGGTCGGGTCGGCGCTCTGCGGCCAGAGCCACTCGATGGTCGAGCTGATCGGCTTCCGGGCTCTCCAAGGGTTGGGGGCAGGGGCGATGATGCCCATCGCCCAGGCCATCATCGGCGACATCTTTCCACCCGCCCAGCGGGCGAAGTGGACCGGCATACTCATGAGCGTCTTCGGCTTTGCGACCATTGTCGGCCCGCTCCTGGGCGGCTCGATCACCGACAACTTCGGTTGGCGCTGGACCTTCTACGTCAACCTTCCGGTGGGCATCGTCGCCCTGGCTTTTGCCGCGATCGCACTGCCCGGCCACGTGAAGTTGCGTAAGCACGTGGTCGACTACCCTGGAACGGCGCTTCTGGTGCTGGCCGCGGTCCCGCTCCTTCTGGCATTCAGTTGGGCAGGCAGTACGTACCCCTGGTCCTCGCCGATGATCGCCGGCCTCTTCGTGTTTTCGGTGGTCATGTGGGGAGTCTTCTACCTGCAGGAGATGCGGGCGCCCGAGCCCGTCCTCAGTCCCCGCCTGTTTCACAACCGCATCTTCTCGGTCTCGGCCGTAGCCAGCGCCGTCCAGTCGGCCAGCATGTTTGGGGCTCTCATGTTCTTGCCCCTTTTCGTCCAGGGGGTAATGGGCAGGACGGCCACCAACTCCGGCACCGTCCTTATGCCGATGATGCTGGCCGCCATCGTCAGCAGCATCGGCGCCGGGCAGATCCTGGCCAAGACCGGCCGCTACAAGGCTGTCGTGATCTTTGGCTTCGCCATGGTCACCGGAGGAGCCTACCTGCTCTCCCGCATGGGTAGCGATACGTCTTCAGTCACCTTGGTCGGTTACATGATCGTCATGGGGCTGGGCATAGGGATCGCCATGAGCACCTTCACGGTAATCGTCCAGAACCAGTATCCGACGCACCGTCTGGGCGAAGTCAGCGCCGGGCTGCAATTCTTCCGTTCCATCGGGGCCACGGTGGGATTGGCGGTACTCGGCACCATCCTCAACACTCGGTTCGCTTCCTCGCTCACCGCCTCGCTTCCCCCAGAGTTGAAGACCCTGGCCACCGACCCGGCCACAGCCGGGCAACTGAACAATCCGCAGGTGCTTCTCTCGGCTCAGGCGGAGGTGCAACTCACGCAGCTCTTCGACCAGTTCGGCTCCCAAAGTCAAAGCCTATTCAAGGCCTTCATGGAGGCGGTGCGGCAGAGTCTGGGATTCGCCATCAGCGACGTGTTCTTGCTGGCGACCATCATCAGCGCGGTAGGCTTCGTGGTGGTGCTTTTCCTGCGGGAGGTGCCGCTCCGACGAACCCACGCAACGGAAGGGGAAGAGGGAGCGAGTCCAGAGGATCGCCCCTCGGAGACTTGACAGACTGCCTTTGTGGGTGGTCACTTAGACGGTAGAGAAACAATGCGTCCACCGGGCGGCTGCGCCACCCCCGTAACCGGCCGCGAGGCGACGCCGGAGACTGTCCACAAGACTGGGAGGTATTGCATGTATACCGAGATCCTCGTTCCCGAGGTCATGGCCTCGATGGTCCCCGAAGGCTTCCCTTTCGACAAGCTGAGCAAACCGCAATACAAGGTCAAAGTGGAGAAGGACGTTTTCGTCGAAATGCGTGACGGGGTAAAGGTAGCGGTGGACGTCTACCGGCCGGACGCGCCCGGACAGTTCCCGGCTCTCTATGCCTCGTCTCCATATCAGAAGGATCTTTACTATCTGCCCCCGGTGCCGACCTTCCACATGCGCGAGACCAACAAGATCGAGTGGTTCGTGGAGCGGGGATTCTGCTACATCAACCACGACATCCGCGGCAGCGGCAAGTCGGTGGAGGGCCAGTGGCGCTGGCACAGCCTCGAGGAACAGCACGACCACCCCGACGTCATCGAGTGGATCGCCGCCCAACCCTGGTGCACGAGCAAGGTGGGGATGATCGGCGAGTCGTACTATGCCTGGACCCAATGGATGGCGGCGGCGCAGGCGCCGCCGCACCTCGCCTGCATCGTGCCTTTCGACGGCGGGGCCGACATGTATCGCGATGTGGCCTATCACGGCGGGATCATGGCCACCGGCTTCCCCGCCGGCTGGCACATCACCGAGCTGCGAGGCCACTACCGGGTCGGGCGCAAAGCCGAGGACTCCACTCAGGGCGACTGGGACCTTGCCTGGAACGTGATCAACCATCAGACCTGCGACGACTTTTGGCAGGAACGCAACCCCGATTTCCACAAGATCGCCTGCCCGGTGTTCAGCGTAGGCATCCTCCACAAAGTGGGCATCCACCTGCGCGGAAACCTGCGCGGCTACGAAGAGGTCTCCACGCCCAAGAAGCTGATGCTCTGCCACGGGGACTTCGAAGGTGACGAAGTGGCCATCTTCGAGTCGATCGAAGTGCGGAATTGGCTCCTGCGCTGGTACGACCACTGGCTCAAGGGGAACGACACCGGCATCATGGACGAACCGGCCGTGAACGTCTTCGTGCGCGGCAAGGAACGCTATCGACGCGAGAACGAGTGGCCGTTGGCCCGCACCGAGTACACCAAGTTGTATCTTTCGGGGGCAAAATCTGGCGCTGTTGTCTCTCTCAACGACGGCGGCCTGAGCTGGAATGAGCCCACGGTCTCCGAGGACTCCTTCACCTACTCCTATCCCGATCCGGACTGGACCGGGTTCTCGGGAGTGGGTACGGCGGTGATGGAAAGAGGCATTCTTAACCCGTGTAAGAAGATACTCACCTTCACCACCCCCCCGATGGCCGAAGACACCGAAGTCATCGGCAACACTGTGCTGGTGCTCTATGCCTCCTCCGACCAGCCTGACACCGAGTTCTTGGTGCGCATATGGGACCAGTTCCCCGACGAGACGCAGGCGCCGGGTATGCCGCCCGCGGGGCGCATACTCACGCGAGGCTGGCTCAAGGCCTCGCATGCCGTGACGAAGGATGTCGCGCGCAGCAGACCCTATCGCCCGTACTACCGGCACGACAAGCCGGAGCCCATAGAGCCGGGCAAGATCTACAAGTACGAGATCGAGATCTGGGGCACCGCCAACTGCTTCCTCAAAGGGCACCGGTTGCGTCTCGACCTGGCCAACGGAGATTCGAACGCCCTGGACTTTGGGGGCCACTATTACGGCCTCAAAGTGGGCGAAGATACCGTCTACTTCGACGCGGAACGGCCTTCGCATCTGGTGCTGCCGGTAATCCCGGCTTAGGCGGGACTCGCCCAGATTGATCCGGGCTGCGACGCGAAAAGAAGGGGCCGCGCCTCGAGTGAGGCGCGGCCCCGGGCATGCTGTCGGTCGGAGTTTGCTCAGGCGGTTATCGGCAGGGGTTTGAGCGGCTGCTGCACCTTCACCATAGGGGCCGCGGTGTTGTTCACGATGACCTCTTCGAACTGCCACTTGCCACCCAGCATGAGCCATTGAGCCCCGCCCAGCGGCGTCTTGTAGACGTTGGGGACCGGGTGCATGCTCCCGTCGGCCACCGGGGAGGTGAAGTCGATAGTACCTCCGATGGTCTCGAACTTCATGGTCTTGACGGCTTCAATGATCGCTTCTTTGTCGTCGACGTTCTTGGTGCGCTTCAGCGTATCGACCGCCATCTCGAAACAGATGTAGTGGAGCAGTGGCGCAGTCCACTCGATGTTGTTGCGCTTCTCGAAGTCGGCGGCCAGCTCCGCGCAGGTCTCACCAGTAAGGGAGGACTTGAACGGAAAGTCCTTGTGCCACCAGAGCTCGGTGGCGAGGCCGTTTCCTATGGGACCCATTGCCTCCACCGACTGCGGGAAGAGCAGGGCCTTGCCGACGGCACAGACCTTCGGAGTCCAGCCCTGTTGCGCGGCCTGTTTCCAGAAGTTCGTCATGTCCGGAGGAATGACCACGCCTGTGAGGAGCTCGACCCCGGCGTTCTTGAACTGAGAGATCTGCTGGGTAAAGTCTTCAGAGCCGTTCTGATAGGCGCCTGGGTCGATCAGCTTGTACCCGTTCTCGGCGAGGAAGGGCGTTCAAGCAGGCCGGAAGGCGTTTCCGTCAGCATCGTTCGGCCAGAGGCCACCTACCACCTTGTTGGTTGGGACAGCCATGAACAGCGCGTTGACGGTGGCGAGGAAGTCCTCCGCTCCCCAGAAAGAGTGGTAGGTCCACTTGAAGCCCACCTTGGGATCGCCCCCGCGGCCGAAGAAATAGGGCTGCCATGGGCAGTCGTTCGACAGACATGGAGTTCCCAGCGCTTCGCACTGGTCGGCCACCGGGTTGACGGTGTCCGGGGTGGACGCAACCATCACGATGTCGACCTTATCGTTGTTGATAAGGTCGCCGGCCACCTGGGCGGCTCGGTTGCCGTCCGACTGGCTGTCCTTGGTGATAATGCTGATCTTATGGTTCTTGCCGTCCCCGCACACCAGCCCATCGGGCACGGCTTCCGCCCAGCGCTCGGCACAGTACGCGTCGGGAACGCCGAAAGACGCCAGTGGCCCGGTCTGGGGCGTCACCCAACCGATCTTGATCTCGCGGCCGGCCTCTGCCGCAGTAGTGACCGTGGTGGAGGCACCGGCCGTGGTCGTGGTCGCACCACCGGTCGTGGTTGCACCGCCGGTCGTGGTAGTCTCCCCGCCGCCGCAGGCCGCCAACAACCCCCCGAGACCGGCGCCAGCGCCCACCGCGGCCCCGGCGACCCCGGCTATGCGGAGGAACTCGCGGCGACTGTACCCCTTCTTAGGTTCCCGTTCTTCAGGCTCGATCATGATCAACCCCTCCTCGCTCTCTGTCCGTCGCATTCTTTCCTTTGGCGCACGCCCGGCGCCAGAGGCCTATTTGGTGCTTCCGGCAATGGCCCTGCCCCCACCTTTGCTCCGGCGCGCCCGACCATCACCCGAACAGCCAAGTATCATGCGAGCGAGCGAAAGTCAATTCCGTAGCACCGGCCGGTGGCGTCGGCGCTACCAAAGCTTGACTCTGACGGATCATGCTGTTAGGTTGCCGCCAGCTTCACATGCCGTGCCAGGAGGCCCGCACGTATCGGCCGAAGAACAAGACTCTCGAAATTATCGGGGTGATGCTGCTCATCAGCGGAGTGGTGATCGGCATGGCGGTCGCTTGGATCCAGGGGATTGACCCGAGCCTACAGATAGCCCTGCTGGTTCTTGCGCTCGTCCTTGCGGTGATCGGGCTAGTGCTCAACCGCAAGTTCAGGCTGCCGGACTCCTAGGGGAACCCGGCAGCCCAGTGTACCTGCTAGGGAGCGACGAGCGCCTTTAGAGCGGCTTCGGCCGTGACGACCGGCTGGACCTTCGGCACTACTTGTATGGCGGCAGTCACGATGCTGGCGTCGTCCGGGATGGCGGCTATCGTGTCCTGCAGGGCCTTCCACGCCGTTTCGAACGGGGTGACGTCGGCTCCCGACACTCCACCGGCCGCCTGGATCACCTTGTCATAGATCGGGGCCAGGCCATCATTGGCCTTCTTGAGATCTGCCACTGTCGAGGTCGCGCCCAGCTTTTGCAGGTCGGCCACCGAGGTCTCGAACTCGGTGAGCGCCGCACTCAGATCCGCTTTGGCCTGTTTCTGGTCCGACCCACCGCACCCGGCGGTCAGAGCACCTGCCGTCGCCACGAGAGCCGCGACGACCAGGGCGGCGGCCAACACACCGACGACTCGTTTCATTGGCATATACCTCCTCCTCGGACATTGTGCGTTGCTTCTTCATGAGCTGCGAAGCGGGGAAATCGGCGCAACAAAAAAGCGAGCCCCGAGTGCACTCGCTTTTCACCTTTCAACGGCTCTCACTTCGTTCCCGCTTCGCTGTACTCCGCGGCCATTTACCTCCGCGTTTCCTCTGCGGGTCCCCTTGTAAGCTCCTCAGATGCTGCGTCTGAACTCTCGGGACTCACTAGGCATTCTACTCGCGTTTACGGGGGAGTCAAGCCCATCCGTCTGGCCCGGCCCGCGCAAAATATCGCTGTGTGCGCCTGGTGGTAGCGGAAGCCGTATCCGCTTGTAGCGGTCTTGATCGGGAACTGCCAAAGACAGGACTCCCTGGTGCCCCTTCCGACATCTTGGGGGCACCGGCGGAGTCAGCCGGGAAAGACAGCAGGGGCGCCTCGCGGCGCCCCTGCTGTCTTGATAGAAGCATTCCGTCCTGCGCAGCAGCACGAGGGCTCCAAGCGCATACGACCTAGGCCGTTATGGGCATAGGCTTGATCGGGCTCAGCGTCGAGTCGAGGACGTAGGGAGCCGTCCCTTTGTCCACGGGCACCTCGTCGAACTTCCACTTCCCGCCCTGCGCGAGCCACTGCGAACCGGCCAACCCATGGCCCCAGACGTTCTTGACCTTGTGGCCCGGGCCGGGTGCGTACCCGACGACGGACGACGGATCGGTCCTCTCCACGAGAGGAGCGGTGAAATCTATGGGTCCCACTATCGAGTCGAATTTCATCTTCTCGATGGCCGCCAGCACGGCATTCTTGTCCATGGGGTCGGTGGCGTTCTTGAGAGCGTAGATGGCCATCTCGCCGACCACGTAGTGGAGGATAGGCGCCGTCGGCTGTAGGCCGGTGGTTGCCGAGAAATCGTCGGACAACTGCTGGCAGGTCTCGCCGGTGAGCGAGGAAGTCCACGGGTAGGTGCCGTGCCACCACAACTCCTTGATCAGGCCATTGCCCACGTCACCCAGGGCCTCTATGGACTGCGGGAAGAGCGTGGCTTTTGTCGCCATCACTACCTTCATCTGAGCCCCCAGCCCTTGCTGGATGGCCTGCTTCCAGAAGTTGGTCCAGTCGGGCGGGATACAGTTGCCGATCAGGGCTTCGCAGCCCGCCTTCTTGAAAGCACTGATCAGGGAGGTGTAGTCCTCTGTGCCCGGCTGGAAAAGTGATGGCACCAGGCACTCATATCCGGCTTTGGCAAGCGCCTTGGGATCCTCCTCCGAGAAGAAGAGGCCGTCGGCGGTGTTGTCAAAGACACCGGCCACCTTCTTGTTGGTCGGCACTTTGTTGAACATCGACACCATCCCCGGGAAGAGGTCCTCGGCACCGAAGAACATGTGGTACGACCACTTGTATTCCTTGTTGGCGCCTAGGTACGTCTGCCAGGGGCAGTCGGTAGAGACGACCGGTATCTCATTCGCCTCGCACTGCTCGACAGCCGGCTTGACGGTGTCGGGGGTGGAGGCAACCATCATCACGCTCACCTTGGTGTTGTTGATCAGGTCGCCGGCCACTTGCGCCGCCCGGTTCGAGTCAGACTGGCTGTCGGCAACGGTGATGGAGATCGGGTGCTTCTTGCCATCGCCCAGGACCATCCCGTCGCCGATGGCTGCCCTCCATTTGTCGGCGCACCACTTATCGGGGATCCCAAACGAGGCAAGGGGGCCGGTGAGTGGAGATACGAAGCCCAGCTTGATCTCGTCGCCCGCCTCCGCGGAGACACTGACCGTGGTGGTGGAGCCGGCGGCGGTGGTGGTGGTAACGCCGCCGGCCGTGGTAGTGGTCGCCCCGACCGTGGT
>Ga0214473_10001870_pt1 | contig 26818 bp, 18 predicted proteins | sample RVTome_7_FD_203509 | JGI IMG/M metagenome (GOLD analysis project Ga0214473, IMG submission 203509) | Soil microbial communities from uranium-contaminated site in the Upper Colorado River Basin, Wyoming, United States - RVT98D197 | ecosystem: Environmental > Terrestrial > Soil > Contaminated >...
GCATGCTGTCAGCAGATGCAGTGACGACAGGTAAGATATCCAATGGGACGATATTAAATGAGGATATTGATGCAGCAGCAGCAATAGATTATTCAAAGCTGGCAAGTCTGGCGAGTGCCAATATACTGGTAGGAAGCGCCGGCAATGTAGCGACCTCAACAGCAGTAACGGGCGATGTAACAATATCAAATGCAGGGGTAACCACCATAGGAGCATTGAAAGTTGTCAATGGCATGCTGTCAGCAGATGCAGTTACAAATGTCAAAATATTGAACTCCAATGTAACTTATGCTAAAATTCAAGATGTTAGTGCTACTGATAAAGTTCTTGGAAGAATTTCTGCCGGTGCTGGTGTTGTCGAGGAGATATCAACTACCGGTTCTGGTAGTGTGGTAAGAGAAAATACTCCAACCTTGACAACTCCAAACATTGGAGCAGCTACAGCCACGAGTATAAATGGTAACACAATTACAACAGGAACAGGAACGTTAACAATAGGAGCAGGTAAGACATTTACGTCAAACAATACGCTTACTCTGGCAGGTACTGATGGAACAACAATGACCTTTCCTACAAGTACAGCTACAATAGCCCGAACCGATGCAGCCCAAACCTTCTCAGGTACACAAACTTTTTCCGGTCTAATATCAGGTTCATTGGGTCTTGATGTAACAGGTGCAGTTGTTAACATTAATAATGATGCTACTGCAAATGGTGTAAATATTGGAACTTCAACAAATACGGGTATAGTTACTATTGGTGGTACAGGAAATCAAACCATATCAATCGGAAATGGTGCGGCAGTTAAAACTGTAAACCTTGGCAGTACCAACACAACCAGTACAACAAATATTGAAGCAGGTACTAGTGGACTAAATTTAGGTACTGCCGCTATAGCAAAGACCACTAATATAGGTACAGGGAATGCTGTTCAAACTATTAATATCGGCAACAACGCAACACCGGCAAACCTTATATCAATCGGAGGTGCCGCAAGTAATGTATTAATTGGAGGAGGGTTTAACTACGGAGGTACATCAGGAGGTGCCGCGAATACTCAAACAATAACACTTAGTCCAGCACCTACGGCCTTAACACCTGGGTTGGTTGTTGTATTTATAGCAGGATTTTCAACAACGGCAAACCCAACTTTAGATGTTAATGGATTGGGAGCTATACCACTGTATAAAAGTGATGATGGAACTGCAGTTGCTAATGAGATTATTTCAGGTAGTTTGTATATGGCTATTTATAGTGGCGCTAATTTTTATGTAATTAGGTAGAAATTCACATCTATAATTGAAAACTATTATCTCAATAGAGGAATACAGAACGGAAGTAAAATGATAACTATTAATAAAAATTGAATTATGAACCACATGCAAATCACCCTCATCATCTTGCCGTATTTTGGGAATGACTTAGTGACGAAGAGACTTAGTGACGAAGAGACAAGAAATTAGTAAGTAGTATGTAGTAAGTAGAAAAGACAAAAGACAAAAGTCACAAGACAAAAGTCACAAGACAAAAGTCACAAGACAAAAGTGAAAACAAGGAGAAAGTATAAAGTAAAAGTATGTACAGTGTAATGTTGGGTGAGATTGCTTCGTCCCGCAAGCGGGACTCGCAATGACGGTGCAGGTAAGATATATTGCAAACGAGATAAAAACGAAAATTGAAAAACGAATTAGAAAACAATTAAACCAAATAGTAATATGAGAAATTTGAAAACCCCCATCCTCGCATTTGCAGCATTGCTGATTACCATCAGCCTTTCTGCGCAGCAACAAACTACAAAGCCAACTAATGTACCCCAGGCTGTAGTAAAACTAACATCTACTGCCGATACAATGCAATACACCCTTGGCGCATTTATAGGACAGTGGATAGTTAAAAACGGATTTGCAATAACAATACCTGTCCTCTTCAACAGGGGACTAAATGATGTTATGCAGAACAAGCCTCTGGCAATAACAGATTCTACTATTGTGCCCAGGATTGCTGCATTCCAGCTGTCAACCCAAAACGAACGAAGCCGGCAGATGGAAGAGCAATTGTTTGCTGCATTGAAAGGGAAACCGGGTGTTGGTGCCCTTCCCGACGGTGTGCATTATATAGTTGTTAAGAGCAGTACCGGAATACGACCTACTACAGCTGATTCGGTAGTGATCAATGCTGTTGGGATCTTCCCCGATGGAACCGTGTTTGAGGACACCTTCCAGAAAAAAAAGGAGATTACCACTCTGACAAGCAGCCTTATCCCCGGACTTAATGAAGCAATTCAGTTAATGCCCGAAGGTTCAGTATGGAGGATCTTTATCCCCTCAGCACTGGCTTATGGCCCGGCAGGACTGGCTAATATAATACCGCCAAATACGGCATTGGTGTTTGACATAACACTGGTGAAGGTGAAGAAGAATTAGGAAAGGCAACAGGCATCGGGCGTCAGGCGTCAGGCGACTGGAAGAATTTAACCACAAGCCGCACACCGCACGCCGGAGGGAGTGAGTACATGAACACAGAACCGAGCAACATTAATATAAGTTAACAGAAACACGGGTTTTGACAGAAGACAGCAGACATATAATGCTTAAAGGCAGAAGAAAGAGTAAATCTCTATTCAGGAGCTTTATTCTGCTATGCCTTGCAGTGATGTTTATCCAACCGGATACTCTGTTTGCCCAGGTAATCTCAAATAACGGAGCTGCAATATCTGTTACATCAGGAATCGTAATTAATGCAAAGGATGCTGAAAATATTTCAGGTGGGATTCTCTCGAATGACGGAACATTTAACCTTTCCAGAGATTATACAAATACCGGTACAACAAGTGGGAATGGCACATATAGAATAGGACGTAACTGGACAAATAATACGGGTGTGTTTGGCCCGGGAGTAAGTACTGTGATATTTAATGGAGCAGATAACCAGTCAATTATCCGGACAGCAGGAGAAACTTTCTTTAATCTTTCCATTGAAAACACCGGAGCCCCGGCATCAAAGGCTGTAGGACTGGCAAATAACGTCACCGTAACAGGTACATTATCATTGCAGGTTGGCAATGTAAATGCTTTGACTTTTAAGCTGCTGCTGGCTAATCAGCTGGCCTCTTCATTAAATTATACTTCAACAACAGGAAGCAGGATCTTAGGAAAATTTGAAAGAGGCATTGGGTTTGCAGGAACATATTTGTTCCCGTTGGGTACTTCAGTTTTCTACAACCCGGCAAACCTTATTACAAACAGCATCTCATCCCCCGGAACAGTTCTGTCGGAATTCCTAACATTGCCACCTCCCGGCAATGCCGGATTGCCACTCCCTGATCTTTCAGTTGATCCGCATGTTGAGATCGACACTGCATATGTTGATGGCTACTGGAGGTTGACAGCTGCAAACGGATTTTCCAGCGGAAGTTATAATATTAATATTGATGGTACCGGCTTCACGGATACCATCAGAGATATTACCAGGATTATAAAGCGTATCGTTGGCGGAGGCTGGACAATTGCTGATGGTATTCACATAGATGCTGTAGGCTCAGTTGTGAGCAGGATAAATTATACCGGAACTATCTCCATCCTGGGTACTGAGTTTGCCATGGGGAAAGCAAATCCATTGATTGAAGATCATCCTAATGATACAATAGTCTGTGAAGATACATATCCATCCTTCTCTGTTACTGCAAGAGGCGCCGAACCGTTAACATACATATGGTATAAGGAACCTGGCATTCTCATCACTAATGGCCCGCACTACAGCGGTGCAAGAACAAATACTCTGACAATTCTGGGTGCAGTATTATCTGACGCCGGTAATTATTATTGTGTAGTAAGAGACAGGTACCGGAATACAACAATCAGCAATTCAGCAAATCTGATTGTTAACAAAATACCAAAAGCAACAGCCACACCTCCTTTGCAGGAGCACGAATGTTCCGGAGTCGCATTTGACAACGTGGTTTTAGGGGAGAGTTATGGTGTGCCGGGAACAACATATTTCTGGAGCCGTACGAATCCTGCAGGGATAACAACAGCTGTACCCCTTACCGGAACTGGTATGAATATCGGCGATGCTCTTACAGGTGCATTCATAAATATAACTGATGCCCCGCTTACAGTTACATTTACAATTACCCCGGTCGGGCCAAGCCCAACGTATTGTGTGGGAATCCCGATTGAAGCTGTTATAACGATTAATCCTACCCCAAGGGTGATCCCTGTTCTTTCACAGATATGTTATAACACCAATACCAGCATAACACTGGTATCTCCGTCAACTATGACAATGCAAAATGTGATCAGGTTCGACTATAACATCACTGCCACTGCTCCTCCTGCAGTTGTAGCAGGTAACAGAACCGGATCAATTAATGTTGGCTACGGAACAGTTCTCTCATTTCCATATACGAATGAGAGCGATACCCTGCAGTCAGTTTATTATAACGTAACACCTACTGTTCCTGCACTGGGATGTCCTGTCGGAGTAGAGGAAGCATTCGAGGTGAAAGTGCATCCGAAGACAATTACATTTAATTACCCTGGAACTAATGGCGATGGGATACTGATTACCACACCATTAACCTGTGAAGGAGGATCAGATGCCTCCATAAGAGTTATAACATCGAAAGGTGCAGGTAACTACTATTTTGACTGGATTAGAACATCATTAGACCAGATACATGGTTATAATATTCCTGAGATTTTGAATCAAAAAGGAGGAAGATGGGACGTAACAGTAACTGATAACATTGGTTGTACGAATTCAAGCTATGAGTTTGTTGAGGGAGCATATCTTGACTCTTATCTGCGTGTAATTGATACCAGTGGTTATGGTACAACCTGCCCTGGATCTGATGACGGTGAAATATGGATAAGAGAAAACAACTCATCTACCGGTATTGCTCCTTTTGAATACTGGATCATCAGAAATTCACAGGACACTTCACTGACCACAATGCATAATTTCCTTCCAAGAACTGATTCAATCCAGAAATATTATGGCTTGTTACCAGGTAATTATAAGCTATATCTCAGGGACGCCAACGGATGTTTCAATCTGAATTTCCCTGAAGTGAACATTATTGAACCTGATATCGTAACTGTTGAGTTCGAGAAGCTGACATACCTGGGAGGCAATAATGTATCATGCAAAGGGTATAGCGATGGTTCTGTTTGGATTAAAACTATTTCCGGAGGGAATGGCGGATATAGTTATAAGTGGTCTACTCTAAACGGTACCATTACAGGTGTCGATACTCTGGACCGTCTGGATGCTATCACAGTAGGCACATATTATCTGCAGACAACCGACAGGAAGGGATGCGTTAAGATCGATAGTGTGACGCTTATTGAACCAGCTGGTATGCAACTGGCAGGAAGTGAATTATCGTTAAGCCCGGACGGCAATACAAATATCTCCTGTAACGGAGGAAGTGACGGATTCATCAAATTGAATATTACCGGAGGGTCCGGTATTTATACCTATGTCTGGACCAAATCTCCTTATGCTGCAATTATCGCAACTACAAAAGATATTTCGGGATTGACCGCAGGTGATTACACCTGTATTGTAAGCGACATTAACGGATGTATTTTAACTCCTTCTCCATCGTTTACACTTACCGAACCTGCCGCTCTTGCAATTGCAAGTACAACATCCATTGCTCCGTTCGGATCGTTTGAGATCAATTGTAACGGAGGCACCGGCTCAATTGATATTACCGTATCCGGCGGAAGTGTTGGCTCCTATATATATACATGGAGCACGGCTGATGGATCAGGATTGTTTGCCGGACAGGAGGATCAGCTTGTACTTACTACAGGAACATATCATCTTGTCGTTACGGATGCAAATAATTGCCAGACAACAAAGGACATTACTCTAACACAGCCTCCGCCACTCGGCATAATTCTTACGCCGAAACATATTACATGTTTCCCTGCCGGTTTTGCAAATGGTGAAGTTAATCTGACTGTTTCAGGAGGAGTAGCACCATATAATTATTTGTGGTCGAACGGTGCAGTAACCGAGGATATTTCAGGTTTAGCGGAAGGATATTATACTGTGAATGTTTTCGATGCAAATGGTTGTAATATTATTGATTCAGTAAGAATATATATGCCTCCTCCTTTAGAATACAATAAGGACCTGTCAGACTTTAACGGATATAACATAAGCTGCTATGGCCAGAAAAATGGTTCAATAGAGATTATTCCAACCAGCGGTGTGCCTCCTTTCATTTACAACTGGAGCGGACCAAATGGTACTGCAACAACCAAAAATATCTCAGACCTTCAGGCAGGACAATATAACCTGGTGATTACTGATAGTAACAACTGTTATGCAGCAGAGACATTTAATCTCACCGAACCTGCCAGGCTCGGAATGATATTAAGCCTGTCGACAAGCACAGCAGGAGGATATAATATTAATTGTGCCGGCGAAAGTACCGGATTCATTGGTATTGAACCAATTAATCAGGTTAATACTGTTGAATATCTCTGGTCTGATGGCATATTTGGCAAAACAAGGATGAATCTTTCTGCAGGTGAGTACCATGTGATAATTGTCGATGAAAATAGTTGCTCTTTCAGCCAGGTTATCACACTTACTGAACCCGATTCAATGAAACTTGCATTCACTTTATCCCAGCCTTTCTGTCCGGATCTGCCTGATGGCTCAATAACACTGGATGCTACCGGCGGGGTCAGCGGTGCAGATTATTTTTATAATTGGTCTGATAACTCTACAGGCAGAAATCTCTTAAATATTCCTAAAGGTGAGTATAAGGTTAAAGTAACTGACCTGAATGGATGTTCAATAAGAGATTCAGTGAAAGTTGAACCATTGAACGAGACATGTCTGAAAATCCCGAATGCAATATCTCCGAACGATGACCTGATAAATGATGTGTGGAATATAGATAAGATTGATTTATATCCTACAGTTGAAATAATGATATTCAACAGATGGGGAGAGACGGTCTGGAGATCAGAAAGCGGTTATCCAAGACCATGGGACGGGAAGAGTAATGGCAGGGATCTCCCGATTGATTCATACCATTATATTATTGATTTGCATAACGGAACTAAACCGCTTGTAGGTAATGTAACTATAGTAAGATAATATTCTATACTTTTATATTATTGTGAGAAAACTGACTTTCATATTATTATTGTTACTGATTGGTACCTGTGTCTCCGGACAGCAGCTGCCAATATTCAGTCAATATCTCTATAACAAATTTCTTATCAATCCGGCAGTTGCTGGAAGTGATGGTTATACGAGCGTGAGTCTTACTGCAAGGGAGCAATGGGTCGGCTATTATGGAGCTCCTCGCACTTTTTCGTTCAGCTACCAGACCAGAATGCTTAAAAAAAACTATATACTTAAACAATCCAGGGTAAAAAGGCAGGTTTACAGACCAAAATCCGATGGGAAAGTTGGATTAGGAGGATATATATTCAGCGATAAAAACGGTTTGATACAGAGGACAGGTTTTCAGGCTGCCTATTCCTATCATATGTGGCTGGCCAACAGTACCCAGTTCTCTATGGGCCTTTCTCTTACAGGGTATCACTATAAGATAAATGAAAAAGAGATAAACTTTGAAGATCCGAATGAACCATGGCTGAACAATAATCTTCGTCGTGGCATGTTTGTGCCTGATGCAACATTTGGAGCATATCTGCTGAATGCAAAGTTCAGTGCCGGATTCTCTGCCAGTCAGCTTTTTGAAGCTGCATTAAAGATCGGTGATTTCACCTATAATAATTTCAGGATGAACCGGCACTACTATCTGTTTGGATCATATTTATTCAGTTTAGACAGGTACTCTGAGATACAGCCCTCTTTTCTATTAATGATGTCGGACCAGTTAAAACCACAGGCCGATATAGGAGCTACTTATATTTATAACCAGGATTTCTGGGCGGGGCTGGCTTTCCGCACCAGCGGGGCATTAATTGCCAATGTTGGAGTTAAATACCAGAATATGTTTATCGGGTATGCCTTTGATTTCACAATGCAGGAAATTCAAAGAATCACTTACGGAACACATGAAATTACTTTTGCACTCAAGTTTGGAGATAATACCAGGAGGTATCGCTGGCTTGACCGTTATTGATGATCAACTCTTCTAAACAATAAGTGGTATAAAGCAGAAAAAATCGATTTACTCAGTGTTTCTCTGTGACTTCTCAGTGACCCTCTGTGTTAGTTCTTTAAGTTACACAGAGAGGCACAGAGGGTTCACAGAGTGACACAGAGGCTACCTGATTAAGATATCTATAAAAACATCATGCTGGTTTTCGAAGAATATAGATTAAGGAACTGCTTCTTTTTGTGTTGAAGAAAGACCTGATGGCGAATAATTTAGCCTTTATAATTCCTGTAATAAATGGCATCAGCGTTCCTTTGTAATTCTCACTTAAGATTGAAATATAAAAGACATCGAGGGGAAGAGTTCTGATCTTCACCAATTCAAATCCCGTTTTTTCTGCAAAAATCCTGAATGTATCCGGATTGAAATGCCAGAGATGCCTTGGTACATCAAAAGCTGCCCAGTAAACTTTGTAATATAAAGCATCAAATGAACTGCTGTTTGGCAAAGCGATGAGGCAGATACCACCCGGTTTCAGTAATCTTCTTATCTCTAAAGCATATTTAAACGGATCATGGAAATGTTCAAGAACATGCCATAATGTGATACAGTCAAACCAGCCCGGTTCCAGTGATGAAATCTGAGAGGGCTCTAAAACTTCAAGACCAAAGCGGTTAATCGAGAAATCACGGGCTTTCTTATTTATCTCAATCCCTTTAACCTTCCAGCCAGCCTCTTTCATAATATCCGCAAAATGACCGGTTCCGCTGCCTATGTCCAGAATATTCCCTTTGTCAATCCCTGTTACATCTCTTATTATGCCTCTTTTTATTCGTAGCATAATCTTCCTGACCAGCATATAGATCGTGTTCGTCAGCCCTCCTGGTGTGTCACTGTGAGATATATATTCTTCAGAATCATAGTATGCACCAATATCAGTCTCTTCAGGATAATCCCGGGTAAATAAAAAACCGCATGCCCTGCAATTATTTATTTCAAATACCTCTTTGCTTATGAAATGATCCTCACATATCAGATGCAATGATATTTCTTCAGACATACAGAGGGGGCATACTTCTTTATGCACCATACTATTCATGCTTTGGTTTTACTCTAAATTTAGTCAGAAAATATCCTGCCAGCATCAGGATCAGCAGTATTGAACTTGCCATTGAGATCTTGTTTCCGATAATATATGAAGAAGGTCTGAATACAAATTTTATTTCATGTTCTCCTGCCGGGATAACCATTCCTCTCAGGACATAGTCAGTACGGAAATATTTGGTCTCTTTTTCATCAACAAAGCACTTCCATCCTTTCGGATAATATATCTCTGAAAAAACAACCAGCTTTTCTTCGGCAGCTGAATATTGGTAATGTAATTCATCAGGCTGATATGAAACAAGTTCAATTGTATCATTATCCATAACAGGGTAAAACGATTTTACGATCTGTTCCTTAAATATATTATCGACCACTGCCTCATTTGAGGGATCAAAATAGTTGATCGCAGAAATCTCACGGTTAGCATTTTCTACCATAACCGGTTTTTCAACAAACCATGCATTGCCAAGGGCATAATTATTGACAAGAGGTGGAGCTTCAGGATTATAGATTACATATTTTGTATTAAGCATATTCAAGACATTTGTAACTTTAAAAACAGCCTGGAATTCTTCAAGGGACTGTGCATTTGACCCGGCTGCCTGGATAAGATCCAAATTCCGGATCAGGGCTGTATCAATGAGTTCCTGGTATCTTTTCAGCTTGGCTCCATGATATCCGCCAATTGATTTGTGAAAGTAGGAGGTAGGAGAGTTGTCATTAAAAGGTGAGACAGTAAAATTAAGGACCCTGTTTTCTGATGGATCCTTAAGTATATATGCATCAGCAGGTGAAGGTGTAAAAGACTTCTGAATTATTGATGGTCTTTCAAACCTGTCGGCATTCAGATATCTCCTGTCAATTGTCCAGAGATCAAACAGGATAAGGAGTGTAATTATCAGGATAGCATTATTTTTTCGAAGTTTATCAAAAATAAATGCTGCAATAACACCGGCTGAAAGTAAAACAAATGCAAGAGATCTGAAAGTGTCGGATTTTAAAAGATCTCGCCTGTCTGATAATACAGCGTTTGTGAGCCAGGGAGGAAATATTTCCTCACCCTGTCCGATGAAAGAACCTGCAACACCAGGAACAATCAGCACCATCAGAAGAAACCCTGCAGTAATGCCGGCAGCAATTTTCAGTTTTTTAAATATATCATTTCTGGAAAGGATTCCGTTAAAAACATCTCTCAAAGCCAGGATTCCGAGTAAGGGTATACAGAATTGGGCAATAACAAGTGTCATGGTCACTGCCCTGAACTTGTTATAACCCGGAAAATATTCAATGAAGAAATTTGTAAAGGGCATAAAATTTTTACCCCAGGAGAGCACTATTGATAAAAGGGTAGCAAAAAGCAACCACCACTTCTCAGGTCCTTTAACCAGGGTCAGTCCAAGAATAAACAAAAAGATGACAATTGCCCCTACATAGTGTGGCCCGTCAGTACCAGGCTGTGTTCCCCAGTACTTTTGAATCTGGTTAATAGCACTCTGATTGTTATTCAGTGCCAATGCTTTATAAGTTTCAGAGCTGCGATCAAAAGGACGACTGGAACCGCCTTTATAATTTGGGATAAGGAGATTGAATGTCTCATCTACTCCATAACTCCAGTATGTAATATAATCCTTATCCAAACCCGAAGTCATATTCTTATTTTCTATCTTCAGATCCGATTTTCCTCTGATAGAATATTTCCCATATTCATAGACGGTATAAAGGCCGGCGAAATTTATTCCGATTGCTATCACAAAAGGGATTACAAGTATTCCGGATGTTTTAAGGAATTTTAATACCGTTTTGTTCTTTAAGGAATATATAAATTCAACGATTCCGAAAACAAGCAGGCACAGCATTGCATAATAGGTAATCTGGGGATGGTTGGCCTGGATTTCGAGAGCCAGAGCAACAGCTGTGAACAGGGCTCCCTTAATGGCGTCGTACCGGTATGAGTAATAGATGCCTCCAATAACGGGAGCCATATAAGCCAGGGCAATTGCCTGGGTATTATGTCCGGCACCAAGTATCTGAAAGAAAAACGAAGAGAAGCTGAATGCCAGGGCCCCGGTTATTGCGAGCCATGGATTAACTCCGAAAATCAGTAACAGAATATAGAATCCGGTCATTGACAGAAACAATACTGATACCGGCATTTTGAATTTCCTGAGAATTGAATCAACATGTTTTATCAGGTTACCAGGATACTTTGTTGAAATGAGAAAAGCAGGCATCCCGCTGAAAATTGAATTGGTCCACAGAGGCTCTCTTCCTTCTTTTTCCCTGAAGTCCTGAATCTCCTTTGAATTTATCCTGGAGACCGTTGAGTCGTTGGCTCTTAGAATTTTTCCTTCAAGGACCGGGTAGAAATAGGCAAATGAAACAACAATAAAGAGTAATATTGCGATCAGATGCGGAAGAGCAGGTTTAATATAGTTTTTTAGTTGCATGCCTGTGTTTTTAATTCAAGTTAATATCATTTGTGGACAAAAATATGGAAATATGTATTAACAGATCTTTTTCAACTTATCTATTTTAATATCTCAACATTAACTGAGATATGTATTTCATAGATCGATTCCGGATTATTTTTTTGAAATAATATTCATCCATTCTGAGGGCTTCCTTAGTTTTTGCCATAGCTCTTTTAGCCTTGTAGTTTCAATATCTTCATAATAATTCAGGTAGAGTAATATGACAGGGAAGGAGCCAAGCAAAATCAATTTTACAGGAATTCGTAAAAAGTGATCCAGGTTACTTGTAAGAACTGAGATTCCTGCAAGGAAGGCAAAGACAACTATCATAACTGTGATCCTCCTTATTTCGTATGGAATGGGATATTCCTTCTGGCTGAACCGGTAAATAACGACAAAGAAGAAAAATTGAGATATGGCTGTAGACACAGCAGCACCAAAAATATTGAGTATGGGTACCAATAGAACGTTTAGAATAATATTGAGAATAGTTGATATTACCATCGTGATAGCTATTACTCCTGTCTTTTTTGCTATAATAAGCCCGATAGCCTGGGAGATCTCTTTCAGGGTATCAAAGATAATTGCAATTGAGATAATCGGTATAAGCAGATAAGAGGTCCCAAAAACAGCATTCCTGGTGAAAATCAGGATAACCTCCTGGCCAAAGACTGATATTGCCAGCAATAAAAAGGTAACTCCGAATATCATATATTTCATCAGTTTTGAGTAGAACCGGCGGTTACCCTCCTCATTCATCATCCGGTATATCATGGGTCGCACAGATAGCCATATTGCAGATATTACAACAACTTTGACAGAATTGGTGAGGGTATAGCCGAGACTATATATACCGACATCTTTAAAGCTGCTGGTACTCAAAAATCTTATTGAGAACCTGTCAGTTATATTGAATATTATATATGAAACAGTTGACAGTACCAGCGGTATGCGGAAAATTATCATCTCTTTAAGAGCACGGAATTCAAAACGGAAAGAGATATTTTTGAAAACAGGTATTGCCAGTACTATCATTACGCCGGCAAGACTCAATAGCCTTGCCTCGTATAATCCTTCCAGTCCCCGTTTCATTGAAATGAGAAAGACAAAAGTGAGAGCCAGATACAGAACGAATCGTATAATATTAGCTGACACATAAAAAACGGGCCTTTCCTGCAGCCGGAGCAAGGTAGTCGGGATAAGAATAAGACTTTCTATTGCGGAACATATAAACAGAAGGTTAATTAATGATATCCAATCCTCTCTCCCGGTAAGCAGAAGAGCAAGTTCCCTGTTAAAGAAAGAGAGGAATACCCATACTATTCCGGTAATAGCAATTGTTGCTGAAATAAGTGTAAAAATTATTGATTTTCTTTTATCGATATATTCTTCATCCCAATACCACCTTTCCAATGCATAATTCAATCCCAGTCCGAACATGGAAATCAGGAACATTGAAGCAGCTTCCAGCATGCTTAGCTTCCCATAATCAGCGGCTGAAAGATATCGGGGATCGGTAAAGAAAGGAAGTAAAATAAGTCCGACAAGTTTTGGAGCAACCTGTCCAAAACTGTATATCAGGGTATTTTTAGTTATCTTCTTGAAAATATCGATCATTCTTTCTTATCTAAAAATGGAGAAAAGGCATCAACCATGGCCTTGGTGAAATGGTCGTATGAGTAATACATTGAGTAATAGTCTTTACAATTTTTTGTTAATTTATCCCTGAACCCTTCATCTGACATAATCTCACCACAACCCTTATCATCTTCAATAAAAATACCACAACCAGCAACAATCTTTTCCTCTGTGGGCTGACGATGATTTCCAATTATCGGAATTCCCATTGCAAGATAATCAATCTCTTTATTCGCCTCCTGTGTAGCATAGCTAAAATGAACCGGTTTAACCATACTTGTTCCGATCAGAAAGTAATTTTTAAAAAGATCTTCAATCTTCAAAGAGAGCTCCTCATGGCTTAACCTGTATACATGATGGATCATTTTGTTGACCATAACAACTTCCGATAATGAATCAGCACGTATAGTCCCAAAGATGAATAATTTTATTCCTAGTTTGTTCTGAAGTTCAATTATCTCAGAGGCTCCCTTATCGTATGAAAATTCTCCCAGGTAGAGCAGAGCAGGGTTTAATTTTACATTGTTCCTTATGCCAATTGTTTCAAAAGAGGATGAGTAATAAATAAGATCAGCCCTGCCATCAAAATATTTGACCAGTGCTTTGGAATTAACAATTATCTTATCGCAAAAGTGAGATGCATACTTTTTCTCTTTTCTTGTAAAAGCAGATATAATGGACTTTTCAAAAGGTTTAAGAAAGGTCAGTTTTTTAAATAGCTGGTATGCTCTGAGCGAAACATTGTTATCAAGAGTTTCATAGATAACTGTTTTGTTAAGCTCTTTAGCGTACCTGGACAGAGGAAGGTATTTTAGATCCTGAATAATTACTATATCGAACAGCGATACTTTTTTTCGTTGGTAGTAAACGGAATAAAGATCAAAGAAATGAAGTGAAAGCCAGTTTATCCTGCTTAATATCCTGTTTTTGACAGGTGGAACCAACTGACAACTGAGACCCCTCTTTTCGAAGAATTCCATATAGGATACAATTCTTGGATGTAATGGGTCCAGAACCCTTCCTGTGAAGATTCCGATTTTCATCTGGTTTTTGTAAAGATTAAATAGAAATATTCCTTGATCTTTCTCTTTGACAGGACATTTTTCATAATTATATACAATCTTGAAGCAAGGCCAAACCTTAGGTAATAATATAATCCGGAAAAAGAAGCATCTACCCGGGAAACAAATTCCATTATCTCATTTTGCGTCCAGTTCGCTGTCTCATCTTTTACTTCAATCCCTGTAAAATCGGTTGAATAGGAGAGAACGAACCTGCCACCGGGAAGGAGTAAATCTATATATTTATTCGACCATTCTGAAACAAACTTTAAGTCATGTGTGTTGGCACCACTGAATCCCCGGCAGAAAATCAGATCAAACTTTTTATCAAAAACAGGATTGAATCCATCCATATGAATAAAATGACATTCGGGATGCAATTGCGAGGCCCTGGCAACTGCAACGTCAGAATAATCGAGTCCATAAGATTCAAACCCGGCAAGGAAGAATGCTTTGGTATAGAATCCTGTTGCACAACCTACATCCAGAAGCTTTTTTGATTTATCAGGTTGCGATTTTGTCCATTTGATAATTTTCCTCGATACTTTAATGCAAGTTAAGAGATCCTCAGTGGCCCATCTGTTCAAAGGCTCTTTGAATCGTTGATTATAAACTTCCCTGAGATATTCAGCATCTTTCATTTTGATATGATGAACATAAAATTGGGATAAAAATTTGTCCTGATCTTTTGAAGGGTTGAATTAATCCTGAAAATTGTTCTGTTCCTGAATCCTTTCAGTTCTTTGATCTTAAAATATTCTTTTAGCCAGAAGAAGTCAACAAATTTCAGTTCAGCTCTTCGCACTATTTCTGATATTGTTCTGGGGCATAACCAGAACGTGTGCTCAGGATTCAGGGAATAGTCGTTGCGCAATAAAATACTTGTGAAATTCCTTACTGCATGCGCATTAGGTGTTGTTATTACTATTTTACCGGACTCATTCAAAAATTTTGAATAAAATGAAAGAAAATCTACCGGATCATTCACATGTTCAATCACATCAGACATTAATACAACATCATATTTCTTATTGAGCGACATCAGCTCTTCAGAAAAATATACAGAGAATCCTTTATCTCTCATTGATTGTATACCAACCGGTTCAATATCCACACCATCAACAGATGCAGATACATTCCTTATCAGGTTATGCATCCAGTCGGGGTCGTTATAGTTGTAATCCTGGCCAACACAACCTACATCAAGCACAGTTTGCCCGGCACACAAATCGATTATCTTTGACCGCTTTTCTGTTACAGGTGCATTCCTGATTCTTGCTAAGGTATCTGAATTATTCATCTGTACAGTTATCATTACATTTTTTTACAATACTTAAACCTGTTAAAATTTCAGGTTTCTCAGCTATTATCATTTCCAGTAAATTATAATAGAAATCTGTTATTCCCGGCAGGTCAGATTCATTGAAATAACTGTTATGCCATAGCAAGGTAAATACACCATTGAATTTTATTGTTTCCCCGAGAATTGTTATGACGGCATCCATTGAAGTTTTTATTGTAAGTCTCCTGTTATGAAACAATGTGGAATCCATTACGATTAATGGTATCTCCCAGTATGATAACATCCTGTCATTTTCAAAATCATAAAGTTTAAACGGATGACAATATGAATTTCTGAATCCTTCGTGATCGGCAAAGCCAAGTGATGTATCGTAAGAGATACCTTCATTTTCATGAAACCTTGCTGTATGCGGATGTTGCCACATGAGCCTGTGTTGTCTTATTCCCGGTCTGGTTATATTTGTAACAGATATGAATTCTGACAGGATTTTCTTTAAATTAGTATCAGATGAAGAAGACCGAACGGTTCCGTGCAAACCAACCTCATTTCCCTCTCTTTGAAGAAAACTGATCAACTCCCGGATCTTTCTGTCTCCCAGATAATAATATGAATCAATATGTTTCTGATCTTTTGGCAGGAAAAAATATGTTGAATTTATACCCAGATCTTTTTCCTGGTCTGTTAAATTCTTAAAATTCCAGTAAGGATCACTTTTATCAAAGATATTTAAAATATGAAATCCAATCCTGAAAATCTCTTTAACCAAATTTAACCTGCTTTTGCCATTTTTCCCCGATTGGAAAATAAGTTTAATTGTATATAGTAAAGAGTTAAAAGTAAAATACTTAATCCTGTCAACATCATGTGTCAGAAAAAATGCAAAACCATTAAACGGGGATTTCCTTTTGAATTCAATATTTTGCAGCAAACAATGTTTCTTTATCCCTTCAATCATCTCTTTAAAATAGTAATTGACAACCGGTTTCTGAATGAAATTTAGTTTTGCCTGGACAGAAGAACTATACGGAAACCGGCCCAACGAATCAAATGTATCATTGTCTTTTTCCTGGAAACCGGTCAGGAGATAAAAAGATGACTTTAATAAATCGTGGGTAAAAAAGATATTGTTATTATTTATATGGAAGAAACTCTCCTTTTCAGAGAGAGGAAATAATACCGGTAACTCATTGATCCACATTACATCGGAAATACTAAAATCTTTTTCGCTGAGATGGAATACGATTTTATTACTGAAGAGGGGAAGTTCATCCCCGGACTTTATAAAAACCATGGAGTCCTTTATTGCTTCATGCAAATGAATATGTTGACCCAGATGGTATAAAACATATTCAATTTGTGAATGATTAAGAAATCCCTTCATGCTAGTTTCAAATAAATAAAAACCTTTTGTCGGACTCTTTGTATCCTGGCGTCCTGCTTTTCTGCAATAATCTACAAATAGTTAACTTCTTTATAAAGCCGAATAAAGCTGCAGGAGTGAGGCAGAACTTTGTTGCCAGTTATACTTCTCTTTTATCGCCTTTCTTCCATTGATCGCAAAGATATCTGAATTTTCTCGATCGTTATAAAGTTCTCTGACTGCCCTGGCAAAGTCTGAGGAGGAATCGGATCCATAAGTCATCCCTGCCCCGGTACTATCAATTATTCTCCTGATCGAAATGCAATCACTTGCCAGAACAGGAAGGCCTGCTGCCATATATTCAAAAATTTTATTGGGAGAAGAATTATCAGATTGCTCTGATCTTATATGAGGGATCAGTCCCAGGTTTGCTTTTGTCAGAAGTGCTTCAGATTCTTTTTTTGATAAGCTGCCAAAAAACCTTACCCAATCCTGCAGATGCAAGTTCTTAACTTGTTCTTTGAGGATAGATGAAAATTTCCCATCACCCGCAATCCATAACCTGACAGGTAATTCCGGGACAATTAATTTCAGCCCGCTGATTGGATATTGCAATCCCCTGTGAAATGTAATTCCACCAATATATACCAAAGTGAAAAACCTGTCGTCTCTCTCCCGCTTTAATTCATTTAGAGAGCCGGTTTCAGGAGTGTTTTCCAGGACATAAATCTTTTCAGAAGGTATACCAAGTCGTGTAATTCTCTCCTTCATTTCATCAACAACAGTTATTACAGCGTCGGCTTCTCTGGCACTTGAGCACTCATATTGCCTCCATTGTTTCTCTGAGGACAGGATTTTCCCTGGAAGCGTATTTGTATGGGCAGAAATTCCTAAAAGGGCGGGCCAGTTCTCGTGAAGATCCAGGACAAATTTTATGTTATATTGTTTTTTAATCTCTGATCCGATCCGTGAAAGAGGAAGGTCATGAATATGGATCGCATCAATGGCATGAGTTTTAAGTATTTCCCTGATATAATTCCTCCAGAAGTTGAAATAAAATGGTGCCTTCAGGGCACCCACACTTGATTTAGTAATGAATCTTGAAATATCTTTTCTGATTACCAGACAGTTAGCTCTTTCCTCCTCAGAGGCTAATCCCGAAGAATTTATTGCTGCTACTATTAATTCATGACCTGCATTAAAAAGTGTCTGAACCTCTTTTTCAACCCTGCCATCATTACGGAATTCATTCTCAAGCAACATTAAGATTCTCATGAAACAATAGTTTGGGTGTAAAGTTAGACATATATGGCAAGGTTTAGCAGAGATTTTTTCTAATTTAATATCTCAGAGATCTTTCCCGACAACTCTTTTCTTGAGTATATTGAACCCTTGTTCTGGTCCCTATGGGGTTCCTTATGAATTGAAGCCAGGATAAAATCCTCTATTAAATTAATATCATCATAATTAAATGTTTTTCCGGCTTCGCAGGATTTTATTATTTCAGCTGTATCCCCATCAGACGGGCCAAGACATAAAATCGGTCTGGCAGATGCAATATATTCAAAAAGTTTTCCTGTTATGATGCTTTTGTTACTTTTATGATCAGGAATAATGAGCAGAAGGATTGTGCTGCTGAGCATATATTTAACCGCCGTAGAGTGATCGACATATGGAACAAACTCAACACTTGAATTTCCAGTTTTTAACAGAACCAGTTCTTTTATCTTTTCCGGGACAGTCCCGATAAATCTTAATCTGAACTCTTTCCCGATTTCTTTAACGCGGTGAAGAGCCTCAAGAAAGCCTCCTATTGGATAAGCCTCAGATAGAGTTCCTGTATAAGTTATGGTAAAAAGTTCAGGGTTTGTTTGTATGAGACCTTGGAAATCATCTTCATCATAACCATTTGTAATAACTTCTATTTTATCTTCTATAGCATTATATTTTGACGAGAAGGAAGCTTTCAGTGATGGCCCGACGGTTATTATCCTGTCTGCAGTTTTCAGAACACTTTTTTCATATGCTGAATCAATTTTCCTTGATATGAATGTTGGATAAAACTGATTGTAATAATATATGTCGGTCCATGGATCGCGCAGATCGGCGATCCAGTTAATCTTCGGATACTTCCTTTTGATCTTTAATCCTATAAGTTGCGTTGAATGGGGCGGGCTGGTTGTTATTACATTTCTGATACCTTCGGTTTCGATTATTTCGGATGCTTTTCTGATAGCAAATTTATTCCAGCCTTTCCTTGGATCAGGAATGAAAAAATTACCCCTGATAAAACGCATCATTTTTGCTTTGGGAGTATTATCCACATTATTGGCAAAACCGGCAGACGGGATTTTTGATTTGTCTTTATTATAGATCCTGAAATAGTCTGTGGCAGGTGTTTTGAAGACTTTTACCGAGGTTGGCAGATCATTTCCAAGGGAATCGTCAGTAACCGGGTAAGCAGCATAATCCGGATCCACAGTCAGTACTAACGGTGTCCATCCAAATTCCGGCAGGTATTTTGCGAATTTGAGCCATCTCTGTACTCCGGCTCCCCCGCTCGGCGGCCAGTAGTAAGTTATTATGAGAACCTTATTCATTTAAAGCTTTTTTAGCAAGCTCTGAATAGATACTTTCTCTTCAATTATCTCCCTAAGTTGTTCAATATTTACTCTTTCCTGTGCCATAGAGTCACGATATCTGATGGTAACGCTATGGTCCTCGAGGGTCTGATGATCAATTGTTATGCAATATGGAGTACCAATTGCATCCTGCCTCCTGTAACGTCTGCCTATTGAGTCTTTATCGTCATACTGACAATTAAAATCAAACCTGAGATCGTGTACGATTTTTTCGGCTATTTCAGGCAGACCATCTTTTTTAATAAGCGGCATCACTGCAAGTTTGACAGGAGCCAGGAAGGAAGGTAATCTTAATACAACCCGGGTATCAGTGCTCCCATCGTTCTTCTTTAACTCTTCCTCGGTATAGGCAGCAGATATAACCTGGAGGAACATACGGTCGACACCGATGGAGGTTTCAATGACAAAAGGAACATAGGATACTCCTTTCTCAGAATCAAAGTACTGCATCTTTTTTCCACTGTAATCCTGATGTTGTTTCAGATCGTAATCTGTTCGGGAATGTATCCCTTCAACCTCTTTAAATCCGAACGGAAATTTATATTCAATATCGGTGGCAGCATTTGCATAATGTGCCAGTTTGGTGTGATCGTGAAACCGGTAATTCTCACTGCCAAATCCAAGAGCCTGATGCCACTTCATTCTTATCTCTTTCCACACTTTGAACCACTCCAGTTCACTGCCCGGCTGAACAAAGAACTGCATCTCCATCTGTTCAAATTCTCTCATTCTGAAGATGAACTGTCTGGCAACTATCTCATTTCTAAAAGCTTTCCCAATCTGTGCAATTCCAAATGGCACCTTCATTCTGCCGCTCTTTTGAACATTAAGAAAGTTAACGAAGATTCCCTGTGCGGTTTCCGGCCGGAGATAAATCTTATTAGCAGCTTCTGAAGTCGATCCCATTTCAGTTGAAAACATAAGGTTGAACTGCCTTACATCTGTCCAGTTACGTGAACCTGACACAGGGCACACTATTTCACTATCAATTATTATCTGTTTAATCTCAGCAAGGTTAGTTTCATTCAGCGCCTTTGCAAACCGGGTATTGATCTCATCTATCTTTAACTGATTAGCCAGAACACGTGGATTAGTCTCCCTGAACTTGTTCTCATCGAAGGATTCTCCAAACTTTTCTCTTGCCTTTTCCACCTCTTTGGTAATCTTATCCTCGATCCTGGCAAGGTGGTCTTCAATCAGAACATCTGCCCTGTACCTCTTTTTAGAGTCTTTATTATCAATCAGAGGGTCATTGAAGGCATCTACGTGTCCGGATGCTTTCCATATTGTAGGGTGCATAAAGATTGCTGAATCAATACCTACAATATTGTCGTGCAGCAAAACCATACTGTCCCACCAGTATTTCTTTATATTGTTTTTCAGTTCAACACCATACTGTCCGTAATCATAAACAGCACTCAATCCGTCATAGATCTCACTCGATGGGAAAACATATCCATACTCTTTGCAGTGAGCTACCAGTTTTTTGAAAACATCCTCCAGGGCCATAACTACTTTCTATTACTTTTGCGGAAGACAAAAGTAATTCAAAATCTTTTGTTTTACAATTTGTATCTTTATGCCCTTCATTCTACAATGAACAAATGAGAAAGAGAACTGATTTTCTGGTAATAGGTTCCGGCATAGCGGGACTTACATTTGCACTGAAGGCAGCCAGAACCGGCAAAGTATCTATTGTCACAAAGGCAAACCTGGAAGATTCGAACACCAGGTATGCACAGGGGGGAATTGCTGCAGTTTTCAGCGAACCGGATAATTTTGAGAAACATATTAAAGATACATTGATTGCAGGAGATGGCTTTTGCAATGAAAAAGTGGTAAGAATGGTGGTTCAGGAAGCTCCTGACAGAATTAATGACCTTATAGAATTAGGTGTTTCATTTGACAGGAAGGAAGACGGGACCTATGATCTGGCCAAGGAGGGGGGACATACCGAAAGCCGAATACTGCACAGTAAGGACAGAACAGGTGAGGTTATACAAAAAGCTCTGGTTCAGCAGGTAAAAAATAACCCTAATATTGAGATTTTTGAACAACATTTTGCAATTGACATCCTTACTCAACATCACCTTGGAGAAATTTTAAAAAAGAACTATCCTGATATCAAATGTTTTGGTGCCTATGTTGCTGATCTCAAAAACCAGAAAGTCATAACTTTCCTGTCGAAGATAACCGTTGTTGCAACAGGAGGAACAGGGAATGTTTATATGACAACTACCAATCCTGAGATTGCCACAGGCGATGGAGTTGCAATGGTATACAGGGCTAAAGGAAGAATTGAGAATATGGAGTTCGTTCAGTTTCACCCGACCTCACTATTCGATCCTAATACCAGACCATCTTTTCTCATTACAGAAGCTTTACGCGGGTATGGTGCTGTGCTTAAAAATATGTCCGGTGAACGATTTATGAAGAGGTACGATAGTCGCGGATCACTTGCTCCTAGAGATATAGTTGCCAGGGCGATTGACAATGAGATGAAAATATGGGGTGACGATCATGTCTGGCTCGATTGCACCCATCTTAATGCTGCGGGTTTAAAAGACCACTTCCCGAATGTTTATGAACATTGCAAGTCAAGAGGTATTGATATCACAAAAGAGATGATACCTGTTGTTCCGGCAGCGCATTATTCATGCGGTGGTATAAAAGTGGATAAGGACGGACGGAGCACCATAAAAAGGCTTTATGCCCTGGGAGAAGCCTCATCCACAGGTCTGCACGGAGCAAACAGGCTTGCTTCCAATTCACTTATTGAAGCGGCGGTATATTCTCATCGGGCAGCAATCCATTCAGAATCACGTCTTGGTGACCTGGAGTTTGAGGAAAAGATACCCGACTGGGATTACAAGGGAACTACCCATCTCGAAGAGATGATACTTGTCACTCAGAATTACAAGGAGGTTCAGATGATAATGAGTAACTATGTTGGTATAGTACGATCTGACCTGCGCCTTGAGAGAGCAATGGCACGGCTAGAAATTATTTATAAAGAGACTGAGAGTCTTTATAAACGATCTCTAATATCACAGAAAATCTGTGAATTGAGGAACCTGATCACTGTAGGATATGTTATTATCAAAATGGCAACAAACAGGAGGGAAAGTATAGGCCTGCATTACTCCATCGACCATCCCAAAAGGATTGGATATGAATTCTGATCAATCTGCTAACCATGAACCATCTTGAATCTGCTTTCACCGGCAAAAACAACTTTTGGAGATATATTGTAATGTTTGCAATAATTCTTATTGTATCCAATACCATAGGTGCTGTCCCCTTACTTATTGCTGTCTTTGTAAAGTCAGCTTCAAACCCGGAGGTTTTATCCCAGCTTTCAGTTGACCCGAACGATTTCAGTGTTTTAGGCCTCGAACCAAATACGGTTCTCATTATGATGCTGTTCCCTTTCATAGCAGGGTTGGTGGCATTTGTATTATTTGTTAAGCCGCTGAATAACAGGACATTAAGAAGTACAATAAATGGAACTGGATCGATAAGATGGAACCGGTTTTTTATCTCCGGGATGATATGGGTTATACTTTCTTCATTGTATTTCTTCTTCTACCTTAAACTCGATCCGGCAAATTTTACCCTGAACAACAAGACATCCTCCCTTATTGTTCTCACAATTATCTCTATGTTGTTAATTCCGTTTCAGGCGGCTTTTGAGGAAGTTTTATTCAGGGGATACCTTATGCAGGGATTTGCAGCGGTAGTCAGGAACAGGTGGTTTCCGTTGATCATGACTTCGATTCTATTCGGGATGATGCATGCCTTTAATCCTGAAGTAAAGGAGTTCGGATTCTATACCATGATGCCTCAATATGTTGTTTTCGGATTGATATTTGGTATTATAACAATACTTGACGACGGAATAGAAGCAGCCATGGGTGCTCATACTGCCAATAATATATTCCTTTGCATAATGGTTACCAGCCGATCGTCGGCTCTTCAGACACCTGCCCTTTTTGAACAGAATAATATTTATCCATGGACTGAATTCACCGGTCTTGTTATTACCGGAATAGTATTCATTTTCATTTTGTCAAAAATCCTTGGGTGGAATAAATTCTCAATCCTTTTTGAAAAAATACCGGATTAAACGAAATTTGTAGGGTATGGTCGCGACCATACCCTACAAATTATATACAGATGTCGTATAATCTGTTCTGAAATCCCCCCACTTTTCACGGATTTCATTGATAATGGATTTTATTTCATCAACCTCAATGGAAGTAAGGAGTTTGAGACGTGTTTCCCTGAAATGAGGCAATCCCTTGAAATAATTTGAAAGATGACGCCTCATTTCATATATGGCTCTTTTACCCTCTTTAAATTCAAGTGATTTATCAAGGTGCATCATAGCCAGATCAGCTTTCTCATTTACAGAAGGTTCCTGGAGTATGTCACCATTATCAAGGTAATGTCTGATATCACGAAATATCCAGGGTCTTCCTACTGTTGCACGACCAATCATTATCCCATCGACGCCATATCTGTCATACATCTCTTTAGCAATTATCGGCCCGTCAATATCTCCATTACCTATAACCGGAATTTTCATCCTTTGATTATTCTTTACCTCACCAATCAGTGCCCAGTCAGCTTTGCCCTTATATAACTGTGCCCTGGTTCTTCCGTGAATTGTAATGGCTTTAATACCTGTATCCTGAAGTCTTTCAGCGATCTCTACAATGTTTTTGCTATCCTCATCCCATCCAAGACGAGTTTTAACGGTAACCGGGACTTTTACAGCCTTTACAATAGCTTCAGTCATTTCAATCATTAACGGGATATTCCTCAACATTCCGGCTCCTGCACCCCTGTTGGCTATTTTTTTAATCGGACAGCCGAAATTGATATCTATAAGTTCCGGGCTGGCATCCTCGGCTATCCTGGCTGCTTCAACCATGGCATCTGTAAGGTGGCCATAAAGCTGGATCCCCATAGGTCTTTCAAAATCATATATATCGAGTTTTTTCACGCTCTTCTGTCCCTCTCTTATCAGTCCGTCAGATGAAATAAATTCAGTATACATAAAATCAGCACCAAACATCTTGCACACATTTCTAAATGAAGGATCTGTTATATCCTCCATAGGTGCCAGAAACAGTGGATAATCTCTTAAGGTTATGTTGCCAATTGTCAACAGATTTATATTTTTACATGTTATTAAGTAACTTCTGTGCAAAATTAGTAAAATGGACGATACTCAAAGACAATTCAGATTTTACGAAAAACCACCACTCTATCAGTTATTAATTTCTCTGGTTATAATTGTTGGCATCGGCATACTATTGTTTTCGCTTTTGGTCCTGGCAGGTGTATATATTTTCGATGCAGATCTCTCTTTAGTTGGAGATCCCTCCTCTGCTGTTGATGGAAAAGATCTTGCCTTCCTCAGGTATATCCTTATTGTTCAGGGCATATCAGTTTTTATAATCCCTTCAATTATAATTTTATCTTTACTGAGAACCGGCCCTGGACCCATTTTCTTTATCGGAGAATTCCCGCAAATAAATCAACTATTACTTGTTGTTGTACTTGCTTTCTGTCTATTCCCGATAACCAGTTTTACGGGACAACTCAATTCGATGATACGACTCCCTGAAGGGCTTTCGGGAGTTGAACAATGGATGGTGGAAAAGGAGCATAGCATCGGAGATCTGATCGGGTTACTTATTAATTCTGACACCCTGTGGGTATTGATATTGAACCTCCTGATGATTGCACTAATCCCGGCAATTGGAGAGGAGATGATTTTCAGAGGGGTATTTCAAAAGATTTGTTATAACCTGTTCAAATCAGATCACATGGCAGTCTGGGTTATCGCATTTTTTTTCAGTGCCATTCATTTACAGTTTTATGGATTCCTTCCACGATTTATCCTCGGACTGGTTTTTGGCTATCTCTTTCTATGGAGCAGGGGCCTGTGGCTACCAATAATATTGCATTTTGTGAATAATGCAGTACCTGTCTTTTCTACATATTTCAATGGATTGGAAAAGATTAAATACGAGCCTGATATCAGTTTACAGAAACAGTTGTTATTTCTGTCGTTGCCAATTACTGTTACAATTGTGATATTGCTCTATTTCAGGAATAATTACCTGAAACAGGAAAGGTAATTGGGTTGATGGGAAAATCTAAATTGTGATAATTTAGAGAGAGTATTATGAAGCAATAGCACTTTTCAATTCGTTTTTCCTGTAGAAATATACCAGTCCATAGTTTTCGTTCATCTTCTTTTTCCTCTCTTCAGGAAGGTCGCTGTGAGTTTTCTCAACCTCATTCCATAGTTGAAGAATAATTTCATCTGCCTCTTTGCGAAGACTGTTGTTTTTATCAATGTAACCATAGGTCTTTTTTGCCTGGGCATTATGAAGGTTCCACGACTCGATAAAATTTTCAAAACGGACTTTTACAACAGCAATTGTCGGATTGGTTATCGGGCTGCCTCCCTTGCGGATCCTGAACTCTTCACCTTCAATAATTCTTCTCCCCCAGCTCATAAGCTCGTTTTCTGTATTAAGAGCAGGTACTGTTGATTCGTTAGTTGCCAGACCATAATATGCACGAGTTTCGGCAGGTAATTCCCCTCGGAATATTGCCATATTCATTACCCTGATGAAGTGTGTAAGATATATCCTTGACTTCTTTAAGATCTCATTATAATCCTTGCTTTTTTTATTCTGAGATGCCAGGGCCTGCTTATACAACTTAAGATTATGTTCGAACTGAGGGAGAAGTTTCTGAAGCTTTACTACTGTTTTAGAGGAAAAGGCCAGCTTATGCGGAGGAAGCTCTTTCCCTTTCTCTAGAGCAATCCTCATTGCTCTTATACGGGAGACATCAGTATTTGGCAGTCTTCTGTACGGCATGAATATTCAGGAATGTTAATAAGATGTTAGTAACATTTGCGAATATAATATTTATTTGTTAATAACCAATAGCATTCGCATTATAATCTCATTGATAATTAAAATGTTTGTAACTAATCAGTACCTATAGTTTGGAGTGCCTATAGTGCCTAAAGTTAGTAATAAAAGAATGAATCAGTTTCTGTAATCGGCGATAACACTTAAGGCTCCTACCACATTTTGATTATTTTTTA
>Ga0214473_10001871_pt1 | contig 26814 bp, 23 predicted proteins | sample RVTome_7_FD_203509 | JGI IMG/M metagenome (GOLD analysis project Ga0214473, IMG submission 203509) | Soil microbial communities from uranium-contaminated site in the Upper Colorado River Basin, Wyoming, United States - RVT98D197 | ecosystem: Environmental > Terrestrial > Soil > Contaminated >...
AGCCCCAAAAACACCGCCGAGGAGATCTCCTTCGACGAGGCCCGGGCCATCCGCCCCGACGCAAAGGAAGGCGAAACGGTCGAGGTCGACCTGCCGTCCGATACCCTAGGCCGCATCTCCGCCCAGGCCGCGAAACAGGTCATCTTCCAGAAGGTCCGCGACGCGGAACAGGAGAAGATCTATGGCGATTTCGCCCCCAGGATCGGCGAGATCGTCACCGGGGTCGTTCGCAGAGTCGAAGACAGCGTCATCGTACTCGAGGTCAACAGGGTCGAGGTCTCCTTCCCCGTGCGCGAGACGCTCCCGGACGAGGAGCACCGGCGGGGAGATCTGGTCAAGGCCGTCATTGTCCAGGTCCTCAAGGGCTACCAGGGGCCCCAGATCATCGTCTCGCGGGCGAGCCCGCGGTTCCTGGCCCGGCTCCTCGAGACCGAGATCCCGGAGATCGCCAACGGGGCGATCGAGATCAAAGACATCGTCCGGCAGCCCGGAGAAAGGGCCAAGGTCGCCGTGGCCAGCCTCGAACGCGACATCGACCCCATCGGCGCCTGCATTGGCGTCAAAGGGAACAGGATCCTGTCCATCTCCAAGGAGCTCCATGGCGAAAAGGTCGACATCATCCAGTGGTCGCCCGACCTCGTCAGCTACGCCAAGGCCGCCCTCAGCCCGGCCAAGGTCGACCGGCTCCAGATCGTGAGCCAGACGGAGAAGGCCATGCTGGCCATCGTCCCCCAGGACCAGCTTTCGCTGGCCATCGGCAAGAAGGGGATCAACGTCAAACTGGCCTCCCGGCTCGTCGGCTGGAAAATTTCCATCAAGCAAGAAGACGCGAATGAGTGAACCAACCAAGAAACCCGCCGTGAAGAAAGCATCCAAGAAAGCCCCGGCCAAGCCGGCTGCGCCTGAGCCCGCCGTCCGCAAGCCGGTGGCGCACAAACCGGTGGCCGCCGCTCCTGTTCCCCCTAAGCCCGCTACGCCAAAGCCTGCGCTCCACACGCCGGCACCGCCGGCTCCTAAACCGGCGGTGCGGCCTCCGAAGCCGGAGCCCCCACGGCCGACACCTCGCAAGCCAGCCGCGCCCGCGCCGCCGGCTCCTAAACCGGCGGTGCCGCCTCAGCCGTCACGCCTCAGGCCGACGGTTCCTCCGGCCGCAGCGCCCACGCCTGCGGTCCCCGTCAGACCGACTCCTCCCCCGCAGGCGCCACCGAAGCCGACGCCGCCGCCCCCCCCGCCACCCAAGCCGCGGCACAAGGTAGAACTCCGGGAGGGCTGGCTGCTCAAAGAGGCCGCCGAGGCGATGAAGGTCAGACCCAAGGACCTTTTAGACAAGCTCGCCGCCAAGGGCTTCAGGGCCGACCTCGAAGAATTCGTTGACGCCGAGCTCGCCGCGGTCATCACTAAGGTCACGAACTTCGACGCCGAGTTCATCACCCTCGACCTGGCCATGCGCCGGAAGGCCGAGGGCCGGACGGCCGAGCTCGCGTCGCGGTCGCCCGTCGTCACCATCATGGGCCACGTCGACCACGGCAAGACGACCCTCCTCGACGCCATCCGCTCCTCGAACCTCGTCGACAAGGAGTCCGGAGGCATCACCCAGCACATCGGCGCCTACCGCGTCGCCGCCAGGAACCGCACCATCACCTTCATCGACACGCCGGGTCACGAGGCCTTCACCCGGCTCAGGGCCCGCGGCGCCAAGGCCACGGACATCGTCGTCCTGGTCGTCGCCGCCGACGACGGCGTCATGCCCCAGACGAAAGAGGCCATCGACCACGCCAAGGCGGCCAACGTGCCGATCATCGTGGCCATCAACAAGATCGACAAGCCCGAGGCCAACGTCGAGCGCGTCAAGCAGCAGCTGTCGAAAGAGAACCTCCTCGTCGAGGACTGGGGCGGCAAGACGATCAGCGTCGAGGTCTCGGCCCGGGAGAAGAAGAACGTCGGCGACCTGCTCGATATGATCCTCCTCCTCAGCGACATCCTCGAGATCAAGGCCAACCCCAAGGTCCCCGCCCAGGGCGTCGTCCTCGAGGCCCGTCTCGACAGCCAGAAAGGGCCCATCGCCACCGTCATCGTCCAGCAGGGCACCCTCCAACCGGGTCAAGCCTTCGTCTCGGGCCTATCCATGGGCAAGGTCCGGGCCTTGTTCGACGAGCATGGCAAGGTCCTCAAGAGCGCCGGGCCGTCCATGCCCGTCGAGATCATGGGCTTTTCGGAAGTCCCCGTCGCCGGCGATTTCTTCCAGGTCATGGACGATCCCACGGCGGCCAAACATGTCGTCGCGTTCAGGAGATCCCGGGTCAAGGGGAAGGAATCCCCCCGCGACAGCGGCGTCACCCTCGACGAGATGTTCAAGAAGATCGAAGGCGGTCAGGCCAAGGAGCTGGCCCTCGTCCTCAAGGCCGACGTCCAGGGCTCGATCGAGGTCCTGTCGGACGTTGTCTTGCCCCTCAGCACGGACAAGGTCAAGATCAAGGTCGTCCACGCCGCCACCGGCAACATCACCGAGACCGACGTCCTCCTGGCCTTGGCGTCCAAGGCCATTGTCATCGGCTATAACGTCAAACCGAACCCCAATATCCTAGCCCTGGCCAAGAAGGAAGGCGTCGAGATCCGGACGTACAAGATCATCTACCAGCTCACGGACGACATCAAGAAGGCCGTCATCGGCCTGCTCGACCCGATCATCAAGGAGACCGTCCAAGGCCGGGCCGAGGTCCGGAAGATCTTCCAGATCCCCGGGATCGGGACGATCGCCGGCTGCTACGTCCAGGACGGACGGATCACGCGTAACGCCGAGGCCCGCATCCTCCGCGACCGCGAGGTCATCCACCAGGGACGGATCTCCTCCCTCAAGCACCTCAAAGAGAACGTCACCGAGGTCAAGAAGGAATACGAGTGCGGCATCGGTGTCGGCGGCTTCAACGATTTCCAGCCGGGCGACACGATCGAGGCGTTCATCCGGGAAAAAGTCAAGGCCGTCTAACGGCGCGGGAGGGTTCCGATGGTCGTCGGCGTCCTGACGCTCGATCTTTTTTTCCCCTACGCCCATTCCCTCAAGGACAAGCGGCGCATCCTCCACGGCTTCAAGGACAGGGTCCGAAGGCGCTACAACGTCGCCCTGGCCGAGGTCGACTACCAGGACAAGTGGCAGCGGGCCTTGCTCGGGATCGTCAGCCTCAACAGCCAGCAGACGGTCGTCGAGGAGGTCCTCGGCCACGTCCTGGCCGACGCCCTGAACCTCCAGGAGGCGGAAGTTGCCGGCCAGGAGATCCGCTATGTCTGAAAAAGGCATCCGGTCGCGTCGCGTGGCCGAGCTCGTCCAGGCAGAGCTCAGCCGCCTCCTCATCAGCAAATTCCAGGATCCCTCTTCGGGGCTCCTGACTGTCACCCGGGTGGAGATGACCCCGGACCTCCACTCGGCCAGGGTCTATTTCAGCGTTTTCGGGACGGCCGACCCTCGGGACCTCCTCTCCCGCATCGAGAAGAGCAAGGGGCACATCCGGCGGACGCTTGCCTCCCGGATCAAGTTGAAGTATAATCCCCAACTATTTTTCGTCCTGGATCCGGGCCCCGAGCACCAGGAGAGGATCGACAGGTTGATCGAAGAGACAAAGAAGCATGGCCACTGAACCCCGGGAACAGATCGCGGCCAGGATCAAGGCGTCGCGGACGATCGCCGTGACCTCACACCTCCGGCCGGACGGCGACTCCCTCTCGACGGCCATGGCCCTCAGCCTGATGGGAAGCCTTTTGGGCAAGGATGTCGCCATCGTCAACCATGACCCGACACCCCTGCCCTTCAACGGCTTCCCCGGCTTCGACAAGATCCGGATCGGGCAGATCCACGCCGCGGACTTCGACACCGTCATCCTCCTCGAGTGCGCCGACGTCTCCCGGTCCGGACAGGAAGCCCTGGACGGGGCCTACAAGATCAACATCGACCACCATTATTCGAACACACCCTACGCCGACATCAACTGGATCGACCCCGAAGCCCCGGCCGTCGGGGAGATGGTCTTCGACCTCAGCCGTTTCCTCGGCGTCGCCTTGACGCCCGAGATCGCGGAACACCTCTACTGCGCCATCGTTTCCGACACGGGCTCGTTCCAGTTCTCCAACACCACCGCCCGCGCCCTCGGGGCCTCGACCGAGCTGGCCCGCCTCGGGGCCAGCCCCCACCGTGTCTCGGAGAAACTCTTCAACAACAACCGGCCTGAGAAAATCAAGCTCCTCGGCCGCGTCCTCTCCACCCTGACCATGAACGACAAGGGGACGATCGCCGTCATCAGCATGTTCCGGAGCGACACCGAGTCCCTCAACCTCAAGGAGGTCGACACCGAGGACATCACCACCCTGGCCCGCACCATCAAGGGCGTCGAAATGGTCATGTTCTTCAAGGAGATGGGCCATGAGACCTTCCGGGTCAGCCTGAGGTCGAAGGGCACCGCCAACGCGGCCCGGGTGGCCGAACATTTCGGCGGCGGCGGGCACATCCACGCCTCCGGCTTCACCGTATACGGCCCTTATAAGCGTCTCATCCAAGAGGTCCCGGCGATCGTCGAGGCTCTCCTCGACGAGGCATCGCAGGGCCCTTCCGGCCCGTCGGACTGAAGGCCCCGGACAGCCCGGAATGCCCATCGACGGTCTACTCGTCATCGACAAGCCCGCCGGTCTCACCTCGCACGACGTCGTGGCCAGGGTCCGCCTGCTCCTGGAGGTGCGGCGGGTCGGCCACGGCGGGACGCTCGACCCGGACGCCACGGGCGTCCTCCTCGTCGCCGTCGGCCAGGCGACGCGGTTTTTTCCCTACCTCTCCAAGGAAGACAAGGTCTACGAAGGCGCGATCCGGCTCGGCTTCGCGACGGACTCTTATGACGCCTCCGGGAGTCCCTCCACGGAGGAATCGCGCGACTTCCCCGGCCTCGAAGACCTGGCCGGAGCCATGAAAAACTCGGAGGGGAGGATCCTCCAGACGCCCCCACCCTATTCGGCCAAAAAGCTCGGCGGAAAGCCGGCCTACAAACTAGCCCGGGCCCACAAGGAATTCAGCCTGAAACCGTCCGTCGTAACAGTCAAGTGGTTTAGGCTTCGCGATTACCGGCCGCCCCTCGCCCTCTTCGAGACGAAATGTTCGGCCGGGACTTACGTTAGGTCGCTCGCCCACGACCTCGGTCAACGCCTGGGCTGCGGCGCCCATCTCTACGCCCTCCGGCGGACGTCCGTCGGCCCCTACACCCTGGGTGACGCGGTGCCCCTCGCCGCGTTGGAGGAGGCGGGAGGGAAAGGCGAGGCGGCGGCGCTCATCCTGCCTCTCGAGCGGCTCCTCCCCGGGGTGCCCGCCGTGCCCGTCCTCCCGGAGGCGGAAATGCGTATCCGCAACGGTGCCGCCCTCGGGCCGGCTCATCTCGGCCCTACTCCCCCGGGCGCTCCCCCTTTCCCCCGAGAAGCGTGCATCCTGCGGTTGTTCGGAGAATCGGGCAAGCTCCTCGCCCTGGCCCGGCCTTCCCCTGACGGTGAGAGTCTCCACCCCTTCCTCGTCCTTTCCTGACCACGGATCGCCGCGGCGCCTCCAAAATGCCGAAAAACGGCAATTCATCTTGAATTTTGGTCGGGGGTAATGTATTGTATTGGGATTATGCGCCTGAACAAGAACCAGATCGAGCATCTCGGGTCGGTGATTCTGCGCAACCTTACCAAGGAAGGCAAGATCATCTTTGAGGACAAGGCCCGTCTGCTCGAAGAGGTGACCAACCTGCTCATCGAGGAGTTCCAGAAGGAGGACCACCTCGACCAGGAGGTCCGCGAACTGCTCAGCAAGCACATAGATAAGATCCGCAAGGATAACATCGAATACCAGCAGATGTTCAAGCTGATCAAGACCAAGTTGGCCCGGGAAAAGGGAATCGTCCTGTGAGCAATAGACTGTCGCGGGAAAAGATCAACTACCTGTCCCGCCAGGTCCTCAACGTCCTTGAGAAGGTCGAACAGGTCGATTTCCTGGACGACCCGAACGAGATCCGCCTGATCATCATCAAGTCCATCGAAGAGGAAATGAAGCTCTACGAGTCCCTCGACAAGAAGGCCATCGACAAGATCCATTCCCAGAAAAAGGCCATCGAGGAAGGCAGCCGGGAGTACGAGATCCTCTACCGGAAGTACTACAACGACGAGCTGGCCAAGCTCGGCAAGCTCAGCGACTGAAATCCGGGAAGCCGGTTCCATTTGTTTTAATAAGGACATTCAAGGGGTTTCTCGCCCTGCCTTTAAACGCCGCTCGTTTTGGCAGCAAGGGGGACATGTACCTCTGGTGCGTGTCCCCCTTCTCATTATTCCATTAAGATATTTCCTAAAAGCGCGGCTCCGAGTTACTCCGCCCCGCTTTTATCGGTCGCTTCTCAGAATCCGCTCCCTGCCGCCCCTCCGCTACGGGGGCTATACATGCCCCCCATAACTGCCCGGGAATCGTCTGCGACGGGGGAGAGAAAAGAAAAGAAAAAAAAGGGCCGGAGAGTTCACTCTCTGGCCCTTTTCGGGCGTTCGTTGACGGTTCGGCTTAGAACAGGAACCGGAAGCCGAGTCCGGTCTTGTAATTGTTGTTGGATGACCGGAAGAGGGGCGCGCGGAACTCCGCGAACACCTGGCCCTTGCTTGTCCACTTGTCGAAGACATCGAATCCGGCCTGGCCGACGAGGTCGAGACCGGCCTTGTGGTTCACGTCGTTCGGCTGGGTGGCCGTGCTGAAGCCGACGCCGGTGCCCAGGAAGAATTTCTGGAAGTGGCCGTTGACCAGGGCCTCGGCGGTGAAGACGAGGCGCCACGGCGAGCCGGCGAACGGGATGGCTCCGCCGCCGCTTAGCGTGAAGCTCCACTGGTCGGGGGTGATCCAGGCGAACAGGCCGCCGCGCAGGGAGCCGTAGAAAGCCGTGCTCCCGCCGTAGACGCCGGGGCCGCCGGCGACCGTCCAGAAGAGCTTCTTCTGGGTCACCTCGAAGGTCAGGCGGCAGGGGTCGGAGGCCGGCGACTGGGCGCCATCGTTGTCGTAGACCGTGACGTTGATCGTGTACATCCCGGCCTTGGTGAAGACCTTTTCCCAGATCCAGGGCTTCCGCGTCGTGACGCAGGTGTCGATGACATTGCCCTGGGCGTCGAGGAGCTCGAAGACGACCTTGACGATCTGGCCGTCGGGGTCGCTCGACCCGGAAGCGTCGAAGGTGATGGGCCGGCCGACGTAGTCCTCGCACGGCAGGCACGATGTCCAGAGCTTGCAGGTCGGCGGGAAGTTGATGGACACCTTCCCGGCGCAGGGGTTGGTCGCCGCGATCCCTTCCATGTTGACGGCCGTGCCCTTGAAGGAGTATTCGCCCGGCTTGTCGAACTTAGTCTGCCATTTGGGCGATTGGGGCGTCAGCTCCTGGGTGGCCAGCTTCTGGCCCTGGGCGTCGAAGACCTCGACGCTCATCGTCTTGGCGTACTGAGTCCCGCTCATGTCGACCGTGATCGGGTCGTTGACGTTGGCCCGTTCCGGGCTGACGACGAGGCTGCAGACGGCCGGAGGGATGGCGTCCACGACGTTCTTCCCGAGGGCGATGTTGCCGCATCCCTTGGGGATGATGAAGTCGTAGATCTTCCAATCCTTCTTGACCTTGAAGATGAAGACCGGGAGGGGAGCCTTCCCCGCCCACTCGACGTTACGGGCGATCTTGACCTGGTCGCGGGATTTGAAGAGCATCCACTGGAGCGTTTCGCCGACGGGCAGGGTCGCTTCCGACCAATCGGCCGTCTTGAGCTGGTCCATGAAAGGTTCATAGAGCTCGCCGTTCCCCGCCATATCGAAACCCGTCTTGATGTCGGCGGAATAGCGATCGAAGAGGCCCTTCATGACCTCCGGGGTCGGGACCTGGCCTTTGATCTCGATGAAGGTGTAAAGTCCGATTCTTTTGAGCTTTGTCGTTTGGGCAAAAGACATCGCCGTGAGCACGACGAGTGCCATTACTATGAAAAGTACAATAGACTTACGCAATTTCATTAAAATCCTCCTGCGTTTTAGGTATAAATAAACAAGTTCTATGGGGATTTATAGTAAATGCGGGCCTATTTGTCAAGCAAAATCAACCCATTTGACAGCGGCCGGGGCCCCGGCCTTGCCAGGACCGGGACTGGGAAGCCCGGCCTCGGCCTTGCCGCCGCCCTTGCCGGTCTCCAGCACCGGCACTGCCAAGCCGGTGGCAGTGCTGCCGGTTGCCAGCACCGGCACTGCAAAGCCGGTGGCGAAGCCGGCAGGACCGGGGTATGCTCAGGGTTAATACGGAGCACCACCCACCCTTTTTAAAAAAAACGGGGTGGGTGGTGTTGAACGGATCAAGGGTTTCACCCCCGAAGGCGGCCGGCCGCCAGGAACGCCCTGACGATCCGGAGGATGAGCCCGGAGTCCCGAGGTGGCTGCCGGAGGGCCTCGAGGAGGAAATCCCGGCCCTTGAAGCCGCAGTCGACCAGGTCGAGGAGGAACCGTAGGCCCGTAGGGATGTCCACTTCGGGATGGCACTGCAGGCCCCAGACCGGCTGGCCCCCGAGCCGGAAGGCCTGGACCGGACAGGCGTCGGTCGAGGCGAGGATTTCGAAGTGGGCGGGCAGGTCCCAAACCTCGTCGTAATGGACGGAAAACGTGTACGGCGTCCCGGCTGGGCCCAGGAGTTCGTTCTCCTTGTCCACGCGGATCGGCACCCAGCCGATCTCGGGCCGGGCGCAGCGGCGCACGTGCGACTCGCCGGCGAGGGCGAAAACGAGGAGCTGGTGGCCCCAGCAGCTGCCCAGCACCGCAGCACCCGCGGCGACCGCCTCCCTGACGATCCCGGCCTCGACATCAACCCAGGGGTCGCGCTCAAAGATGGAGGCCTCGGAGCCCGTCAAGATGAGGTGGGAGTAGGCCGCCGGGTCGGGGAAACGGCCGTCCCTGGCGACGAAGGCATCCCAAGGAACGGTAAGATACCGGCCCCAGTGCTCGACGGGCCGGTAGACTCCTGGGTCGATGGAGTTGTCGATGATGGCCACTCTCGCCACCCGCTTATCGTCCGACATTTTTCACTCCGGCATTTTATTATAAGTAACCCGGCATAAAAGACAAGGCGGACTTGTCGCGCGCCGCCGAAATCTGTTATAATTCCTTTCCGTAAAAGAGGAGAACGACCGTGATATCTGTAAACGAAGACACCGAACTCACCGTCACCACGCCCGACGAGCCCGGCATCTTCGGACGCGTCCTGGGGACCCTGGCCAACGCCGGCATCAACGTCAAGGCTATCTACATCTACTCAGAGACCGACCAGAGCCACTTCCACCTCGTCACCTCGGACGCCAAGAAAGCCGAAACGGCCCTGCGGACCCTGGGCTACAAGGTCAAGTCGAAGAAGGTCGTCACGGTCCTCTTCGCCGACCGGATCGGCGCCGGCGCCGAGATCGGGGCGCTCCTCGGCAACGCGGTCATCGACATCCAATATTCCTACGGTTCGTCCGCGGGAGAGGGCAAGACGCTCCTCGTCTTCCACACGAGCAACAACCGCAAGGCCGTCGACACCCTGAAATAGGCCGCCCCTTAAATTTCGTTGACAAGCCGGGGGAGATGTCATAAAATAGTTCTCTTAGAGTTGTATCAAGGAGGCTATCATGTCAAAAGCCGAGCCTAACGTCGTCCCGTTGTGCGACGTCCTGCTGGTTCTTCTGATCATCTTCATGGTCATTACGCCTCTCGTCCAAAAAGGCATAGACGTCAAGCTCCCCGAGACGCAGTCCGATTCTTCCAGCGCCGGACAGCCCACGGGCCTTATCGTTCTGACGCTGAAAACGAACGATGCCGCGGAGATCAACGGCATCAGTTACGAACTGCGGGGCCTCCTAGAAGAGCTCCGGCGCCTCTACAGCGCGCGCCAGGACAAGACGATCTTCATCCGCGCCATGGCCAAGCTCCCCTTTTCCAAAGTCATGGAAGTCATCGACATCGTGCGCGGCGCCGGGATCGAAACCCTGGCCTTGATCCCCGAGTACATCGGAGACTGATACATTCGACAGCACCAACGCCGTTTTCTAAAAAAACGGCGTTGGTGCTGTCGAATGGGTTGATTTTTTAGCGGCCCTTGATCGGGCCGATCACTTCCCGCGAAATCACCAGCCTCTGGATCTCGTTCGTCCCTTCGTAGATCTGAAGCAGTTTCGCGTCCCGGACGAGTTTCTCGACGGGATAGTCCTTCATGTAGCCGTATCCGCCGTAGATCTGCAGGGCTTCCATGGCGTTCTTCATGCCCACGTCCGTGCCCAAGCACTTGGCCATGGCCGATTCCTTGCCGCTGGGCTTGCCCCTGTCCAGGAGCCAGGCGGCCCGCCAGACGACGAGGCGCGCCGCTTCGACCTCCATGGCCATCTGGGCGATCTTGAAGGCCGTCGCCTGGAAGGTGGCGATGGGCTTGCCGAACTGGACCCGCGTCTTCGAATACTCGATGGCGTATTCGAGGGCCGCCCGGGCGATCCCGACACCCGCCGCCCCGACGGCCGCGCGGGTCTTGTCGAACGTCCTCATGGCCACGATGAAACCGAGACCCTCACGCCCGATCAGGTGATCGGCCGGGACGCGGACGTCCTCGAAAAAAAGCTCGGTCGTGTTCGAAGCCCGGTGCCCGAACTTGTCCTCGACCTTGCCGACGGAAACCCCGGGGGTCTCCCGGGGGACGGCGAAGACGCTCAAGCCGCGCGGCCCCTTTTCCGGGGCCGAGTTGGCGAAGACGACATAGAGGCTGGAGACGCCGCCGTTGGTGATGAAGCACTTGGAGCCGTTGATGACGTAGTTCGCGCCGTCCTTGCGGGCCGTGGTTTTGATGGCCGACGTGTCCGACCCCGCCTCCCTCTCGGTCAGGCAGTAGGAGGCGAAGGCCATGCTCTTGACGAAGGGCGCGAAGAACCGCTTTTTCTGCTCTTCCGTGCCGAAGAGAAGGATGGGCGTGAAGGCCAGGGAGTTGGCCATCATGGTCGTGTACATCCCGGCGCAGCCCCAGGCGAGCTCCTCGCTGACGATGGCCGTCTCAAGGTCCTTGAGCCCAACGCCGCCGTATTCCAGAGGGACCGCGCAGGTCAGGAAGCCGACCTCGAAGGCCTTGCGCATCACGTCCTCCGGAAAAGCGTGACCCTGGTCGTAAGCGGCCGCCTTGGGACGCATTTCTTTCGCGGCGAACTCGTGGGCCATCTCCTGGAGAGCGACCTGGTCTTCGGTCAATTCGAATTCAATCACGGCTCATCCTCTCAATCTTCGGCGAATTTATAGATTCTATTGTAAAAAGCACGGGGAAGTGTACCGGATTCCGCCGGCCCTGTCAATTTAGAGGGCCGGCAGTAATCGCGGCAAGAACGGTTTAGAATTTCGGGACAGAGAATTCAAAAGAGCATGTTAGGCCGCGCCGCGATTGCAGAGAGTCCTGTCAATTTCAGGGGGCCGGCTTGAAGACGATGTCGTTCCTCCGGATGAGGAATACGGGATCCTCGATGCCGAAGAGCGCCTGGACGATGTCCTGGGCGCGAAACCCCAGGGCCGGCGGCGGAGGAAGCTCGAGAAAAAGGCGGCGGCCGGAAACCCGGAACCCCACCGCCGCCGCCCCGGGCGCCGAGTCCTTGAAGCGGTCTAGTGCGAGCTTGATGGTCTTGGCGCTCCAAGTGGGACCGACGGCCTCGCTCTTCCAGTCGAGCGAGTAAACGAGCCGTGCCATCGCGTTATAGAGCGACGGCGACCCGGCATCGACCCGTTCGAGGCCCGAGAACCTGATCCCCTGAGGAAGTCTCTTGTTGACCCGGGCGAGGAACTCCGTCTCCTCGAGCCGGCGGGCCGAGCGGAACTCGAGGATCTCCCGCAGGGCCTCCATGCCCAGGGGAAGCGCCGGGCCGTAGGACATGTCCATTTTCGGATGGAACCCTTCGGTTTTCCGGACCTCGATCCCCGCCCGGCGGAAGCTCCTTTGGACGACGTGGATGAGGTCGATATGGGAAAGGTATCGGGCTTTTCCCCGCTTGGAGTAGACGGCCCTGTAGCGCAGGGTTCCGTCCCCGGGTTCTCCCGCCGGGGCGGCCGGCCCGGGAAAAGGGCCGATCTTCACGGGGCGGGGCGGCTTTTTCCAGGCCCGGGTGTCGCACCCCCCGCACTCCCCGCAGGCCCTTTCGAGGCACGACGACGACGGCTCTCCGCGGAGGGCCAGGTCGAGCTCCCGGGCCAGGTGGCTTTTCCTGAGGCCGGAGTCGAGGTGGTCCCAGGGGAGCGCCGCCTCGCGGGGAAGAGGGTAGAGGTAATCCCGGAAATCGACGCCTTCGACCGCGAAGGCGTCCTTCCAGGCCGCCGTGTCGAGCTTGTCGTCCCAACCGTCGAACCGGGCTCCCCTCTTCCAGGCTTCGACAAGGACACGGCCGAGCCTCCTGTCACCCCGCGAGAAGACGGCCTCGAGGACGGAAGCCCCGATGGAGTGGGCCTTGAATTCGACGCTCTTGTGCCTGCGGAGCTCCGAGCGGACATAGGCCTGTTTCTCGACGAGGACCGCTTCGTCGTCCATGCCCACCCATTGAAAAGGCGTGTGCGGCTTGGGGATGAAGGAGGACAGGCTGACGTGGATCCGGGGGTATGACCCGAGGATCGCCCGCCCGAGCTCGAGGCTCTCCCGGACGAGGTCGACGATTCCAGCGAGGTCCTCCTCCGTCTCCGTAGGCAGCCCGACCATGAAGTAGAGTTTGACCAGCTTCCAGCCGCCCTCGAAGGCGAAGGTCAGGGCATCCCGGATCTCCCGGCCGTCGAGCTTCTTGTTGATCACCGCGCGCAGGCGATCGGTCCCCGCCTCCGGGACCAGGGTGAAGCCGGTCTTGCGGACCTTGAGGATGTTCTGCACGAGGTCGCGGGACAGTTTCCCCGGCCGCAGCGAGGAGAGGGACAGGGAGATCTTTTCCCGCGAGAACTCGTCCATGAGACAGCGGACCGTCTCCTCGAGGTGGGGATGATCGCCGATCGAAAGCGCCGAAAGAGAGGCGTCTTCGTAGCCGGTCTGGCGGAGGGAGCGGAGGGCCGTCTTGCAAATAAAAGCCGGGTCCCTGGGCCGGTGCGGGAAGTAGAGGCTCGAGGCCTGGCAGAAACGGCAGTTCTGGGGACAGCCGCGGGCGGCCTCGACGGCCACGCGGTCGAAGACCACCCGCAGGCTGGGGACGACGATTTTCTCCGGGAAAAAAGACCTGGCGAAATCCCGGAGCAGCCGCTTCCTGACGACGGCGGGAGCGTCGCCGTCCGGCCGGGGGACGACGAGGGGCGAACCCTCCACGGCCTCAGGGCGGTAAAGGGAGGGAACGTAGACGCCGTCGATGCGGGCCAGTTCGCGGAGCATCGTCCGGCGCGGCACCCTCCGCCGCCGCATGTCCGCCGCGGCCCGGACGATCTCCGGAAAGCCCTCCTCGCCGTCCCCGAGGAAGACGAGGTCGAAGATGTCCGCCACCGGTTCAGGGTTGAAGGCCGCCGGCCCGCCGGCGATGACCAGGGGGTCCGCCTCGGCCCTTTCCGCCGACCTCAGGGGGATCCCGCCGAGATCGAGGATGGTCAGGACGTTGGAATAGTTGAGCTCGTAGAGAAGGGAAAACCCGACGATGTCGAACTCGCTGAGCGGGATGCCGTTTTCGAGGGAGGTCAGCCGGATGCCGGCCGCCCGCAGCTCCCGCTCGAAGTCCGGCCAGGGGGCGAACACCCGCTCGGCCAGAAGGTCCCTGTCCTTGTTGAGCAGGGCGTAGAGGATCTTCTGCCCGAGATAGGACATGCCGATCTCGTAGACGTCAGGGAAGGCCAGGGCCACCTTGGTCCGGACGCGGGCGGGATTCTTTCGGATCTCGTTCCATTCGCCGCCGACGTACCGGCCCGGCTTTTCGACGCGGGGCAGGATGAGGCCGAGCGCGTTTCTTTCAGACATTGGCGAAGCGTCTCATCTTCACGTTCAGGATGAGGCCGCAGGCGATGGTGCTCGTGAGGAAGGACGACCCGCCGTAGCTGATGAACGGCAAGGTGATGCCCACAACCGGGAAGAGGCCGATGATCATCAGGATGTTGACGAGGAACTGGAAGGCGATGAGCAGGGAAGCCGTGAAGATGATGTAGACGCCGGCCCGGTCGCGCGCCATGGCGACGGACAGGAACATCCGGGCGAGCATGAAGAAATAGAGGACGATGACCGCGAGGACGCCCAGAAAACCGGCCTCCTCGCCGATGACGGAGAATATGAAATCCGTGTGCCGGGCGGGGAGGAAGCGGAGCTGACTCTGCGAGCCCTTCATGAAACCCTTCCCGGAGAGGCCGCCCGCGCCGATGGCGATCTTGGACTGGATGACCTGGTAGCCCGACCCCCTCGGGTCATGGAGGGGGTTGACGAGGGTCGTCAGCCGTCTTTTCTGGTAGTCCTTGAGCCCGACGCTCCAGCCGCCGATGCCGAGGACGAGGGCCGCGAGGAGGAAGAAAAGGATCGTCTTCCTCCGCAGACCAGCCAGGATGAACGCCCCGCCGATGATGGCCAGGAAGGTCATGGCCGTCCCGAGGTCCGGCTGGAGGATGATGAGGATGAGGGGCACGCCGGCCAGCAGGAGGGCGAAGAGCGTGTGCTGGGTCGTCAGGTAGGCGCTCTTGTATCCGGCGAAAAGCCGGGCGAAGAGGAGGATCATGACGATCTTGGCCATCTCCGAGGGCTGGAACTGCATCAGTCCGAGGGTGATCCAGCTCTTCGTCCCGGCGACGAGCCTGGCGAAGACGAGGGTCGCGGCGAGCAGGGCCACCGTCAGGCCGTAGAAGTAGACCGAGAGCGAGACGAAGAACTTATAATCGATGACCAGGACGAGGACGAGGACGATGAGCGAGACACCGATCCAGACGAGTTGCCTGACGTGGTAGTTCCCAGCGAGAAAATGGGAGGAGCTGTAGATAAAGAAAACCCCGATGAGGGAATGCAGGAGGACGAGCCCCAGCAGGACCCAGTCCACCTCCTCGATGAGCCGCCGGTCGATCATCATTTCCCTTGGAGCTCCTTATTGAACAATTCGAATATCCGGCGGGCCACCGGGGCCGCCGTCGCCCCCCCTCCCCCGCCGTATTCGACCAGGACGGTCACCACGATCCGGGGGTGGTCACGCGGGGCGAATCCCGAGAACCAGGAATGCGTCTTGATCTCCCGGCCGGCCCGGGACAGCCGCTCGGCGCTCTCGCGGCTGACGACCTGGGTCGAGCCCGTCTTGCCGCAGACGTCCATGCCCTCGACGAAAGCGCCCTTGCCCGTGCCGCCGTCGTTGACGGATCTCCACATGCCCGCGATGACGTTTTCGAAGGCCGCCGGTTTGAAAGCCGGCTCCACGGCCGCGGCGGCGCCCCCGCCGTCGTCGCCGGCGGGACCGGCCTTCACTCCGGCCGGGGAGCTCTTGAAGAGATGGGGCCGGGCCGGCGTCCCCCGGTTGGCGACGAGCGCGGTGAGGGCCGCGATCTGGAGCGGGGTCACCTGGAGCTGGCCCTGGCCGATGGCGACCGAGATCGTCTCCCCAGGATACCAGGGCGTCTTCAGGGTCCTCGTCTTCCATTCCGAGCTCGGTACGAGCCCCTCTTTCTCGCCGGCCAGGTCCACGCCGGTTTTTTTCCCGAGGCCCAACCGCCCGGCAGCCATGGCGATCATGTCGATGCCCATCCTCCGGCCGAGCGTGTAGAAGTAGATGTTGCACGAATTCTTGATGGCGTCGGCCAGGTTCATCGAGCCGTGCCCCGGCAGGAACCAGCAGTGGCGGACGGCACCGTAGATCTGGGTCGACCCGCCGCAGATGACGCTCGTGTCGGGTGTCACGAAGCCGAAGCCGAGCCCGCCGAGGCTCATGACCAGCTTGAAGATCGAGCCCGGCGCGTACAGGCCGCGGATGGCCCTGTTCTCCAGGGGCGACAGCGGGTCGTTCGTGAGCTGGAGCCATTCGGTCGGAGTGAACCGGGTGATGAACCTGTTCGGGTCGAAGGTGGGGAAGCTGGCCAGGGCCAGGATCTCGCCCGACCGGGGTTCGAGGGCGACGACTACGCCCTCGCGGCCCTCGAGAGCTTCCTCGGCCATGGCCTGGAGCCGGAAGTCGAGCGTCAGGACAACGTCGCCGCCCTGGACGGGGTTCTGACGCGCCTTTTCGGCACGGACCCGGCCCAGGCTGTCGACGACTTCGATGATCTTCCCATCCTCGCCCCTCAGGATGTCGTCGTACTCCCTTTCGACCCCGGTCTTGCCGACCATCTCCCCCGCCCGCGCGGCCCGGTCCGGTTCGGCCCGGATCTCCTCGGGGGTCCGTTCCTGGAGATAACCGAGGACGTGCGCAGTCAGGGTCCCTTTGGGGTAGAACCTCTGGGGTTCCGCGTCCACCACGAGCTCCGGGAACTCGAGCCGGCGGCTCTCGATAGGGGCGATGTCGACGGAACTCAGTCCGTCCTCGATGACGATCGGCTCGAACGGCTGAAGGTCCTTGTACTGCTCGACGCGGCTGCGGAGGGTCTCCACGTCGACTTCGAGGAGGCGGCCGACCGCGGCCAAGGACGTTTCCATATCCTTGATGTTCTCGCGGATGAGGGAAACCTTGAAGGAGGCCCCGTTGTCGGCCAGGATCTCGCCATTCCTGTCAAGGATGAGCCCCCGAGGCGCGGCCAGCGCCCGTTGCCGGGTCCGGTTGGCCTCGGCCAGGCCGGAGAACTTCTTGTGATCCACGATCTGGACCTTCCAGTAGTAGGACAGGGCCAGGAAGATCAGGGCGGAGATGACCCAAAAAACCGTGTTCGCCCGACGGCGCACGAGCGACAGGTCTTCGTAGATTTTTTCCGGCGGCATCATGCGCCTCGAGAGCCCCTGGCCCGGAACCGCCGCTCGAAGGCAAAGAGGGAACTCCCCAGAACCGCCGTGACCAGGGGCTGGAGCAGGATCAGCCCGCCGTGAAAATTCAGGGATTCCCGGCGGACGACCGCCGTGACGAGGACCCAGAGGATCATCTCCAGGACCGAGATGACCAGCATGAACAGGCCGTTGCGGAAGAACGGCGCGACGTCGATCCTCCGGGAGACGAAGCCCGCCCAGAAGCCGAGCAGGGTCTTGGTCAGGCCCCCGACACCGAAGACGCCCAAGGAGAAGGAGTCCTGGACCAGGCCGCACGCCGTCCCCAGGAAGGCCCCGAAGACCTCTCCCCGCCGGACCGAAAAGTAAAGGACGACGACGGAAAAGGCGTTGAGGACGACAATAAGCATCGGCCCGGCACTGCCGGCCAGCGAATAGACGAAGAAGGCGAGGGACGTCGCTAGGAAGGCCCGGAGGACATCCTTCATAGCGGTTTCCCTCATTTTCCGCCCCCCGCCTTGGTGATGACGGCGACGATGTCGATCGTGTTGAACCGGAAATACGGTTCGACGGCGATCCTGCGGAAGGTCGGCGTGGACTCGTCCTTCTCGAGGCTCCGGATGCTGCCCACGCGCAGGCCGGCCGGGTAGATCTTGTCGTAGCCGGTCGTCAGGAGCTCCTCACCCGGCTGCCCGCCGCTCGTGCTGGCCAGGACGTAGCGAAGCTCGCAGAAGGCGCCCGACTTGCCGGTCACGGAACCCGTCAGTCGGTCGACAGCGGAGACGACGCTGACGCTGCTGTCCTTGTCGGTGATGAGCTGGACCATCGTCTCCTTCAAGCCCACCGGCGCGATCGTCCGCCCGACGAGGTTGCCGAAACGGTCGCACACGGCCATGTCCTTGCCGATGCCGTCCAGGCCCCCCTTGTCGAGGACGATCGTTTGGTAGGGGTTGGCGCTGTCGGCGCCGATGACCCGAGCCAGGACGATCGTCCCCTGGAAAGCGGCCAGGCTCTCCCGGACCTGGGCCTCGGACTGGAAGAGCCCGAGACGGTCCTCGAGGAAACGGACGTCCTGGTTGCGGAAGAAGATCTCCTTCTTGAGCTGTTGGTTCTCGCCCCGGACACCGCGCAGGTCGAAGTAGTTCGTCCACAGGGATCCGAGGCCGCGGATGGCCCCGGTGACGGCCCTCTGGACCGGGGAGTAAAGGAAGAAGATCGATCTCTCGAAAAGCGACTTCTCGGCCCCCCGCGGGATCTGGATGGAGATAAGGAGGATGTTGAAAGCCGCGAGTCCGGCCAGGATGAGGACGCTTCGTCGATTTTCCCAGAGGGGCATGGAACCTCTCGAGCCGCCGCGGCCCTGACCTCAGATGAGCGAGATCTTCTTCAGCAGGTCCAGGTCGTCGAGCATCTTGCCGGCCCCGAGGACGACGGTCGTCAGGGGGTCCTCGGTGATGAACACGGGCAGCTGGGTCTCTTCGCGGATCCTCTTGTCCAGGTTCTTGAGGAGCGCCCCGCCGCCGGTCAGGATGATGCCCCGGTCGATGATGTCCGCCGAAAGCTCGGGCGGCGTCCGCTCCAAGGCGATGCGGATGGCGTTGATGATGGCGGCCACGGTCTCCTCGATAGCCTCGCGAATCTCCTGGTCGTCGACGACGATGGTCCTCGGGATCCCCTCCCTCAGGTCCCGGCCCTTGATCTCCATGGTCATCGGCTCGTCGAGCGGATAGGCCGAGCCGATCTGCATCTTGACGATCTCGGCTGTCCGCTCGCCGATGAGCAGGTTATACTTTTTCTTTAAGTAGTGGATGACGGCATCGTCCATCTCGTTGCCGGCGACGCGGATACTGTGGTTGAAGACGATCCCGTCGAGGGAGATGACGGCGATGTCGGTCGTGCCGCCGCCGATGTCGACGATCATGTTCCCGGTCGGCTCGGAGATGGGGAGGCCCGCTCCGATCGCGGCCGACATGGGCTGTTCGATGAGGTAGACCTCCGAGGCCTTGGCCCGCATGGCGACGTCCTTGACGGCCCGGCGCTCGACCTGGGTGATCCCGGTCGGGATGCCGATGACGATCCTCGGCCGGAGCAGGAAACCGTGGTTGCCCATGGCCTTCTTGATGAAGTGGTCGAGCATCTTCTCGGCGATCTCGAAGTCGGCGATTACGCCGTCACGCATGGGTTTGATGGCCATGACGCTCGCCGGCGTCTTGCCGAGCATTTCTTTCGCCCGCGAACCGACGGCTTCGACCTTGCCCGTCAACTTGTTGACGACGACGATCGAGGGCTCCTGGACGATGATGCCCTTGCCCTTGAGGAAGACCAGGGTGTTGGCCGTCCCCAGGTCGATGGCCAGGTCGCAAAAAAACCTGTCTTTCAACCAGCTGACAATGCTCATCTTGCCTCTCTCCTCAACGAGGGAAAATTTAACACATTTCTCTCCCCGAAGCAACTCCCGCTTGCGGGACGGCCTCCAGGGGGCAAAACAGGCTTGACTTTGCTTCCAAACTTCTCATATACATTAGGAAACTTCGGAAAGGAGCTCGCGATGAGTCACCAACCCTACGTCCCCGAAAAAACAGATCAGAGAGAGTTCACCCTTCGGGCCATCCTCATCGGCCTCGTCCTGACCGTCATCCTGGGCGCGGCCAACGCCTACCTCGGCCTCCGGGCCGGCATGACGATCGCGGCCACCTACCCTGCGGCAGTCATCGGCATGGCCGTCCTGCGCATCATGAAGGGCTCCATCCTCGAGGAGAACATGGCCCGGACCATCGGCTCGATCGGCGAGTCGATCGCCGCCGGGGCCATCTTCACCATCCCGGCTTTTGTCATCTCCGGCGCCTGGACGAATTTCAACACCTTCGACGCCTATATCAAGTCGACGGCCCTGATGTTCGTCGGCGGCCTTCTCGGCATCCTCTTCGTCACCTTCCTCCGCCGGGTCATGGTCACCGACCCCGACCTCGTCTTCCCCGAGTCGGTCGCCGCGGCCGAGATCCACAAAGCCGGACAGAAGGGCAGCCAGGGTTCGAAGTTCCTGTTCCAGGCCATGGGCCTGGGGGCGCTCCTCTATTCCCTCGGCGTCATCCAGGTCTTCGCCGCCAGCAAGGACTTCCTGGTCAAGGTCGGGAAGATCGGCACGAGCTTCGTCCGCTTGGGCGCCGCCCAGGACGCGGCTAAGGTCGGGGCGGGCGGCACCGTGGCCGTCTCCGGGCCTGGTATCTTTCCGGCCTACATCGGCGTCGGCTACATCATCGGGCCGCGCCTGGCCGCCCTCAACTTCGCCGGCGGCGTGCTGGCCTGGGGCCTCTTCGCCCCGCTGCTGATGTTCTTCCTCGGCCCCCAGCTCATCCCCACGTTCTACGGCCCGGGCGTCGCCGCGGCCGACGTCAGCTGGCCCGACATGGTGACCAACGTCTGGAAGTTCATCATCAAGCCGATCGCCGTTGGAGGTATGCTCGTCGGCGCCGGCTTCACCCTCTACCGGATGCGGAAGAACCTGGGCGCCGGGCTCAAGCGTTCGATCGGCGACGTCAAGAAGGCGGCCAGCCAGGGCCAGGTCGTCTCGAGGCTCGAGAAGGACCTGAACATGAAGGTCGTCCTCGTCCTCATGGCCCTGACCTTCGTCCTGATGGTCTTCGTCTACCAGACCTTCTCCAAGTCCTTCGGCTCGGCCATCGTGGCCGCCGTGGTCATGGCCATTGCCGGCTTCTTCTTTGCCGCCGTCTCAGGCAACCTGGTCGGGACGATCGGCTCGTCCAATAATCCGATCTCGGGCTTGACGCTCTCGACGCTGATCATCGCCGCCCTGCTCATGGTCCTGGTCGGCGCGACAGGGACGAGCGGCGTCGCGGCGGTCCTCGGAGTCGCTGCCGTCGTCTGTGTCTCCTCGGCCGTCGCCGGCGAAATGCTTCAGGACCTCAAGGTCGGGCACATCCTCGGCGGCACGCCCTATAAGATGCAGATCGGCAACATCCTCGGCATCCTCGTCGCTTCCCTGGTCATGTACTTCCCGCTGATGCTCCTCCACGGCGCTTTCACCTTCGGCAGCAAGGACCTGGCCGCGCCCCAGGCCGGGCTCATGGCCGCGCTGTCGCAGGGAATCGTCGGCGGCGAAATGGCCTGGCCCCTCGTCATCGTCGGCATGCTCATGGGCTTCGCTTTCATCCTCGTCCAGGTGAAATCGCCGATGCTCGTCGCCGTCGGCATGTACCTGCCGCTCGAGACGACCTTCGCCATTTTCGTCGGCGGCATGATCAAGGGCCTCGTCGACAAGGCCATGGCCAGGAGGAAATTCAACGCCGCCCAGATCGCCCGGGCCACCAACGTCGGCATCCTGCTCGCGGCCGGGCTGATCGCGGGCGAAGGATTGATGGGTCTTATGAAGGCCGCCTGGAAGTTCTTCTTCCTCAATAACATCATCCATTTCGATATCCCGGTACTCTTCAAGAGCGGCAAGTACTTCGGCGTGGTCGACCTCTACATCGGCGGCCTGGCCGTCCTAGTCCTCATCGGGCTCTACCTCATCAAGGTGCCGCTCAAGAACGCCGGCGCCGCCGACGAACCGGCGCCGCCTTCGGCTGTCATCTGATCTTCAAGAGGGACTGTCCCCCTGAAGGGGGCTGTCCCTCTTCGTCTTTTTCGGGTAAAATGACGTCGAAGGCACTCATGGCCGTACGAGAGATCCTCATCATCGGGCACCCGACCCTCGTCAAGAAGGCGGAGCCGGTCGACCGGGTCGACGAGGAGATCGTCCGGCTCGCCGGAGACATGGTCGAAACGCTGCACGCCGCCCCGGGCATCGGCCTGGCCGCCCCCCAGGTCGGCGTCAGCAAGAGGCTCATCGTCGTCGACCTCTCGGTCGGCGAGAACAAGGACGATCTCATCATCCTGGTGAATCCCAAGATCGTCGCGAAAGAGGGCGAGGTCACCTGCGAGGAAGGCTGCCTGTCGGTCCCGGACATTCGCGAAAAGGTCGCCCGCCCCTATCGGGTGACCATCCGCGGCATCGACCTCCAGGGGCTGGAAATCGAGGTCGAAGGCGAGGACCTGCTGGCCCGTGTCCTCTGCCACGAGGTCGACCATCTCGACGGGATCCTCTTCGTCGAGAAGCTCTCTCCCCTGAAGCGGAAGCTCATCCGGAAAAAACTGAAAAAAAACGCGGCGGCCGCCAAAAAAGCATGAAGACCGTCTTTTTCGGGAGCCCTCCGGCGGCGCTCCCCTCCCTCCGCTCCCTCCTCGAAGCGGGACACACCGTCGAGCTCATCGTCACTCAGCCCGACAAGCCCGCGGGGCGAGGCCGGAAGCTCCAGCCTTCGGCCGTCAAGGCCTTCGCCGTCGAGCGGGGGATCCCCGTGATCGAGCCGGCGAAAATAAGGACGGATGGACCGGCCCTCGAACGGGTCCGGGCGGCCGCCCCCGACGTCAACGTCGTGGTCGCTTACGGACAGATCATCCCGAACGCCGTCCATGCCCTCCCCCGACATCGCTCTCTCAACGTCCACTTCTCCCTTCTCCCGAAATACCGCGGCGCGGCCCCCGTCCAATGGACGATCCTCAACGGCGACGCGGAATCCGGGGTGACCGTCATCGAGCTCGACGACAGGATGGACGAGGGCGACATCCTGGCCGTGAAATGTGTTCCCGTCGGGCCGCGGGAAACAGCCAGGGAACTCGAAGATCGTCTGGCCATCCTTGGAGCGGAACTGCTTCTCGGGACGCTCGACCGCATCGATTCGGTCGACCGCGTCAAGCAGGACCACGGCCTGGCAACGCTGGCTCCCAAGATAAAGAAAGAGGACGGCCGGATCAGATGGGAGGACGATGCCCGGGATGTGGACCGAAGGGTCAGGGCCCTGGCCGGCCGGCCCGGCGTCTTCACATTTTTCAAGGGACGAAGAATCGGCGTTTTGAGCGGCAGGAACGTCGGAACGGCAAACGCCGGGCTGGCGCCGGGCACGATCTTCAAGATCGGGAAAGCCGGCTTGACGGTCGCCTGCGGCGGCGGGACGGCCTACCTCGTCGAGGAGCTCCAGCCCGAAGCCAGGGGGCCGATGCCGGCCCACGTGTTTTCTCTTGGCACGAAGATCGACCCGGGCGATAGATTAGGGGACTAACGGAAAGCCGGCCGACGGCTATTCTTCCAGGATATTAAAATAGGGATTGAGGCGCTTGCCGTCCCGCCACACTTCGTAGTGGACGTGGGGACCGGCGGCCTTGCCCGTCTGGCCGATGTAGCCGATGATGTCGCGCCTTTTCACCTTCTGCCCCGCCTTGACGGCGAAGTTGCTCATGTGGCCGTAGACGGTCGTGAAGCCGTTGCCGTGGCTGATGGTGACGTTCTTGCCCAGGTACTTGTCCGACTGGACCTTGATGACGATGCCGTCGGCCGTGGCCACGATGGGGTTGCCGGCGTTGGTCGAGATGTCGATCCCGTAATGCATCACGTATTCCCCGGTGAAGGGATCGTTCCTCTTGCCGAAAGGCGAGGCCAGCCAGCCCACGGTGGGCATGATAGACGGCGTCGAAGCCAGGCGGAGGCTGTCGCTCTCGAAGAAATTGAGCAGGCTGTTGAGGTTGCTCTCGATGCTCAAGGCCTTCTGGCTCAGGTTCTGGATCATCCCCTGGGAAAGCGTCTGGGGGCCGCTCGGGGCGGGCGCCTGTTCGGGCTCGGGTTCCTCGTCCTTCCCCGGGTCGCCGCCGCCTATTCCGGCCGGGGCGGTCAGGACGTCGGGCGACTTCAGCCCGGCCATGACGTTGAGCTTCTTGGTGTAGCTTTCGAAGTGCGAGATGGTCGCCTGGAGCTCGCCGATGGACTTCTCGTAATTGGCGATCGTCGTCTTTTGCTCGACCGTTTCCGCCCGGAGGGCCGTATATTTGCCGCGGATGACGCTCATGCGGACGTAATCGACGAGCACGGCCGCGAGGGCCAAGCCGAGGACCGCTCCGCCCACGGCCAGGATCTTCAGGGTCCGCCGGGAAAAAGACAGGGTTTTAGTGCTGGTTTTCGTATGCGGAACGAAGATGACAGACAGATGTTTTTTAGCCATTGTCCTCGTCTTTAGTACCACGTAAGCTCAAAAAGTGTCAAGCCTTTTTAAGGGGGAAATTCTTCTCCCCCCGGTTGGCTAGCCCAAATACCGTCAGGAAGGATGTCCCTCCTCAGGGCAACCGGTTACCCGCCGCAAAGGACCGACCCGCCGTTGACGTCCAGTATCTCTCCCGTGACGTGCCTGGCCAGGTCCGAAGCCAGGAACAGGATCGGCCCGGCGATATCTTCGGCCGGGGGGATCCGCCTCAGAGGGATGGTCTGACGGACCTTTTCCTTGAAGCCGGGTTCGCTGAAGGAGGGAGCGCTCATATCCGTGTCCACCCAGCCCGGGGCAACGGCGTTGACCCGGATGCCGAACGGGGCCAGCTCGACGGCCAGGGACTTAGTCAGGGAATGGAGGGCGCCCTTGCTCGCCGCGTAGTGGGAATGGAGCGCTTCTCCCCTGACGCCGGCCGTGGAGGTGACGTTGATGATACAGCCCCGCATGTGCTCCTTCATGGCCGGGACGACGGCGTTCGTAGCGTAGAAGACCCCATCCACGTTGATCGCGATCGTTTCCCGGTAGACGGCGTCGTCCATCCGGCCCATCTCGAGGTAGGTCCAGACCCCGGCGTTGTTGACCAGCGTGTCGAGCTCCCCCCATTTGGCCAGGATATCCCCGACCATCCGGTCGACGTCGGAACGGGAGGACATGTCCGCCTTGTAGACGAGACACCGGCGGCCGAGCTTTTCCACGCCCCTTAATACTTCCTCGGCCGCCTTTTGGTTGCTGACATAGTTCAAAGCGACGTCGGCGCCCGCTTGGGCGAAGAGGAGGGCCGTCGCCCGGCCGATCCCCCGCGAACCGCCGGTGACCAGGACTTTTCGCCCGTCGAGCCGGATCATCGGACGTATCCCAGGCTGAAGTCGCCCATCTTGTGGAATTCGAGGTAGCGGTAGATCTCGCCGGCCTGGGGCAGGACTTTTTCTCTCATGACGGCCATGTAATCATCGACCGTCGGGATCTTGCCCTTAAGGGCGGTCAGGGCCGCCAGCTCCGCCGAACCCAGGTAGACGCGGGTATTGTCGCCCAGCCGGTGGTCGAAATTCCGGGTCGAGGTGGCGAAAACGGTCGTCCCGGCGCCGACCCGGGCTTGGTTGCCCATGCACAAGGAACAGCCGGGCATCTCGGTCCGGCCGCCAAGCGCTGCGAAGATCGCATAATAGCCCTCGCGCATCAGCTGGGCGGCATCCATCTTGGTCGGCGGCGTGATCCAGACCCTGGCCGGGGGAACGCCCGCTTTGTCGAAGATACGGCCGGCGGCGCGGAACTGCCCGATGTTGGTCATGCATGAGCCGATAAAAACCTCCTGGACCGGATCTCCGGAAATGGCCGAAAGCGGCCTGACGTCGTCGGGGTCGTTGGGGCAGGCGACCAGGGGTTCGGTGATGTCCGCCAGGACGATCTCGAGGACGGCCTTGTATTCGGCATGGGCGTCCCGCTGGATGAGGACGGGATTCTTCAGCCATTCGCGGCATGCCGCGATCCGCTTGCGGAGCGTGTCGGCGCTCTCGTAGCCCTCCTCGATCATCTTCTCCATGAGGGCGATATTACTCTTGAGGTATTCGGCGACGCGCTCCTCCCTGAGGGAGATCACGGCGGCCGCGGCCGACCGCTCCGCCGAGGCGTCGGTCAGCTCGTAGGCCTGGTCCACGGTCAGGTCTTCGAGTCCCTCCATTTCCAGGACGCAGCCGTTGAAGACGTTCTTCTTGTTCTTTTTTTCGACCGTCAGCAATCCTTTTTTGACGGCGAAGTACGGAATGGCGTTGACGGCGTCGCGGAGGGTGATCCCCGGATTCATTTTCCCCGTGAACCTGACGAGGATGGATTCCGGCATGTCGAGAGGCATGAAGCCGAGCGCCCCGGCGAAGGCGACGAGGCCCGAGCCGGCCGGGAAGCTGATGCCGATGGGGAAGCGCGTGTGGGAGTCGCCGCCCGTGCCCACGGTGTCGGGCAGGATGAGCCGGTTCAGCCAGGAATGGATGACCCCGTCGCCGGGCTTGAGGGAGACGCCCTTGCGGGCGACCATGAACGGGGGGAGCGTCTTATGCATCTTGGCGTCGGCCGGCTTCGGATAGGGGGCCGTGTGGCAGAACGACTGCATGAAGAGATCGGCCTGGAATTCGAGGCAGGCCAGCTCCTTGAGCTCGTCAGCGGTCATGGGCCCGGTCGTGTCCTGTGAGCCGACCGTGGTCATGCGCGGCTCGCAGGCGGTGCCTGGCAGGACGCCCTTGACGCCGCAGGCCCGGCCGACGATCTTCTGGGCCAGCGTATAACCCTGCTTCGGCTTGGGCTTGGGATTCTCGACAGCGGTGAAGAACTCCGCCTCGCCCAGGCCGATCGCCTTGCGGGCCTTGGCCGTGAGCTGGCGGCCGATGATGAGCGCCAGGCGGCCGCCGGCCCGGAACTCGTCCTTGAGGGTGGGGGGCTTCGTCTCGAGCTTCGAGATCTCTTCGCCGCCCGCGCCGAGGATGACGCCGGCCTGGAAGTCGAGGGTTATGACGTCACCCGTTTTCATCCTGGTCACGTCGGCCATGAGCGGCAGGCCGCCGGAGTCCTCGGTCGTGTTGAAAAAGATGGGGGCGATGAGGCCGCCGATGACGACGCCGGCGCGCCTCTTGTTGGGAACGAAGGGGATGTTCTCGCCGATATGCCACATGAGCGAGTTGCAGGCCGACTTGCGGCTCGACCCCGTGCCGACGACGTCGCCGACGAAGACCACCCGGTGGCCCTCTCCGCGGAACTTCTTGATGATGTCGTTCCCGCCGGGGAAGCGGGTCTGGCCCATCGACTGGGCGTGAAAGGGGATATCGGGCCGGGTCGGCGCGTGGCCGGCCGGG
>Ga0214473_10001872_pt1 | contig 26811 bp, 23 predicted proteins | sample RVTome_7_FD_203509 | JGI IMG/M metagenome (GOLD analysis project Ga0214473, IMG submission 203509) | Soil microbial communities from uranium-contaminated site in the Upper Colorado River Basin, Wyoming, United States - RVT98D197 | ecosystem: Environmental > Terrestrial > Soil > Contaminated >...
TCTTCATGACGCTCCTCGAAGGGTTAAGGGTCTGCTGGCGGAGGGGGAGGGATTCGAACCCCCGATCCCGACAAGCGGGATTGCGGTTTTCAAGACCGCCGCCATAAGCCGCTCGGCCACCCCTCCGCAGATACGATTTTGAGCCTTTTTTGGCGCAGCAACCTTAGCATTTGCTAACGGTTTGCTAACAGAGCATCCAATCCGCTGGCGGCCTGGGCCTGAAGGCTGGGCAACACGTGCGAGTAGGTGTCCAAGGTGATGCCCACCGTCGAGTGGCCGAGCCGCTCCGAAACGATCTTAGGGTGAACCCCTTGCTGAAGCAACAGGGACGCGTTGGGCGTGGCGGAGATCGTGGAACCGCAAGCGGGGGAGGCCGGCTCGATCAGCGATCCGCAGCCAGGTCCTGCGCAGATTTGTCGGGTGCAGAGGTGCTCCCAGGGCGTTGGCGAAGACCAGGCCCCCATCCTGGTAGGCCGGACCTGCAGCCAGGCGCTCCTCCAGCTGCCTCAGCCGATGCTGGCGCAGTCTCTGCGCAGAGGCAGGGGAGAGAGCCACCGGACGGGCGCTGCGGTACGTCTTGGGCTGGCGGAAGATGAACCCTTGCCGCGGGAGCCACTGGCAGGTCTGCCGGATGTGGAGGATGCCCGCCTCGAGATCCACGTCTTGCCATCTGAGGCCCATGAGTTCCCCTTGCCTCAGGCCGCTCAGTGCCGCGAGGTGGATGAGGTCACCGTAGCGCGTCTCGTCGGCAGCGGACAGTAACCGTTTCACCTCGTCCGGTCCCATAGCCGCTATCTCGTAGCGCTGGGGACGCGGCGGCTGCACCGAGTCGGCAGGGTTGCGGGGTATGAGCTGCCACTTCAGGGCATGCTGCAGGGCCTCACGCAATACCCGGTGGCAGTGGAGAGCCGTCCGGGCCGACACGCCCTTCTCCAGGACCTGGGTGTAGACCCCCTGGATCTGTAGGGGGCGCAACTTAGTAAGAGGAGTGCCCCCGATGACGGGGAGCAAGTGGACGCGGACTATCTGCTCGTACCGCCTGAACGTCTTCGGGGCGGTATTGGGCTGGGCGTACACGGACAGCCATCGCTGCAGATACTTCGCTACTGTGAGCCGTCCTGGTGGGGCGTCAATACCGTTCTCCCGCTGGTGAAGGAGCTGGACCAGTAGCGCCTCAGCGTCCCGCTTCGTGCCCTTCACGGAGCGCCAGAGCTGCTTGCGAGCGCCAGTGACAGGGTCGCGGCCTAGGTCGATGACGACGGCCCAGGAACTCTTGCCGCGCTTGGTGATGTGGCCGGACATGACGAACCTCCACTTAGTGGCGTTGAGACGGCGCCAAGTCTACCACAGGTGGAGGCGGCGAGGGCAAGCCTGCCTCACGGGCGATCCACTGCTCCAGGCCGAAGCGAGGGATGCGGATGACGCGGCCGAGCCGGATGTGCGGTATTTGGTGCTGGCGGATCAGCTCGTAGCAGGTGTTGCTAATAGGGCCCTCGCGACCCTGGCCGGAATTGACGGGCAGTCAAACCGTCGGGTCTCTCGCCGGGAGACGGTGCGCCGGGCGCCTGAGGGCCGCGGGCGGAACAGATTGTATGCTCATGTAGGGAGGCCCAGAGAATGGTTCTGTGGGCCTGTGAAAGGGCCGCTGGCGACCTCCTTCGGGTCCAGTCGACCAGAAGGTCCTCAGGGCGGACAGATCATGCCAGCCCGGTTGCGATGATGGCCACGAACCGCGCTGGCGTCACGATCGGGATGTTTTCATGGCGACCGATCTCCAGCAGGTGCCGGTCGCCGGTAACAACGTAGTCCGCCCGGCCTTCTGCAGCAGCTTCGAGGACGCGGTTGTCGGCAGGATCGACGCGAATGACGTCGATTCGGGAGGTTGGAACCACGATCCTGGCGACAGCTCGGACAAGGGCGAGGAACTCCAGGAGCTCGTCGTCGTTCCAGGCAAGGTAGCGTTTCAAACGTGGAGAGCGAAGAGCGGATTCCAGCTCCTGCAAGAGCGGCGGAGAGGTCACCCAGGTAAAAGAGCGGGCCCTCCAGGACTTGATGATCTCCGCCGGAGGACCCTTGGGACTGATAGCAGCGCTGACGGCAACGTTGGTGTCCAGGACAGCTTCCATGGTCAGCCTCGCTCAGACAGGTTGGGTCCCCTATCCTCGCACCTCCTCTACGGCCTGCTGGACCTCTCGTTCAATCTCCTCGTAGGGGATGTCCTTGTTGCGTTCCCAGTTCTTTTCGATGAGCTCGAAGAACCGCTCACGCGACCTCTCCATCGCCTCGTACCGTTCGGCAGGGATAACCACGGCCATCGCCTTGCCGGCACGCTCAATGACCACTTCGTCCCCGCGGTAGTAGACGCTCTCTAGGATCTCACCCAGTCGCTTGCGCGCCTCGACGGCAGATATCCGGCGCTTCACTATTCACCTCCTCGGTCATAATGACCATTATAATTATATCGACCATGTCAACAACTAGGCGAGCGGGGTGGCCTCCCCCGTCTCGGCCTGTGAGTCTCCCCCGTCTTGAGCTCGAGGACGGGAACCGGCATGTACGGCAGGTCATGCTCCCAGACGACGATGAGGTCGCAGCGCCCGATATCATGGCGGTGGCGGAGGAAGTGCGAGGTCCGGTACTCGGCCTCGGCCAGCAGGCGGGCACGTCCATACGCGAGGACGTAGTCCGGAAAGGCCGTCCGGCTCTCGAGAATGCGATAGCCCAGCCGCGCCGCCCGCTGGGCGAAGACCTCCCTCACGTTGAGCTCATTCTTGGGCACAAAGTTGATGCCGCCATCAGCGGCGGAACTATTCTTCCTCCTCCTTGAGTATCTGTAGGAGGAGGCTCTCCTTCTTGCGTATCTCATAGTCCTCCAGAAAGAAGTGGAGGGCGATCCTCATCACCTCGTTGCGGGTGACCTTGATCCCCCTCCTGGCCTCCAACTCGTAAACGAGGTCCCTCAGCGCAGCCATCTCCTCGGGGCTGAAGCGCACCGTGGTGTGTATCCGCCGCTCGTCCCTCAGGACCGCCCTCAGCTTTCGTTTCACCCCCCGGGGCAATACGAGCCCACTGAAGAACCGGTGTTCGTGGACGTCCGGACCCTCTGACGTGCGTGCCGGCGTGCTTGGGGACGTTTCGACGTCCTGGCGCGGAGGCGTGTCGACGTCGAGACGTACGGACGTCGGGACGTCGTCACTTTCGCCCCACGCTTTCTGGTTTGCTGGCGCAGGCTCCTGGCGGGGTTTCTCATCCTCACCGAAGAAGATGTCGGCACCCTGACCCTTGATAGAGATCCGTCTGGTCATTGCATTAACTCCTTGGCCAGGGCGCGGTAGGCCCTGGCCCCCTCGTGGGAGGTTGCGTAGTCCAGGATGGAGAGGCCGGCGGCCGGCGCTTCCTTGAAGCGCACGCTGCTCTTGATGATCACCGGCAGGACCCTCTGGCCGAAGGCCTGGCGCACCTCCGCCAGCACCTCCTGGGCGTGCAGGGTCCTACCGTTGTACATGGTGACCAGGATGCCGGCTACCTCCAAGGGCGGGTTCAGCTTGGCCTTGACCCTGTCGACGGTGCGCAGGAGGAGGCCCAGGCCTCGCATGGCCAGGTATTCGCACTGGAGGGGGATGAGCACCTCGTCCGCCGCCACCAGGGCGTTGATGGTCAGCAGACCAAGCGAGGGAGGGCAATCCACGACAATGAAGTCGTAGCAGTCGTGTACCGGCTGGAGAGCGTCGGCCAGGATGCGCTCCCGGCCCATCTCAGCTACCAGCTCCACCTCGGCGGCGGCCAGATCGATGTTGGCTGGGACGAGGTCGGGACGTGATTTGTCTGTGATCACCGCTGCCGCGGCGGGCATTTGGGAGAGGAGGACCTGGTAAATGGTGGCCTGAGTCTCAGCCACAGGAACGGCCAGGCTCGTGGAGAGGGCTGCCTGAGGATCTAGGTCCACCAGGAGCACCTGCTTGCCCTCCTCGTGGAGGGCCACGCCCAGGTTGAGAACGGTGGTTGTCTTGCCGACGCCTCCCTTCTGATTGGCGACGCTGATGATACGGGCCATAAATTGTACAGGTAGCTTACCAGTTTCGTCCACTAGTTGTCAAATTGTATTTGACGTATAATGTGATTACGTGATATGCTCCCTCCATCAAAAGGAGATGGAGGAGGTTGGGAAGGTCATGAGAAAGATAGTCAAACAGCTGCGGCACGGACAGATCACCATCCCCAAGGAGTTTCGGGAGGCCCTGGGCCTGACCGACGAGGATATGCTCGCCATGACCCTCAGCGAGGGGAAACTGGAGGTGGAGCCCGTCAGGGTGGCCCCGAAGGCTAAGGGCTCGCCGTGGGCCAAGGAGCTCTACGAGCTCTTCGCGCCCGTTCGCGAGGGCCTGCGCGGTCGGACTGAAGAGGAGGTGAACGAGGCTATTGACGAGGCCACTAGGAAGGCGAGAGCCGAAGAAGGATGAGAGTCGTTCTGGACACCGTCATTCTCGTACGCGCCCTCATCAACCCACGCGGAAGATGGGGGCGCCTTCTATTTGACCTCTCGGACGGCTATGTTATCGTCCTTTCCCCTGAGATTATCAAGGAGATCCTCGCAGTATTCTATCGCGCCAGCCTCCGTGAACGGTTCCCGGCCATGGCCGAACCTCCCCGGCTGGAACGGGTGCTTCGCATCCTTGAACAGGCCGAGGTGGTGGAGCCCGTGGAGAGAGTCTCGGTCTGCCGCGATCCTAATGACGACAAGTTCTTCGAGTGCGCCCTGGCGGGGAAGGCGGACTGCATAGTCAGCGAGGACAGGGACATCCTCGCCGTGGGAGAACATCGGGGCGTCAAGACGGTTACGGCGGAGGAGTTCATGGCTCTCCTGAGCAGGGACTAACGGCCCCGCTCCGATCCGTGCCGCCCAGGCGGGCCCGGCAACGGCAATAAGAAAGGGGACCTTCACATAGGCAAAGGTCCCCTTGTGGCGCCGGCCGCCTACACTCCCCGAATCGACCTCAGCATAGCGGCCAGTTTCTTCGGTAGCTCCTTCGAGCGGCAGGCGACAAGGCGATCCGGGCCGAAGATGTCGGACATCGCTTTCTGCGTCCCTTCATCCGGGTCCAGCAGGAGGCCGATGACCTCTACCTTTCCTCGAAGCTCCCGGCACAGCTCCCTGGCTTTCGCCCCGTCGTTGGGATAGCCGTCATGGAGGACGAAGACCAGCCGGATGGCGGCGTTTGAACTCAACAGGTCCTGGCTGTGCCGCTGGATGGCGACGGCGATATCCTCCCAGCCCGTCTGGGCGGGAACCATGCCGGCGATGAGGGCCTTCCCCCGTTCGCCGGAGGCCGGGCCAGCCAGGGCGGTCTGCTGGGGCGTCACGGCCACCTGGTGGTCGACGCCCAGGGCCGTGCAGGCCAGGTGGAGCATCATCGCTCCCTCGGCGACGCTCTCGATGCGCATCCTGCCGCCCTCTCCGTGGTTCATGCTGGTGGAGTGGTCGACCACCACCCTCAGGGCCAGGGCCGGCGGCGTGCTCGCCTCATCTTCCCGCACCAGGAACGGCCTCTCCCTCTCCCGCAGGTACTGTCTCACCGAGAGCTTGCCGCCCCGCTCGGCTGGCTCCGGCTCGCCGGCCACGGGCTCCAAGGCCAGTTCCTCGATGAGCTCCCTCGCCAGGGGCTGGGCTCTCTCCTCCAGCTCCGCGTAGGGCTGGGGCTCGATGGGTGACTGGCCGCTCCCGGCCTTGTGGCCGTCCGGCAGGAGCTCGCCGTCGAAGGGCTCGCGCCGCCCGCCGGGCTCGCCATCTCCCGGGCCGAAGGGCTCCGGCTGCCCTGGGGCCTTCCTTTCAGCCCCGTCGCCGCGCTGGCGGGACCCTTCACATCTGTCCAGCTCCGCTATCACCCAGACCGGCACCTGGTGCTCCTTGAGGCCGAGTATCCTCACGATCCGGTGGGCGATGCGGTCCACCTCCAAGCTGGACGGAGCTACCCAGGCAGCCTCCACCAGGGGCCTGATCCGTTCCCAGCGGCCCTGATTCACCTTCGACAGCTCTCCCTTGAGAGGGAGGCCTAGTCGGTAAGCCCAGCGGTGCTGGAGGGCGGCCGCCACCACCGGCCCGGGGCCGTCCGTCGCTTCCAGTTCTGGGCTCCGGTCGTACAGCAGCTCCGTCAGGGCGCGGATGAGACGCCTCGTCCCGGCGAACTCCTCCATCATCAAGCTCTCGATGCGCTGGTCCTCCAGGATGTTGGAGACCATGTGCACCACGGCGGGCAGTTCGGCCGGCGTGGTGCACCGCCGGTGGCCGGCCTCGTGGCAGAGGACGGCCTTGGTAGTGTCGTAGCCCTGCCGCGGCCTGAGCCCCGGCACCATCTCCGGGTTCACCCTGATCAGACGGCGGCCGAAGTCGGTGAGGCCGGTGAGTCCGGCCTCGGCGGCGAGCTGGACGCGGTAGGGCTCGGGGCCCTGCAGGGCGCGGCCGAAGAGCGCCAGCTTCTCCTGGATGTTTCGCCACTGCCACCACTTGAGTGCCACTTCTCTTTCCTCCCTTCAGCCCAAGGAAAAGGCCACCGGGCAAGATGAAATCTCTCCGGTGGCCTGCTGAATCTCTCTCCTATTTGGGCGTGTGGGCCTCGATGAGGGAGAGGACAACGGTCATGGCGTCCTCCCGTATGTACCCCTCGCTGTCGGTCCCACACACGCTGTACATGATGGTGATCCTGGCGGCTGCCTTGAGGCGGGCCAGGAGGTCCTCCTCCTTTCTCGACTTGAACTTGGTGGCCCAGGCGATGAGGCCGCGCAGGTCGATGCATCCCGAGAGCTCGTGGCTCCTCTTGAGGCGCCTGGTCTCGTTGGCGACCTTGACCATCACGTGGGCCGCGTCCTTCCCGATCTCCGTCCTTTCCCGCAGCAGTTGCTCCTCCTCGCGGGCCGGCAGGTAGTGGAACTCCAGCACCACGGGGAAGCGCGAGATGAGGGCAGCGTCGTAGCTCTCCACGTGGTAGCCCTTGCCCAGGTTGGAGGCCATCACCACGCAGAACTCGTCGCTGGCCGCCACGTCCTCCGAGCCGTGCTCGGTGAGCACCACCGCTCTCCGGCTGATGATGCCCAGGAGCAGGTTCAGCACCCGGGCCGGCATCCGGTTGGCCTCGTCGATGAAGAGGAGGGAGCCGTCCTCGCGCAGGGCCTGGGTCACCACACCGTCCCGCCACTGGAACGCGCCGGCGCCGTCGGGGACGTATCCCCCCAGGAGGTCGAACTCCTTGAGGGAGGAGTGGCCCTCGATGACGAAGAGCCTCCTGGCGCGGGCCAGCCGCTCCACCGCCTCGAAGACGCAGAGGGACTTGCCGGTGCCCGTCGGTCCGATGAGGAGACAGTTCAGGCTCCCGTCGATGGAGTCGGCCAGCTCCTGCAGCTGCCAGCCGCGGAACACGGGCTTGGGAAGCCTCGTCGGCGCGTCCTCCGCCGGCTCCGGCTCCGGGATCTCCTCGCTGCGCCGGAAGCGGCGCAGCTTCCGCCGGTCGGTGAGGACGCCCGGGTCGAGCAGCACGTTTGGGGTGACCGACGGCGGGTCGGCAGCGTCGCAGACCAGCAGGCGGTCCAGCCGGTCGTTGGCCGGCAGGGGGTTCGCCGGGCCGTACCGCAGCCAGAAGTAGAGCTCGTCGGCGGCGGTGGCCAGCTGTGGGGCCACGGAGCCGTCGACGGTGCCGCTGGCCTCGCAGGCCTTGAGCAGCGCCTCCCAGGCATCCAGGAGGTCGACAGCCTCGTCCTTGCGGGCCAGGGCCTCGGCCATGGCCATGAGGCTCAGGTGGTAGGTGACGTTGCCCCGCGGCAGGTAGGCCGCCGGGCCCTCGTCCAGCCAGTGGCAGAGGTGGTTGGGACCGCCGGACTGGCTCAGGCTCCTCACCTGCACGCCGCCCTCAGCCAGCCGTGCAATCCCGATGGCGCCTCCCTTGAGCATCACGGCCACGCCCTTGGCCAGCATGGCCGACAGGTGACCTGTACCCCTGTTGCGTCTGGCCGGGACCGCGATCTCCTCCGCTCCCTTGAGCCAGGGGAATCCCTCCACCTCCCGCTTGCGGGAGAAGAGGATGTCCACCAGGGTCCGGCCGGAGCCGTCCTTATACATTCTCCCCTCCCTTTTCTCTTGGTCAGGCGACCGCCGCCGCCTCGGCTGACCTTCTCCGTTTCACAGCCCGCAGCACGGCGTCCCGCGCCGCCTCCTCCTTTCGCTTCAGCTCCGCCGGCGTGGGCGCGCCTTTGGGCCAGCAGCGCTCGGTGAAAGAGCAGTAGCCCCGGCACTGCCAGAGCCCGTCTGAGCCGACGCGCGCCGGGAGCCTGCCACCCTCCAGGGCGGCCTTCAGCTTCTTGACCCGCGGCACGAGCCAGCCCATGAGCTTGCGGGTGTTCATGACCTCCACCGCCGCCCGCCTCACCTCGCTCATGTCCATGTAGACCACCTCCAGGTGGTCGATGGGGTGGTGGGGGAGGGCGAGCCAGCGGTAGATGTTGACCTGCAGGCCGTGCTGGGCGTAGAGCTGCCCCTCCTTGGGGATGCGGCGGGTGGTCTTGAAGTCGTAGAGCTTGCCGAGGTGGGGGACGATGAGGTCCGGCTGGCCGGAGAGGCTTATCCCCGCCACCTCCCGCTTGAAACGCTGCTCCACCACGCACTCCTTCAGGTCCACCCCGGAGGCGATCTGGTGGAACATCTGGCCCCGGAAGCTGTAGTAGAGCTGCTGGGGCTCGATGTGGACGTCGTGGCGGCGCTCCAGGACCACCTTTCGCAGGCAGTTAAGGAGCTGGGTGCAAGTGATCTCCTCCATCTCGCCCCGCAGGTTGTTCACGATGCCGGCCAGGATGGGGTAGACGAAGCCGCACTCGGGCGGATCGCTCCGGGAGTGTTCCAGGCAGCCGGCGAAGCTGATGTCTCCCTTCCCGTAGGGGCAGCGGAAACCCTTGAACATGGAATTCTCCTTTCCAGATAGAAAAGGGGAGGGCCGCTCTAGCTCAAAGCCAGGCGGCCCTCCCCCGGAGTGAGAAGGGTGGCTGCGCGCTAGCTATCGACCCAGATGGGTTTGCCTTCGCACTCCCGGTCTGGGCAGAAGAACCCCTTATAGAGTTTGCCGCTACGGCTCTCCCCTTCTCGGTAACGCATCGTTTTGGCGCAGACCGAGCACTTGGGCGGGTCTTCCTTGGTAGGGACTCCGGCGTCTGTGCTCCTGCCACGAGCGGGTCGGGGCTCCCCGCCAGCCTCGATGATCCTCCCCACGGCCTCCTGGGCCTCGTCCAGGACCTCCGCGGCGGAGGCGCCACCAAGCTGCAGGTGCATCTCAAAACCCTCCTTGGACCGCCAGAACAGGTCCGCGCTGGCGCTACCTTCGCCCGGGCTCATTGGTCTCCTCCTTTCCCTGCTATTCGCGCTGTTCAAGTGCTGGCCCAACCTCCGCGCGACAGAAAAGGCTGGCCGCAGCCCCCGAGGGTCTCGGGCAAGCCGCGGCCAGCCTTTCAGCCTGCGGTATTGAGGTCCTTTTCTGACGTTAGCCGACTTTTACCTCTATGGGATCCTTTTGTCAAGGGGGTAAACGTTACTATAGGCCCATCTTAAGAACAGATGTGTTATAATGGGCGGGCCAGCCTATTTCCCTGAGGACGCTATGACTGAACCTTTCGCTCCTCAATTCATCTCCACGTTGGAGGCCAACCGCACCGCCAAGGACGAGCTGACGGAGGCGGCCTCGCGCCAGTCGTCGCGCCGCCGCATCTCGGTGACCGACCTGGTCAACGTGCGTCAGGCCTACTTCCGCCGCACCCGGTCCGACATCGAGATCCCCCTGGAACGGCGCCAACTGATGTGGGCCGGCACCGGCTTCCACCAGCTCTTCGGCGCCGCCGTCTCCTCCGAGGAGTTCCTGGAGCAGTTCCTGGAGATGGATGGGATAACGGGCAAGGTCGACATCTATGAGGACGTGCCGGTGGAGCTGAAGACCACCGGCTCTCTCCCCGCAGACCCGACCTTCAGGCCCTCCTACATCGACCAGCTGGGCATGTACTGCGCTATGGCCCGCCGGCTCGAGGGCCAGCTTCTCCTCTATCAGCGGGCGGCGAGCGGCCGCAGCCCACTGCTGCGGGCCTACCGCGTCATGTTTGCGGACCTGGACCTCATCGCTGCCGAGATGCGGCGGCGTCGCGACCTGCTCGCCGCAGCCCTGGAGACAAGCGACCCCAGCGCCCTCCCCAGGTGCGAGTGGAACTGTGACTACAGCCATACCTGCGGCTGCCGGGCGGCCCGACCGGGGGAGCGGGTCGTTCCCAAGAGCGGCTTCGAGATCCGGGAGGTGCCGGGGCTGGCCGAGAGCCTTCTGGCAAAGCTGGGCGGTAGTGAGCCGGCGCGCGGCTTCAGGCTCCATGACCTGGTGTTCCCCCGCCGGAGCCTGCTCGAGCGTGGGGCCCAGGAAGCGGAGAACGGGGCCGAGGACGAGGCAGAGCCACCCCTGGAGGCGATGGAGCGCCGAGGCTTCCAGCTAGCCCTGCACGACGCCCTGCGCTACGGGCTGCCGGGCGCGTTCAAGGGGGTGCCAGTGGGCTTGCGCTCTCTCCGCGGGGTGGTCCGCACGTTTCGGGGGATCCCGACCCTACTCCGCACCAGCCGCTTCACGGAGATGGTGGAGCGGCACAGGCTGCCCTACGTCCAGAGCCACTACTTCGACCGGCTGGCTTTCGACTGCGCCCTCTCCGGGAACGACAGGGGCCGGCTGGTGGTCTACTACGAGGCCATCCCCGGCGACAAGTTCATGGTCTACGACGTGGCCTTCCGCCACCTGGACGCCATCTTGGAGGAGGCGGACCGCCGGCTGGGTCTCCTCGAGGGCGGGGGGCCGCCGGAGGCCTTGCCGCCGTGTCCCAGGTGGATGAGCAAGTTCTGCGCCTTCGCCCCCGGCTGCGGCTGCGGCGACGAGTAGGAGGGGCGCGGTGCGGGCCAGGACCGTACGGGACTACGTCGATCCCCATGCCTGCCGGCTGGTGGACGCCATCAATGACTGTGCCCTGAGCGCGCGGACGGAGACCTGCTGCTCAGGCCACTACCACAAGCCCAGCCTGCCCTACATCGCCTTTCGCTGCTGGGGCTGGGATTTCGTGGGTTTTCTACTGACTGCCATCACGGGTCTTAACCGGGTGACACGGAGCCAGACCTCGATCTCGCTACGTGAGCTTCACTCCGATAGGCGGGTGCGGGGCTCCATCAGGCTGACCGTCTACCCCTGGTGGCTCGCCGGACTGGACCTAAGGCCCCTCTTCGTCGACGAAGTGCGCCCTCCGCGTAGCCTGGTCCGGCTCTGGTGGCGGGAGCTTGATGAACTGGCTGCCATGATCGAAGAGCGCCGTACTTGGCCGTCGAGGGAGTTCGTGGCGTTCTTCGAGGAACGGTGGGATCGGAGCTTCAACGGGAGGCGCGGGCGAGTCCCGTCCTGGGCCAAGGTGCCGGAGATACCTGAGGGTTCATAGCGGGACCCCGGCAATGGAGATAACCTCCATTGAGCGGCAGGCCGTGAAAAAGCGGAGCGTTGATGGAAAGAGCGCTCTGGATATCATATAATCTCGTCGACCTGGGCGCCCAGGGACTCGGGAGCCAGCCGTACCTGCCACACGGATCCGCCCCTGAACGGAACGTGGTAGTGCCCAGCGTCTCTTGGGAGAATGCCCGATGGCCCGGCTTGAGGATCTAGCAAGGGGAGCGTCCGTCCTCGGCGTCGTGCCGGATGAGCCGGTCACGGTGGTTGACGTCAAGTGGTATGGCACTGGCGCCGTCGAGCTCACGTACAAGATTGAGCGGACAGGGGCGGCGTTCAACCGCCTGCTCTACCGGGCGGATGAGGCCAACCTGCGTATCGTGGCGGAGGGCAAGAGCTGGGGGTTCGACGGCGATGGTGGGCTCTTCCGCCTGGCTTCAGAGGCCTTCCGCATCCGACTGGCCTTTCTCTTCGACCCCCAGCTTGCGGTCACGATCTCTCAGATTGAAGCCCTCCCTCATCAGATCTCCGCGGTATACGAGGAGATGCTCCGCCGTCAGCCCCTTAGATACCTGTTGGCTGATGACCCGGGTGCCGGCAAGACCATCATGGCGGGCCTCTTCATCAAGGAGTTGATGTTGAGGGGAGACCTTGAACGCTGCCTGGTGGTCGTTCCGGCCATCCTGGCGGAGCAGTGGCAGGACGAGCTGTACGACAAGTTTGGCCTGAGGTTCAGCATCGTCGGCCGGAGCGAGATCGAGCAGGCCGTCGGCAACCCCTTCGAGGAGCGTGACCTCATCATCGGCCGCATCGACCTGATGAAGCAGGACGACAACATGAGGCGGCTGGAGCCGATAGACGACTGGGACCTCATCGTGGTGGATGAGGCACACAAGATGAGCGCCAGCTTCTTCGGCGGCGAGGTCAAGGCCACCGAGCGCTACAACCTGGGGAAGCTTCTGTCGGGGAGGACGCGCCACTTCCTTCTCATGACGGCCACGCCTCACCGGGGCAAGGAAGAGGATTTCCAGTTGTTCTTGGCGCTGCTAGATGGAGACCGGTTCGAGGGCCACTTCCGCGATGGGGTGCACCAGATAGATGTCTCCGACATCATGCGGCGCCTGCTCAAAGAGGACCTGGTCGACTTCGACGGGAAGCCGCTATTCCCAGAGCGCCGGGCCTACACGGTGAACTACCCGCTCAGCGACCCGGAGGCGCAGCTATACGGCGAGGTGACGCGCTACGTGAGCGAGGAGATGTCTCGGGCAGACAGGCTGGCGGAGGAGGTGGCGGAAGGGAAGAGGCGCCGCACCAACGTCGGCTTCGCGCTCACCACCCTGCAGAGACGTCTCGCCTCCTCCCCACACGCGATCTATCAGTCCATCGTCCGGCGGCGCAAGCGCCTGGAGCAGCGACTCCGGGAAGAGAAGCTCAAGAAGCGGCTGGCGGAGATGGGGAGTGAGGAGATCGTCCTGGATGCCGGCCGGAGGGGAATCGACGAGGATGAGCTTGAGGACCTGCCGGAGGATGAGATCGACGAGATCGTTGATCTGGCGTCGGCTGCCCGCACCGTCGCCGAACTCGAAACAGAGATTGGCCATCTCAGGCAGCTGGAGGTCCTGGCCCGAGAGGTGAGGGCCCTCGGCACGGACAGCAAGTGGGTGGAGTTGAACAGGCTCCTCCAGGATCGTGCTGAGATGTTCGACCCCAAGGGCCATCGCCGGAAGCTCGTCATCTTCACCGAGCACCGGGACACCCTCACCTACCTTGTGGAGAAGGTCCGCTCTCTCCTGGGTAAGCCGGAAGCAGTGGTCGAGATCCATGGGGGCATGGGCAGAGAGCTGCGGCGCAACAACCAGAACCTGTTTGTCAACGATCCCGACGTTCTGGTGCTCATCGGCACCGACGCCGCCGGCGAGGGCATCAACCTCCAGCGCGCCAACCTGATGATCAACTACGACCTGCCCTGGAACCCCAACCGCCTCGAGCAGCGATTCGGGCGCATCCACCGGTTCGGGCAGAAGAAAGTGTGCCACTGCTGGAACCTGGTGGCCCGTGAGACGCGAGAGGGCGCCGTCTTCCAGAAGCTGCTCGACAAGCTGGAGGCGGAGCGAGAGGCACTTGGCGGCAAGGTGTTCGATGTGCTCGGTCGCATCTTCGACCAGGCTTCCCTGCGGGATCTCCTGCTCGAGGCCATCCGCTACGGCGACGATCCGGAAGTCCAGCGGCGTGTGGAGGAGCAGGTCGGGGAAATCATGAGCCGGGAGCACTACCAACAGGTGATCGAGCAGTATGCGCTCGCCGCCAGCACCCTGGACGATTCCCACATCCGCCGGCTGAAGGAGTGGCGCGAGCGGGCGGAGATCAACCGGCTGGTGCCCCACTTCATCGCGTCGTTCTTCAGCGAGGCCTTCCGTCACCTGGGGGGAACGATCCACGAGAGGGAGCCACGGCGGTACCAAATCAGGCATGTCCCCGCCGAGATCCGACAGCGGCACCGCCAGCTCGGCCGAGGCCCGGCCGTACTGAAGCGATACGAGAGGGTCTGCTTCGAGAAAGAACGGATCAACGCGCCCGGCAAGCCGCGGGCTGAGTTCTTGGCCCCCGGCCATCCCCTGCTGGACGCTGTCATCGACCTGACCCTGGAGCGGCATCGCGACATCCTCCGGAGGGGGGCTGTCCTTGTCGATCCGAGCGAGGAGGCGGAGCGGCCACTGGCTCTCTTCTACGTGCAGAACGACATCACCGACGGTCGGCTCACGAAGACCGGAGAACGTCGGGTGGCCTCTCGCCGGCTGCATTTCGTGGAGATCGATGACCAGGGCAACATCTGCAGCGGGGGCGCCGCTCCCTACTTGGACTACCGGCCGCCCGAGGACCCCGAGATGGCAGCGGTCGAGCGCATCCTGACCCAGCCATGGCTCCAGCAGAACCTTGAGGAGCAGGCCCGTGCCTTCGCGGTCGAGCATCTGGTGCCTGAGCACCTCGAGGAGGTGCGTGAGGAGCGGGAGGAGCTGGTGGTCAAGACCATGGCCGCCGTCAAGGAGCGCCTCACCAAGGAGATCGCCTACTGGGACCACCGGGCCGAGGAGCTGAAGCTGCAGGAACTGGCGGGCAAGAAGACCCGACTCAGCTCTGGCAGGGCCCGCGACCGCTGCGAACACCTCACTCAGCGGCTCCATGACCGCATGCAGGAGCTGGAGCTGGAGAAGCAGCTCGCGCCCCAGCCGCCGATCATCGTGGGGGGTGCGCTGGTGGTGCCGGCGACGGTGCTGGCCCAGCTCGGCGAACGCCCCGTCGCTCAGCCGCCAAAGGACGTGCAGAAGATCGAGCGCCTGGCGATGGAGGCCGTGATGGAGGCGGAGACCCGTGCCGGCCGCCTGCCTATGGATGTTTCGACCTGCAACCTGGGCTACGACATAGAGTCGCGGGAGCCGGAGACGAACCGACTGCGGCTCATCGAGGTGAAGGGACGCCAGGCGGACGCCGACACGATCATCGTGACCCGCAACGAGGCGCTGGTGGCCCTCAACAAGCGAAAGGACTACTATCTGGCCATCGCCCGCGTGCGCGACGAGGCGGTCGAGTCCTTGCACTACGTCCAGGACCCGCTTGCCAAGGCTGTATCGGGAGATGTGCTCTTCGGGCAGGTGGCTATGGTCTTCAAACTGGAGGAGCTGCTTGGCTTGGAGACAGCGGAGACGGTAGTGTGATCGCCGTTCTAGGGCTCGAACTGGACGACCCAGGCGAGGCGGCACTCGCGGGATATGTTGCAGACCCGCTGGAGCGCCCTGGACCTTTGCGTTCTGGGGAAGTAGACGTATTCGACGCGTTTCCCGCGCCGCTTGACCTCCTCCACCAGCGGGGCGAAGTCGCCGTCAGACGAGACGAGGATTGCTGTGTCGTACAGGTCCTGGTAGGCGCCGGACAACATATCGACCGTCAGGGTCACGTCGACGCCCTTTTCCTCGAAGGTGCTCATGCCTCCCACCCTGCGTTCCTGGAGGTGCCCCATTCGGAACATGACGCCACCCGTTGCGTCGATCCTGGCGTAGTAGCGGTTTTGGGCGGCGACCTGCTCGGGCTTGTGGGTGCGTGGGGGCGGGACGTTGTAGTAGTAGATGCCCATGACCCGCCTGGCACCGGCCAGTCTGTTGGCGAAGGCGGCGATGTCGACGTTGGTGGGCCAGCCGCAGTCTTGGAGGCGATGATGCAGGTTGCTACCGTCCACGAAGACGGCCACGCGGAGCTTTCGCTGTCCGGCGGTGCTTGTCGTGGCGGCTCCCCCGGCCCCCATAAGGAACAAGGAGCCTTGCGGCTCCTCGTTACTCATGGCAGGTTGCCCAGCCATGAGGGGGTCTGATGGTATCGTATCGGCCGGAGGGGAATTTGTCAAGGCTCTTCGGCCTCACCGAGCTGGCGGGCCCCTGAGCCTGCGGAGATCGTACGATGACACCTTGGAACTGGATTGACGCTGACCCCAAGGGACTCTTCTTCGGTGCAAAGGTGAAGAGGGGGTGGACGCTGGTCGGCCGGTTCCGCTGTCGATGCGGCAAGCACGAGCACGATCCCTATGTGGCTGTGTGGAAGAAGGGCGGGAGCTACGTCCTTCAGCGGTCAACAGGCGAAGGGACATACCACGAGCACCTCGTTCACCCGCTGCACTCAAAATACAACCCCACAGACTGGCAGTTGGAGATCACGGCTGTCTGGCCGGATTTGATGGGTCATCCCATCGAACGGGAATACATGCCACGCCCCAAGGGTGTGCGATACCGCTAGGGAAGGTGTTATGACCACCCGCAAGAAGCTCATCGAGGTCGCCCTGCCGCTGGACGCCATCAACGCCGAGTCGGCGCTCCGCAAGCGAAAAGCGCCTTCCGGCTACCCCACCACTCTGCACACATGGTGGGCGCAGCGGCCCCTGGCCGCCTGCCGCGCCGTCATTTTCGCCTCCCTCCTGGACGACCCCGACAGCGAGGCGAGCCCCAAGGAGTTGCTGGACGCCATCGACCGCCTCCTGCCCGACTCCAGCGGCGAGAAGTCCCGCCGCGAGCGGCTGTTCGACTTCATGGGCGAGCTGGTGAAATGGGAGAACACCACCAACGAGCATGTCCTGGGGATCGCCCGCGAGCTGATCCAGGCCGCCACGGGCGGCAACCCGCCGCCGCTGCTGGACCCCTTCTGCGGCGGCGGCTCCATCCCGCTGGAGGCGCAGCGGCTGGGCCTGGAGGTCTACGCCAGCGAGTTGAACCCGGTGGCCGTGCTCATCACCAAGGCGCTGGTAGAGATACCACCCAAGTTCGCCGGGCGGCCCCCGGTGAACCCGGACGCCCACAAGTCCGCCTTAGGCGGAGGGCAGGGCGTCACCTGGAAAGGCGCCGCCGGCCTGGCCGCCGATGTGCGCTGGTACGGCAAGTGGATGCGCGACCGCGCCTGGGAGCGCATAGGCCACCTCTACCCGAAGGGGCCCAACGGCGAGACGGTCATCGCCTGGCTCTGGGCGCGGACAGTGAAGTGCCCCAACCCAGCCTGCGGCGCCCAGATGCCCCTGGTGCGCTCCTTCTGGCTGTCCACCAGGCAGGGCAAGGAAGCCTGGGTGGAGCCCATTGTGGACCGCGCGGCGAAGGCAGTGCGATTCGAGGTGCGGACGGGCAAGCCCGCCAACTCGGCGGCTGTCCAAAGGGCGACCAAGATCGGCCGCGGCGCGAAGTTCTTCTGCCTTGTCTGCGACGAACCATGCGATGATCAACACATCAAGGACGAAGGCGTGGCTGGGCGCATGGGCGCTCAGCTGATGGCTGTGGTGGCCGATGGACAGCGCGTTCGGCTACACGTGTCACCTGCGGAGGTGGGCGTACCCGAAGTGCAGCCACCCAGCGACCTCGCTGAACTGGAGGCTGAAATTGCGGACGACTCCCGGGCCCTCTGGTGCAAGCTCTATGGTCTCACCACCTTCGCGGACCTCTTCACCTCACGTCAGCTAGTGGCGTTGACCACGTTCAGCGAACTAGTGGGCGAAGCGCGGGCCTTGGTCTTGGAACACGCCCGTCAGGCCGGCCTTCCGGATGATGGTGTCAGCGTCGCTCAGGGGGGTTCATGTACCACGGCATATGCCGACGCGATCGCTACGTACCTGGCGTTTGCTGTGGATCGCATGGCCGACTATGGCAGTACTCTGGCGAGTTGGCGGCCAAAGGACAATGCCATGCGGTCCACGCTGGGAAAACAGGCCCTCCCATTAGTTTGGGATTTCGCAGAAGGAAATCCTTTCGCCCGATCGAGTGCAGGTTTCTGGGAATGTGCGACAGTCATTTCACGATGCCTCTCCTTCATTCCAGCTTCTCACGCTGCGACGGTGCAACAACTTGATGCTGCCTCAGCCGTGAACGGCGCCTCGTGTACTGCGGTGGTAACCGATCCGCCATACTACGTTAACATCGGCTACGCCGATCTCTCCGACTTCTTTTACGTCTGGCTCCGTCGTATGCTGGGCCGCATCTATCCTGATCTCTTCGCCACCGTCCTGACGCCCAAGGCTCCCGAGCTCGTGGCCACACCCTACCGCTTCAACGGCGACAAGAAGGCGGCTCGGCGCCACTTCGAGGAGGGCCTCCACAAAGCCTTCACCCTGCTCCAGGAGAGGGCTGACCCGAAGTATCCGATCGCCGTCATCTACGCCTTCAAGCAGCGGGAGGAAGAAGACGGCGGCACATCTGGAGTCGCGGCGACTTCAACTGCGTGGGAGACGATGCTGAGCGGCCTCGTGCGGGCTGGCTTTCGGGTCACGGGCACGTGGCCCATGAGGACCGAGGGCGACAACCGTCAAATTGGCATTCGAACAAACGCCCTCGCCTCCTCAATCGTGCTCGCCTGCCGGCCGCGGCCGCAGGATGCGCCCATCGCCACCCGGCGGGAGTTTCAAGGCAACCTGGGGAAGGAGCTGTCGCAGGCGTTACGGCATCTCATGGGCGGCCACATCGCTCCTGTGGATCTGGCCCAGGCCGCCATCGGGCCCGGCATGGCCGTCTTCTCCAGCTACAGCCGCGTCCTGGAGGCGGACGGCAGCCCCATGTCCGTGCGCACCGCCCTCCAGCTCATCAACCGCGCCATCGAGGACTACTTCACGGAGCAGGAGGGCGAGCTGGACCCCGACTCACAGTTCTGCGCCCGCTGGTTCGAACAGCACGGCCTCAGCGAGGGGCCTTACGGTGAGGCGGACGTCCTCGCCCGCGCCAAGGCTATCGGGGTCGATGCCCTTCAGCGCGACGGCGTCTTGGAGGCCAGAGCCGGCAAGGTGAAGCTCAAGCCGCTCGCCTACTACCTGGAGACCGTGGAGGCCTACGACCCGGTGACGGACCGCCGCCCGACAGTGTGGGAGGCCTGCCACTATCTCATCGCCGCCCTCGATAGCGGTGGCGAGACGGCCGCGGCTCGCCTGGCGCGACGCCTCGGTGGCCTGGCCGAGCAGGGACGGGACCTGGCCTATCGCCTCTACGACATCTGCGATCGCAAGGGCTGGGCTGAGCCCGCGCTGGGGTACAATGCCCTCGTGGCCACCTGGCCGGACATCGTCAAGGCCATGGGCCGGCTGTCGCAAGAGACCGAAGCTCGACTCCCCGGCATATAGGGGGTGATTCTCAGTGGCTAGCAACTACGCCCTGATGATGGATGCCCTCCGCATCTATCGAGAGGCGATGCGCACGTTCGTCACCACCAGACTACGGCAGGCCTACCGCGATCTGTGGTGGCAGCAGGGGGTGGCCCGCCACTTCAAGCCGGAGGAGATGGAGCGCCTGGAGGAGATATTCCAGTCGCGCACCATCAAGAAGAGCGCTGTCCCGACCAACGTGCAGGAGATGGCCGACATGCTGGACATCGGCCACTTCCGGACCATCGTTGAGGCCAACTGGCGGCCGGTGTTCAAAGATGCCCTCGGAGACAAGGCTGTACTGGACGGTTGGATCGGCGAGGTGACGGCGGCCCGCAACGCCCTGGCCCACTGGGCCGGCGGCGACGTAGACCGTCAGGCAGCCCTTCGCTTCGTGGACACCTGCCGCCTAGTGGTCACGTCGTTCGATGACCAGGCGGCCGCGCAGATCCAGGAGATCTGGAAAGCGATAGACGAAGGACGGGAGCCGAAAGCAGTGGGCACAACCAAGGAGAAAGGGGAAACCGCAGAGCCCGGTCGGTCGCCCAGGGGCCTGGCCCCCTGGCGAGACGTCATCGCACCCCATCCGGACGTCCAGAGCGGCCGCTACCTGTACGCCGAATTTGCGGCCGACCTGGCGGCGGTACTCGAGGGCAAGGCAGAGGCCGACTACCAAGATCCGCGGGAGTTCTTCCGGCGGACCTACGTCACCCCCGACATGCGTCGACTGCTGCGGGAAAGCCTGGAGAGACTTCTCGGTCGCGGCGGAGAGCCGGTGATCGACCTCAAGACCGCCTTCGGCGGCGGCAAAACGCACACCCTGCTCGCCCTGTACCACCTCGCGAAATCCGGCGACCAGGTCAAGGACCTCCCCGACGTGCGCAACATCCTCGAAGACCTCGGCCTGGACGAGCCGCCCAAGGCGCACGTGGCGGCCCTGGTGGGCACCGCGCTCAGCGCTACCAAGGCGCATCGAGAGGTTCCCGAGTTAGGCGTCTCCTTCAACACCCTCTGGGGTGAGATGGCCTACCAGCTAGGGGGAGCCAAGGCGCTGCGCACCGTGCTCGACGACGATGCCAAGGGCACAGCGCCGGGGAGCAACGATCTGGCGGCAATCTTCGAGGACCTTGGCCCCTGCGTCGTCCTCATGGACGAGATCGTGGCTTTCATGCGCAACATCTGGGGGAAGAAGAATCTGGCCAGCGGCGACTACAACTCCAACATCACCTTCCTTCAGAACCTCACCGAGGCGGCAAAGCGCGTCCCGACGGCGATGCTGATGGTCGCCATCCCGGAGTCAAAGGTCGAATACGGTGACGATCGGGGCCTCCACATTGCTGAGCAGATCGGCAAGATCATCGGTCGAATCGGCCGGGCCTGGCAGCCCGTCGGTGCCCACGAGGCATTCGAGGTAGTCCGACGGCGGTTGTTCCAGGAAGCCTCTGACCCGAAGGCTATCGAGCAGACATGCGAGGAGTTCTGGCGGCTCTACCGCGACAACCCTTCAGACTTCCCCACAGAATGCCGGGAGCCGTCGTACATCACCCGGATGAGAGGCAGTTACCCTATCCACCCCGAGGTCTTCGACCGCCTCTATGAGGACTGGTCCACGCTGGAGCGGTTTCAGCGGACTCGCGGGGTGCTTCGCCTAATGGCGGCCACCATCCACGAGCTATGGACCAAGGGAGACCAATCGCCCCTGATAATGCCGGGTTCGATCCCTATCTACGCGGCGCGGGTTCGGGACGAACTTACTCGCTACCTAGGCGAGCAGTGGAACGCAGTCATCGACACCGACGTGGACGGCGAGGGCTCGGAGCCGTGGCAGGTGGATGGGGAGAACCCTCGGTTCGGGCAGATCCACGCCGCTCGGCGGGTGACGAGGACGTTGCTGCTGGGTAGCGTACCCAGCAAAACCACGAAGGGCGTAGAGGATGTCCGGATCAAGCTGGGGGTCATACAGCCGGGAGAGTCCATCGACACCTACGGGGATGCCCTGGGGAGATTGGCCAACCGGCTTGGTCACATATACGCGTCCGGAGCGGGCCGCTACTGGCTTGATACCCCGCCCAACTTGGTGCGGGCTGCAGCCGACCGCACGTCCAAGGTCACTGACGATGATGCCCACGCCGAGTTGGAGTCACGCCTTCGGCAGATCAAGGACCGAGGAGACTTCGTGGGCGTACATCTCTGCCCGCCCGACAGCTCAGAGGTGCCCGATGAGGCTGCGGCCAGACTCGTCGTAGTGTCGCCGCGAGCCGGCCACAAGCGGGGAGAATCTACCTCTGCCGCCCTGCAGGCATGCCAGGACATCTTGGACAACAGGGGGAACCAGCCTCGGCGTTATCGGAACATGCTCGTCTTTGCCGTGGCGGACGAGGAGTCGACCTCGGCGCTGCTCGACGATGTCCGCCGGTATCTCGCCTGGAAGTCCATCGTGGCTGATGCCGCCGTGCTAGGCCTAGACAAGCCTCAGGTGCGGCAGGCGGAGGACTCTGAGCGTAATCTCGACGGCGCAGTCCAAGCCCGTTTGGATGAGGCCTACCGATGGGTCCTGGTTCCAGTGCAGGAAGGGACGAACCCTATCCGATGGGAGACCGTTCCCATTCGAGCAGAAGCCCTGGGCGCCGCAGGATCGATCGCTCAGCGGGCCAGCTATCGCCTGCAGGCCGATGGCTACCTCATCACCAGTTGGTCGCCGGTCCACCTTCGGCGCGAGCTAGACGACTATCTGTGGAAAGACAGCCGCCCTCACATTGGCATCAAGCAGCTATGGGAGTACTACGCCACCTACTGTTACCTATCGCGGCTGAAGGACCACAATGTGCTCCTGGCCACCATCAAGACCGGCGCCGCAAGCCGCGACTACTTTGCCTACGCGACCAGTGTCGCGCCCGACGGGCGATACGAGGGCCTAGCGTTCGGCCAGAACCCCGGCACGGTCTACTTTGACGACGCGGGCGTGGTGGTACGACCAGAGGTTGCCGAAGCCCAGCGGCCCAAGACGGAGGGCGAGGACAGAGGGGAAAAGGACGGAGAGAACAAGGAGGACGGAGGGAAGGAGGACAAGGTCGGCACCAAGCCCAAACGTTTCCACGGGACGGTTCATCTGGACCCGCAGCGGCTGGCGTCCACCGCCGGCAAGGTAGGCGACGAGGTGGTGCAACACATCGAGGGGCTGCTGGGAGCCAAGGTGGACGTGATCCTGGAGATCAGCGCCACCGTGGAGGGCGGCGTGCCGGACGAGGTGGTGCGCATCGTCATCGAGAACGCCAAGACCCTCAAGTTTGACCACTCCGCCTTCGAGGAGGAATGACGGCCACGCTCCCGCTCTAGCCTCACCGCTGGCGCCTGGTATTGCAGAAGACGGTGAGGGAGGTAGAACCCACTCGTTGACGCCTTCGAGACTCTCTGGCATGATGCGGGCAGCCTGCTCGAACTCACAACGGTGTTGTGACAGTGACCAGCCATTGCTGCATCAAGGCCCAAAAGGCGACCATACACCCACTCGAGTCGCACCCTGACTTGGCAGGCTTAGACTGGCGCCACAATCGTGACTTCATGGCCAAGTGGCGGCGCACCAAGAACAGGGTTCAGTTCACCAGCTCCAACTCCGAGATGACTTGGACGTTCAAGCACTTCTGGCCAGCCTTTGGACCTTGTGGCGTCGAATGGGTGCGTCGTTTCCTGGGTACCGCCTTCCCCGACTGGGCGTTCCCATCGCATTCGTGCTCCGACCTTGAGGTTCGCCTCTGGCCTGCCAGGCTGGGAAATCGTCGATTTGCCCCGAGCCGAGCTCGACAAGGGCAGCTGACACGCTATGTGTTGGACGTGAGGGAAGACGCTGTCTCTCATCTCTCCGGTCATGGGCGAGAGGACGCCCTCAAGAACCTCCCGGTTAAGTTAGCCGCCAACTGTAAGGTCTGGGAGGGAGACACCGAGCCTGATGTGGTGATCCGGTTGGCGCGAAACCTTCTGGTGCTGATCGAGGCGAAGCGCTACTCACCTATCGAGACCCACACCCGCTACGACTCGGCCAGGAACCAAGTCATCCGGAACCTCGACATAGCCTTCGCGATGGCGAGACGCGCCGGCATCGACCGGGCCGCAGTCGTGGTAGTGGGCCCGTCCACTCGCGATGGCTGCTGCCTCTGGGATCTGGTCCACCGTTATCGGGGAGACCCGGTTGCGGTCAAACACGATCTCCTCCTGAGGGGGCCTCGGGATGACGTCTCCGATCAGCTTGCAGCCTTCATGGCCCGGTCCCTTGGCGCCCTTTCTTGGGACGAAGTGGCTGCCTTGAGCGCGATGCCACGGATTCCTCGCTGATGGCCCGCGACACGATCCCGCTGCTCTCCAAGAGCCGCTTCGCGGCGGGCCTCCAGTGTCCCAAGAGGCTGTACCTAGAGTGCTACTCCCCCGAACTTGCCGAGCCTCCCGACACCAGTCAGCAGGCAGTGATGGACTCCGGCATCGCCATTGGGCGCCTGGCCAGGCAGACGTTTCCGCAGGGGCGTCTGATCGAGGAACCCTACTTCCAACACGACGCGGCGGTGACAGAGACGCTCAAGGCGCTCAGAGACGAGTCCGTGTCGGCCATCTATGAGGCGGCCTTTACCTTTGACAGCGTGAGGTTGAGGGTGGACGTCCTGAGCCGCAACACGGACGGGACTTTCGACCTGGTGGAGGTCAAATCGACCACGAGCGTTAAGGAGGAGCACATTCCTGACGTGGCCATACAGCTGTATGCGATTGATGGCTCGGGCATCGCCGTGCGCAGGACATGCCTGCTCCACATCGACAATACGTATGTGTACGAGGGCGGTCGCCATGACCTCGCGAAGTTGTTCCGGCTGGAGGATGTCACCGATAGTGCGCGGAGGTTCGCGCAGTTCGAGGTTCCGCCGAGTCTGGCAGGTATGAGAGAGGTTCTGCGCAGAGAGGAGCCACCCGAGCTCGAAAACGGCCGCCAATGCTCCGCCCCGTACCGCTGTGGATTCTATCGGCACTGCCGCGAGGGAGCGCCAGAGCATCACATCGAGCAGCTACCGCGAGCAACAAGGGGACTGCTCCAAACCCTGCTGGATGCCGGGGTTCGCGACATCCGGGAGATCCCTGAGGGGTTCCCAGGACTGTCTCCTGCCCAGCGACTGGTGCGTAACTGCGTCATCGCTGGACAGCCCTATGTCGGGCCCGGCCTGGCAGCGGCCCTCAGCGCTGTCCAGCACCCGCTCTACTTCCTGGACTTCGAGACCTTCAACCCGGCACTTCCAATGTATCCTGGAACGCGGCCCTACCAGATGATTCCCTTCCAATGGTCGCTTCATATTCAGGATTCCAGAGGAAACCTGAGTCACCGTTCCTTCCTGCACGATGGGGATGGTGACCCGCGCCTGCACAATCGCCACCGCGTCTGCCTACGACGCGGATGGACTGCGAGTGTACCGGTCGGAGAACGGGGGCACGGAGCGGCTCACGTGGGACAGTGCGAACGCTCTGCCGGTGATCCTCAGCGACAGCAAGGGATCGATGTATGGGTACGGCCAAGAACTGATTCTGGATGAGACCTTGGGCATCCCCACTTATTACCAGCAGGACGGTCTCGGGTCTACAGTATTGACTACAGCCGCAACAGGCACGCCAACGACTGCGCCCGCCTACGATGTTTACGGGAAAGCGCGAACACTGACGCCAACGTTTGGCTACGCTGGAGAGCAGGCCGACTCAACAGGCACCGTCTACCTACGAGCAAGGCAATACGACCCGGAACTGGGACGCTTCCAGACGATGGACCCGCTCCGAGGGCTGCCGGAGAGCACACCCACGCTCAATCGTTTCACGTATGTTGCCAATCTTCCAACGCAGCTCGTTGATCCGACGGGGAACTTCGGGTTCTCCACCGGCGGCAAGATCGATTTGGGCCACCTGTCATTTAGCGCCAAGACGAAATGGTTCGACATCAACGGGTGGAATCCGCTGGATTGGAAACTGCCGCAGGGGCGCTCTCAGTCGAGATGAATACCAGCCCAAGCTGGAACGTGCACGGAACATACGCCCTGTGCCAGAGCAGCGGCCTGGATTCGAATGTCAACGCACATGTGTCCGCCGCTGTTCCAGTGGCGCCCAATCTATCTGTGGGAGCTTCGGCAGGCACCGACGAATACTGCCTAGAGGCCCAGCTCTCGCCGGTTCCAGGTTCCCCGTTGAATGCGGGGGCTTCGCTTTCGGTGAAATCCGACCCATTCACAATCCGTGACGTCGCGAGCGGGCTGAGCGCCTGGTGGAGCGTCACATTCGGTCCACATTACGTGGATGAGAACGGACAGCCTTTGACCCCAGCGCGAGCACGCCAATCGGTTTCAGTGAAAGGATTCTGAGCGTGAACCTCGTGGAATCGCCGCGCATCGAGCGCATCCGATCGCGACCAGGGGAAGAGGCAGTCTGGCTGCGTCGCGACAAGGACTACTATCCTCACGGAGGGGGAGACGATGACAGCGAGAGCGACGAGATTCACCGCGGTCCTGATGACAGGCGTGCAGCAGCTCTAGTGGTTCCACCCGTGCTTGCGTGCGGCAATTCGAGCAACATTGGAGCAACGAGTCCCAACTTGGACTGATTGGACTGGACTCTTGGACTTCCAGTGTGAGGCCTGCTTGTCGGAACGACCTGCGGCGCTCTCAGCAAGAGGAACGTCTCACGGCACAGTTGCCCCACCCCACTCAAAATGTTCAGGGTCTCAGCATTTGCTAACATTTTGCTAACCAACTTGGTTAGCAGCCTTGGGATCAGGCGGCGCAGACGGGGATGTAAAGGGTAAAGTCTAGATACGAAACGGGCCTGGTTGGGACGCGCTGGGACGAGGGGCAACGAATTTCAAGACCGCCGCCATAAGCCACTCGGCCACCCCTCCGCGCCGGCCACCCTTCCGGCGGGAGTATATCCGAAGTCCCCTACCCTGGGCAATTCCGCCCTGGACGTTGCAGCGGCCAGGAGCTATCATGGTTGGGAACAATTGTGACGCAGGCTACAGAACCCGCCATGCCCCCACGCGACACGCGAGAGCGACTCCGGCTGCGAGCGGTGCAGGAGATCGTCCGCGGGCGTTTCCCATTCCCGAACGAGCGCTTTCCGCACCTCAAGACCTTCGCCAATGAGCCCGAGCGAACGATGGGCGTGACGGTGGACAAGGAGGTCCTCTACCCGGACATCGTGGTGCTCCAGTGGCCGGAGAAGATAACGCAGATGGTGGCCCAGGTGGAGTCGACTAGCACCGTCACCGAGCAACAGGCCCTGGACGAATGGCTCCCCTACTCGCTGGCGGGGCCGCTGTACCTGTTCGTGCCCGTGGGCTATGCCCAGGCCGCGAAGCGCCTCTGCCGCCGCTATCGCATCGCCTTGGTGGGCCTGCGCACGTGGCGGTACATGGTGGGCACCCGCGAGCTGGATATCACCGACATCGAGACCGCCAGCGAGGGGCTGGAGGCGCTGCTGCCCGGCTTCCTGGCTCGCCTCCTGGCGCGGGGCGATCGCCGGGGCTGACGCCGTCGGCGGGTGGGACGTAGGGGCGCCGCTCGCTGCGCCCCATTGGGCGAGGCAAGCATCGCCCCTACTCGCCGGGACTCATGACTCCAGGATCTCCTTCAGCAGCGTGCGGTGGCAGCGCGTTTCGTCCTG
>Ga0214473_10001873_pt1 | contig 26804 bp, 22 predicted proteins | sample RVTome_7_FD_203509 | JGI IMG/M metagenome (GOLD analysis project Ga0214473, IMG submission 203509) | Soil microbial communities from uranium-contaminated site in the Upper Colorado River Basin, Wyoming, United States - RVT98D197 | ecosystem: Environmental > Terrestrial > Soil > Contaminated >...
CAGCGCCTAATGGTGCGTTTCTCTACACGCAGGCTTCGATTCGTACCAAAAGTACCATCGTTTCCCCAAACAAACCAAACGACACGGACGCGCCACCGTCGCATGATGTCTACCATCGCCTGGAAGACTGCGGCATCGACGGCGCCGTGGCCATGGTGTGGCCGTTCGGTGAAGAACGCTACGCGACGCTCGACGGCAAGCTTGAGGCCATGCGGGCATTTGCGGATCGGTATATCAAAGCTTGATGGAGCAAACGTTCACGCATTGATTGTGAACCGGCTGGCCAGCCCGGTCAGCGTCATGTTCTCGGCGATGACGTCGTGGGGAATCAAGACGTAGCGCCACGGCTTGCCGTGATACGTTGCGGCATGAGCGGATGCGTTTGCGCACCACTCGATGGCTGATTCCTTCTTCGCGAGAACGACCGGATCCTCCATCTGGTTGCTGGCCTTCGGCTCCAGCATGTAGATGGTGTCGGTGGTTTCCGCGACGAAGTCCGGCTGGTACGCCAGTTGATCGGCGCCCTGGCGGTAGAAGATTTGAAACTGTCCTTTGGCCGGCTTGAACCACTTGATAGCGTCGCGCTCCAGAATCGTCGCAAGCTTGCGCTCGGCATCTGAGTCGAACTTCTGTACGGCATAGAGGCACCTCCTGAAGCCCCCGAACAGATATTTCGACATGTTGCTCTTGTCCGACGGGGCGACTCGGTAGTCCGCCGGCGGCTCTTGCACGGAGTAGGTATAGGCGCTCTCCTTCAGTTCGGTGAAGCCCTTGCTGATGCTTACTTCGTGCCCGGCCGTGTCCTCCCAATAGTGCTCCTGCATCTGGGAGTGGATGAACTGCGCGATCGGGCGCTGATAACAACGCAGCACTTTACGCGTATCGTCCTCCGAGAGGTAGCTCCGAAGATGTCCAACAGTCTGCGTCGCGAGGTCGTAGAGCAGGTCGGCGTGGTCGTCATACGAGATGTCGTCGAAGTCCACCAGACCACTCACGACATAGTCCTCAAGCCGGGCTTCGTCGATGCTGCCGCGTCCGAGCGCAACCACGTCGAGCTGGTTGGTGCGCAGGTGCTGAATCCAAAGCTCATCGGAAATCGCTGGGTAATGCAATGTGTCGAGCTTCAGTATGAACGGCTTGAACCCTGACTTCACCTCGCCCTTGGGTACCACGAGGATTCTCGGGACAGCGATGGTTTGCTGCGTAACCAGGTCCACGGTCTTCGCCACCACTGCCGCGATGTCCGGCTTCTCCGCCACACCTTCCAGCTCCATTTGGACAGGCGCCCGCCGCTCCTCCACCGCTTTCACGATGGCGGCCTGGATCTCGGGCTTCTTCAAATGCTCGACGGTCGGCAAAGTGTGCGGCTGGTTCTCCAGCTTGCGGATCACCTCCCAGGCGATCTGCGCCACCTGCTGCTCTTCCGGCTCGGTGAACGCGGGCGGCTGGTCTTGCCCGGCCACCGTCGTGCTGCTGGTGAGCTGCGCGGGCTTCAGCCCCAGCCTGGTAGCAAGCTGCGATTGTGACACCACGGTCGCTGTCTTCTGCCCGAGCTGGTCAGTATCCAGCACTAGCGACTGCAGGCGGATAGCGGAATCGGGCCTGTTGGCATCCTCGATGATCTCCTGGAACTTGTCGTGGGCGACGATGTTGAGCCGGTCCACGGCGGTCACGCCGGTACGCTTGCCGTAGGGCAGGCGGAGGCCGCGGCCAATTGACTGCTCGATCAGAATACGCGCGTTAGCGGCGCGCAACGGCACGATGGTGTAGAGGTTGGTCACGTCCCAGCCTTCTTTCAGCATGTTGACGTGAATCACGATCTCGGTCGGCTCTTCTGTGTGCTCCACCTTGAGCAGGCGCGTGATCATCTCCTCTTCTTCGGTCCCGGTCTTGCTGGAGTCCACCTGGATGACCTTGTCCTTGTAACGCCCCTCGAAGAAGCCCTCGGACTGGATCCACGTCATGAGTTGCCCGGCGTGGGTGATGTCGCGGGCAATCACCAACAGGAAGGGTTTGATGATGGGGTTGTCGCTCTCGCGGGCGTAGGTTTCGAGTTCTACCTTCACGCTTTCGTGCAGGCGCACGCCGTCTTCCAGCTTCAGGCGCTCGATCTCCTCGGCCGACATCGCTGCCGGGTTGAAGTTCTTGCGCGTGACCACGGCCGGCTCCTTCACGAAGCCGTCAGCCATCGCCTCTGCCAGGCGATAGTTAAAGATTACGTTCTTGAAATCAACGGGACCGCGGCTGGCCTCGACATAAGGCGTGGCCGTGAGCTCGAGCCCCAGGATTGGCTTCAATTCGTTGATCGCCCGCACGCCCGCGCTTGCCCGGTAGCGGTGCGACTCGTCCATCAACAGCACCAGGTCCGGCAGACCGGCCAGATAGTCGAAGTAGCTCTCGCCGATGTATTCCGACAGCCGCTTGATACGCGGCGACTTGCCGCCGCGCACCTCGGAGTTGATCTTCGAGATATTGAAGATGTTGACCTTGCAGCGGATCAGCGCGTCGAACAACGTCCGCGCCCGCGCTTCGTAGGTGTCGCCGGTGATGATCTCCGGCGCATCGGTAGCGAACTCCGCGATGCCTCGGAACACGTATTTACGATGATTGCGGTCGCTGAAATCGGCGATGAGCTTGTTGTAGATGGTCAGGTTTGGCGCCAGCACGAAGAAGTTGTTGATGCCGTGGGCCAGGTGCAGGTAGCTGATGAAGGCACCCATCAGCCGTGTCTTACCCACGCCTGTGGCGAGCGCGAAGCACAGCGACGGGAACTCGCGCTCGAAGTCCGTGACCGAAGGAAACGCGCTACGGATGGCCTCCAGCGCGGCAGCGGTATCGGCGTCCTTGCCTGGCGGGGCGATTTCCGTGATGCGGTCGAGAATCTCCAGCGATCGCCGTTGGGGCGGACGCAGGCTCAGGCGGCCGGCAATGGCGTTGACGTGACGGTTCATCTACTGCGCGGCAGCGTGCTTCTTTGGCGTCGTCTGGAACTGGAAGTCCAGCAGGTTGACCGGATGCGGCCGTTTGGACAGGCAGAGCACTTCGATGCCGACGACCTGGTCGGCGTCGTCGTAGTCGACGATGACGCCGGGGGCGACCTCTTCCGACTCCACCACGGGCACGTCGATCAACTGCAGGTGCAATGCGTCGGCCTCTTCGTCTACGGTGAGCTTCATCTCACGCGGCCGCACCTGAACGCGCTGGTGGTGCTTGCACGAGGTAGTCGAGGATATCGCCTTGCATGCGCTCGATCTCGATCCGGTAGCCCGAGCTGAGGGCCGGCCACTCTTCCGGCCGCGCGCTTTGGCGCAGTGCTTCGAGAAGCTTCTCGAACGTCGCCACGCGCTCACGGGTCACGGCTAATTCTTTGTCGCTCTTGATCATGCTTTCACCTCCACGATACCATGTTTGGTGCCGTTCCGATTGCTTTGCCACGTCTCAAAGAATTCCTCCAACAGCGAGTCCGGCAACATCCCCTGGCGGAGCCAGAAGATGCTCGCACCGTACCGGGCATCCGCATCCGAGTGCGAAAAGAGGGTCTGGCACTCGCGCGGGGTTGCTTCGAGCGTGAACTCCGCCGCCATTACCAACACCACATCCACGTCGCGGGGTTCACGTCTCCCCGTTACGAAGCTGCCAAAGATAATGAAGCGGACCAGCTTTCCCGTCCGTTCGGCGAGTTGATGGAGCAGCCGCAGCTTCGCCATCGCACGCAGCCGAACCTCTGAGCCGGCACCAAAGCGCTGCTCCAACTCTGCCCAGCTGGCGGAATGAATGCCAACTGGCAGATCTCCCTGCTCGTTGAGTCGTGGCAGCATCTTCTACGTCCTATCGGCGAACAAGTTCTGTTGCCCCGGCGGTGGCGGCGCCTTGGGCAGGTTCTCCACGCGTAGCGAGTAATCATCATGCCCCCACTCACAGCGCGAGAGCACCTGCTTGGGAATCTTCTTCACCGTCAGGTTGGGGTAGCGATCGGCTTTGGCGCGGAAGGCGGTGCAGAGCACCAGCAGCGAGCGGTCCGGCCCCACCTCGTCGCTTAACTGCTGCAGTTGCTCGTGGTTCAGGCTGGCGGTGGTGACATAGATGAAGTCCCGCTCGGTCGAGCGGCCGTGCTGCCAGTACACCGAATCCGACGGCGCGTAGGAGAAGCCCTCCAGCTTGCACAGCGCCTCGGCCAGCATCGCGGCGTTGTAGTCGCGGTTGATGACCCAGTTGCCCCACGTGTCCTTCTCCAGCAACGAAGGCGCGAGCCGGTAGTAGCGGAAGCCGCCGCCGCCCTTCCAGTCGACGCTCTTCGTGATGCCGCCGGGGTCGTCGCCGTCGGTGACCTTCTTCAGGCGCGGGATGATGTGGGTATGGCAGTGTTCGCCCAGCTCCACCATGATCCAACGCCGGCCCATCTTGTGGGCGACTGCGCCAGTGGTGCCGGAGCCGGCGAAGGAGTCGAGGACGAGGTCGCCGGGGTTGGTGGCGATCTCGACTATGCGTTTCATCAGGCGCTCAGGTTTGGGGGTCGAAAACACATCCTTCGAATTGAGCGCAAGTGCCTCCTTCTTGGCGTCTTGCGTGTGCCCCACTTCCTCAAAGAACCAAAGAGTCTGCGGGGCCTTCGTCAGCTCACCCTGTTCCTTGAGATACATCTTTCGACGCGGCATTCCATTTCGGTCTTTGCCCCACCAAATTTCGCCAGTCCGATCAAGTTCCCAGAACTTTTCTTCCGAGACCCGCCAATATGAACCCGGTGGAGGCCCCTCGATGAGCCGTCCACCCGGGCACCTTATCGAGTAGATTCCTTTGCTGTATGGATTTCGTGCCGACAGTGATATCGACTGCCAAACTCCGCGCGGATCGCCATCTGGATTCTTATAGGACGCCCGTTGCTTGTCTGACGCTGGAACTGGATTGGGCGTGCAGCGCTCTGCGTTCTTCGCGAAGACAAGGACGTAGTCATGATCGATCGAGAAGTGCCGCGTCGAGTTCTTCACCGACATAGTCTTCTGCCAGATCGCGGACGCAAGGTAGTTGGTTCTTCCAAAGACCTCATCGCACAATACCTTCAGGTAGTGCGCCTCGTTGTCGTCGATGGTGATCCACAGCGACCCGTCGTCCGCCATCAGCCGCCGGATGATCTCCAGCCGGTCACGTATCAGCGACAGCCAGATGGAATGTTCCAGCCCGTCGTCGTAATGGGTGAAGGCGCTGCCAGTATTGTACGGCGGGTCTATGAACACGCACTTCACGTTGCCCGCGAACTCCGCCTCCAGCGCCTTCAGCGCCAGCAGGTTGTCGCCGAAGATCAGCCGGTTGTCGAAGAGGTCGGTCTCCGCCACCCGATGCTTGGCGTGGTACGACCTCTCCGGATCTTCCAGCAGGATGCGCGGCTCCAGCTTGGGCCGGTTCTCCTTACCGATCCAGGTGAGTTCGAGCTTCTGCTTCATGCCTTCGAGTCCGAACTCTTGCTTTGACGCCGGAGGCTTTCCACTGCAGCTCGGATCGCCTCGGCGTTGGAAGATTTCTCTGCCCACTCACGCCAGAAGTTCTTCGTCAGGCTTAATGGAGCAACCGTCGGCTTGTCCAACTTGATTCGCGAGGGAAGCAGAACGGAATCACCCAGCACAATCGCCTCGCCGATGTCCAGGAGAGGCAGCACGTCGGCGATCCCAGCCATGCTGTCCGGCATTACCGATTTGACCGCAGATTGATCCTGCTCGTTTGTCAGCCTGAGCGCGATGAAGTTGTTGCATTGGCTCAAGATGGTCCTACTGACGTCCGACGGCCGTTGGCTGACTACGAGGAGCGAGAACCCGTACTTTCTGCCTTCCTTGGCAATTCGTTCAAATGTATCGAGAGCCCGTTTGCTGGCTGCATCCGCATCGGATCGAAGCGGCAAGTACAGATGCGCCTCGTCGCATACAAGGCATACCGGGGTTCTGGACTCCGAGCGCATCCAGAATTGGACATCGTACAGTAGCCGCGCGAAAACGCTCACCACCGTCGGGAGAACATCTGCCGGAACTTCGGAGAAATCCACCACCTTGATTCCCGATCGTTTGTCCCCGCTGGTGGAAAGAAAAGTGACGGCCGTCTGTTGAAGCCAATCATATTCGGTGGTTTCGGTTGGGGGCTGGAAAAGGAACCCGTAGCGTCGATCTGCTTTCTTCGCTTCCAGTCGACCGATGAAGCGGGTGAGCTTTCCGTGCCACGGTCCTTGTTTGTCTCGCCCGGAACTGCCCGTCACCATTTCCTTGTCATCTTGTCGGAGCGCATCGACAAGCGACGGCAAGTCGTACGGGATCGGAGAATCTACCGTGAACGATGCAAGTACGTTTTCGCGCTTGTCTTCTTCGAGGAACTCTCGTTTCTTCTCGAAGACCAAGCTGGTGAACCGCATTGCCTGATTGGGTGCGTTATCGTCGCTTCGGTCGAGAAGCATGGACAACATTTCTTCTCGATTCAAAAGCCAATACGGCAGGAAGAGGATCTGCTCGCTCGGAGCGGCAAGGTCTCCGGGGCCAGCAATCTTGAAGTACTCTGTGAAACCGTTCGGTCGTCCTCTTGCCAGGGAGGCATATTCCCCGTGCATGTCGAGGAGCAGAACATTCGGATGACTGAGAGTGCTGGCTCTCTCAAGGAGTGCGGCGACCGTCCAGCTTTTTCCGCTGCCGGTGCTCCCTAGTATCGCGGCGTGGCGCTGGAAAAACCTGTCGCCGTCTGCAACCACCTGTGCCGTTGGGTCGATTGCGAAGTGCCCAAGACGAAGGGCCGTGTCTGCCGAGACTTCCTGCGACAGGACGCCCATGAACGACGTGAGGTTCGTGCCCTGAATGAGGAAGCAAGGCTGGTCGATCTGTGGACACGAATCCGCGCCTCGCTTGAATGATGGGCCGGCATCACCATCCTTGGAACGATAAGTACCTACCAGAACCGCGCGGATCGTGTCCTGCAAGTCCTCTGGTTGCGGAAGAGTCTCGTCATCCCCTGCTTCACTCGATCCTGTCGAGTCAGCAGGCAGGCGAGTGATGCGTTCGACAAGTGAGATCAGGAATTGATGACCAGTTGCACCCTGCACCGCGATCAGGTTGCCGACCATCACAGCCTTGAGCAACTCGTGGTCGTCCACGTGGATAAACACACGCATAGTGTCAACCGACATGACGCGGCCGATGGGCTGAACGGACTCGAAAGACATTACGGCAGCAGACATCACAGCACTCCTTCGTTGAACCCTTCGAGATTCCAAAGTTGTTCTTCGACGACGATGTCCTCGCCATCTTGAGTGACAATCCGCGTGCGATAATCCGTTTCAGAAACGGCGCAGAGAGCGAGAACGTCGGTCTCTGTGCTGTTTTTGATCACTTTCCACGCATTCTCCGAAGGTTGTTTCGCGACAATGACCGTCGGTTTCGTCAGCTTCAGGTTCGGGCATACGTACTGCTCGAGATGATCATCGTTGAAACCGTAACCTATAAACATAAGGCGAGTTGCGTTCGAGGCCGCCCGATTACCTGCGGTACGTTGATCGTCGAAAGCCCACTTGAAACTCTCCCTATACTTGCTCGTCCCCGGAGTGATGATGAACGGCACTTTGGCGGTGTTCACCGGGCATCGGATGATCTTACCTCCGACTTCATACCAGTCGAGACTGCCGTGTGGCTTGTGGACGCACAGGCAAGGTAGGTTGCGGAACAGCGAGTCCCTGCCGGAGATGTAGGACTCGCGATGAGCGTCTGCCGACCTCTTTGGATCTGACCGCCCGTGGAGGTAGCCACAAAAACGGGAGTCCACGCCGATCTCTGCCGCTTCCGTCGCAATCTCAACGAGTCGGTCGTAGTTAGTCGTGATGAGGTGGAACTTCTTTCCTGCCTTGAACAGGTGCTTCACGAAGGCAGTTAACGGAAGCACCCTCTCCCCGGCCAAAACTCGCTCGAAGACCTTACGTTCCGCGATCGAGATCAACCGCGCTGTTTCCGCTACGATCGCCTCGACTGTTGTCGGCAGCAAGTTGGCCTTTCCCATCGCGGCTTCAAGGTGATCGCCAGCGTCTAGAGCTGCTACTACTTCATCCCATGCGGGGTCTGGCGCCGCTGTCAACTTGGACGGAAGCGTACGCTTCAGGTGCTCCGCCAGCGGTCGCATTCCGGGGATACCTTCTGCGGTGGAGAGGCCGGTGCCAACAACCAGGAGCAGACCTTCCTGAAGATGATCCTGGAGCTGCCTTTTCACTTCGGACAACGCAAGAGCCACGCCTTACCCCTTCGTTTCCTCCTGCGGCGCTGCCAGTGCTCGCAGTTCGAGACCTTCAACCTCTTGAAGAGTTTTCCCCGCAATGCCCTGCAGATCCCCGTACATTCCGACAGTGGCCTGCATAACACGCCCAATCTGCTCCTCGCGCTTTGCCCACTGTTTCGTGATCGCCTTCTTCTCCCGATGGAGATCATCCTGCATTGAAGAGAACGCCTCTACGATGGCCTGTACGCGTTGGCGGAAGCGCGGACCGGTCAGGTACTCGTAGACCATGTCCACCTTCGTCTGGTGACCCTCGGATGCTTGGCGGGTCAAGGCAAGCTCCACGAGGGATTGGCGGAGGGTCGTTGCAACCGGGATAGCGACGCGTGGATGAGCCACCCACACGTGATCGATGAGGTCGAAGGCTTCTACGCCCTTCGGCAAGACCTGACTGATTATGATGGCGATCTCAGCCTTTGCCGCTCGTTGATCTTCGCGAAGTTTTACGAGCCAGCCGTCGCTCCAGTTCTTGGTCCGCTTCGCCTCCCAAAGGATGGTGCCGCACGCCTGCCCAAGCGGCCCGATGACTCGCTGCAATACGTCGCCGCCGTGTTCGCCCTTGGGAACGGGCTCGATCGTGTCGCGCGGAAACCGTGCACTCAGCAACGCTTCAAGCTCGATCTCCTGCACCTCCCCCTGAAGTTGCTGCGATCCCTGCTCGGCCCGACGTTTTAGCTCCTCGATCTGTTTCTGCATCGACGAGATGGTCTGTTCCTTCTCCAGCACCTTGAACTTCAGTTGCTCTTCGGCCTCCTTGCGCGCCTGTTCGCGCGTAACGGACAAGCCTTCCTCCACGCGCTTTTCCACCGTGAGATCGATTTCCCGCTTCGCGTCGTCTAGCTCGCGCTGCTTGCGGATCAGGTCCGCCTGCGCCTGCTGCGCTTCCGCCAGCTTCCCCTCGCGCTGCTTGAGAACTTCCTGTAGTTCGGCGATCTCTCGCGCCTTCTCCTCAAAATCGGTGGCGACGACCAGCTTCGCCTTGCGGGCCTCGTCGGCAACGATCTTGGCGCGTTCCTGCTGCAGTCTCTCCGCAACTTGGTCCTCGACGGATTGCCTCGCCTTCGCCAGCGCGTCTTGCTGCTCTCGCAGCGACGATTCGCGCTGGGTAATGTCGGCTTCCTTCTGCACCAGCCGCTGTTCGTAATCGCGCCGCGTCGCCTCAATCAGCGGTGCGGCGAGCGACTCGGTGAGCCTAATCTCCGTCTTGCAGTTCGGACAAATCACGATCGGCTCGGTCATGACTGACTCCCGCTCGTCATTGGACTTCTCTCCACGCCACGGTGCAGTACAATGACACCAACCGCGCGAGGTTCTGCCCCTTGCTCGCCATCTTCTTATGCTGGCTTCTTGAACGGGTGCAGCCTTCGAGTCTCCCCCGCTGTCGCCCAGTATTCGCCTGATTTCCCGTTTCTCGGCCACCCCGCCTCGCCATCAGTCAAAACATTCATGAGGTTTACAACCTGCTGCCCGAAGCTGAGCGCATCGGCATCGAGCAGATCGAACGAAAGTTCATTGAAGTGGCAGCCGAAGACATTCCTGGCCTGAGCGATCCGTGTCAGTTCGTCCAAGAACGGCGTGAGGCTGACAGTCGTGTAGCTGAGCGCACCGGCAGCATCCTTCCCCTTGAACACGTCGATCCTGAGTGCTTGCCTCAGCTTCTTGTCGATGGCCGGCAAGAGATCGCCCAGGGTGTAGAGGCCGCCCGAGCGGCGAGGGACCGCGCACTCGTACTGCAGCGTAAGGAAATCGAGGGCAGCTTCAAGAATGACGCCCGCTTTTGCGCAAACAAGTTGGGGATCTGGAGGTGCCTCAGCGAGCAATTGCCCAAGCCGTTCAACGTCCGGAATGCTGCGGATGAGGGTCAGCCCATTTGACGCCGTCCACTTCGTAAGTTCGAGGAATTGGCACTGACCATTCTGCAGCCAGCCCCAATGGAGCTTCTGTTTCCAAGGGCGATAGTGGGTGGTGATGATGCAGTGACGGAACTTGATCGCTTCCGAATAGAGCGTCTCAATGAGCCGCTCTACGTGGGGTTCGTCCACGCTCGCCAGCACATCATCCAACACAAGGATAGTGTCCTCCGGCTGATCTAAGGCGGAGAGAGCAAGGAAAACGCACAACCCCAGCGTGTCGAGATGGGAGTCGCTGAAGTATGCCTGTGGACGTGCGTTGTGGCCGCAAAAGCTTGCGCCAATTTCCAGCGAAGCGCGTCGGTTCGGATCCAACTGAAGGCTGATTTTATTTAGCCCCTCTCCGGGGTGAACCGCCTCGTAGAGGCGGCCTACTTCTCCCGCGATAGTGGCGAGAATGTTATCGGTAAACTGCCGACGCTCTTCCTCTACGATTTCAAGCGCCTTTTGCAGGCGCGGGAGCAAGCGGTCGAGCGCCTTCTGTTCCTGAGTATTGTCGCGCCATGTTTGCAGCGCTTGTTTGAGAGCGCTGACGAATTGCTTCTTGTCATATCGAGCTGCCTCCGCCTTCTTCCATTCGCTTGGCAAATGAGCGTTGGCAGCCAACCATTTCGAGAAGGCAGAGGGGTCTTCAGGAGCAGATGACGCTGGCAACGCGATGTCACTGGGCCACACGTGCGCACCACGGCACTTCTCAAAGTCAGCGGCGTGCTGCTTTGCATTTTCGCGCAAGGTCTGCACTTGCAGCTCAGCCCGCTGCACGGCTTCTCCAGCCGATTTCACCTGCGCCTGCGCGGTCTGAAGCGAGGAGAAGGCACTCAGCCGCTGGGAGATTCGATTTGATAAGTCGGCGGTCTTCTCTGAGCTCTCACAGAGCGGACAGACTGGAGGTGAAGGATGTTTGGCGAGGTAGGCGCGTGCGGCTTGAAGAACGCCGACGACTTCGGCCGCATCCTGAGAAATGGCTTGAAGATGCTCATCAGCGCGTTTTGCGGCAGCGGCCGCCGAATCCTGCGCGGCTGTGAGGGCCAACTCCGCATTCTTCAGGCGTTCCGGGTAATCGGTCAGCCGGTTGTAGGCAGTATGCAGGGCGCCAATCGCGTTGATCTCAGAGTCGAAGGTGTTCATCTCGCGGCTGGACTCGGCTTCAGCCCAGACAAGCGGGTCCTTTCCTGGTCTCCCAGCTGCCTCCCAAAACTGCTGGATCGCGTCTTGGTTCTCTTGGACCCGTGCAACCGCCACATTTCGGTTGTTGGTCAGGTCACGAATGAGCTCACGGAGGGTTGCTTCCGAAGTCTCAACGGCCGACACGTCAATGAAACGCTTGATGGCCGTATAACGATCCGCGGGCGTCGCCTCGATTAGGGAGAGAATCTGGCTTTTGCGTAGAACTTCCACCCGAGGGCGAGCCTCGGGAGGTGTGGCAACGACATCACCACCTTTGCCGATCGCGGCCCGGCACGTAGAACCCGTCGTCACAAGGCTAACAGAAACGTCCCCGGCGCTTTTCCCTAGCGACGGCCAGTACCGACTCGTCCTACCAAGACCGCGATCTTCTAGAGAGCTCACCTTGCCCCTACTGAGGAAATCGAACGCATCGCAGATCGTCGACTTCCCAGTCCCGTTTTCACCGTAGACAACAGTGAGCTTCTTCCCCTTCTCGAATGGCAACGAGAACGGAAGGACTGAGCTGCGAAGATGCTCGATGGTGAGTTGTTTCAAAGCGCTCGCATTCATGGCTTGGCTTTCTTACCTTCGTTGAGCTCAACGGCCAGTCGCCAGTCTTCTGATCGCAGCGTTCCCTCCGCAAGCTTCGGTAGGATCTTGTTACCCTCTTGCTCCGTCAGAACCTTTTCGTGAACCAATCGCTCAAGGATCTTTTCGGCCAGCTTGCGAGATGGTGTGTCCATGGTCGTAAGGTTAATTTAGGTTCCAGCGGATCACAAATAGTCGGCTCAGTGAGACATGCTGGGGGAGTTTACCTTCAATGTTCGCGATGAGTTCCTCGCGCTGCTTATCCACCTTGTCCTGCGCATCAAAAAGTGAACGACGCTTCTCATTTCGCTGCGCTTCCAGAGTCTTGATCTGTTTCTGTCCGGCAAGCTTTTCCTCCAACGTAAGGGCGGCGGTCGCGGCGCGGCGCACCTCCTTGATCTGGCGGTCGAGTTCCTTGATCTCACGCTCTAGCCCCACCTTCAGATCATCGGCCCAGCCGTCGAGCTTATCCGCTTCGGCCTCGAAGAAACGGGCGTTGCGTTCCGAGATGCCGCGCTGGATCATGGCCTGACGTTGCTCGGTGAGGGAATCAAGCAGCGACTTCGCGGCGGAACCCTCGGGTGCTTCACCTATGATGCGGCCAGGCAGTGTCATGAACCGCGCCGCGACCTCGTCGTCGAGCGTGCGACCGTTGTCGATGGTCGCTGCAAACAGCAAGTGGTCTTCGGCCTGATCGAGGGATTCGACGGTGAAGAGGCTGAGCGTAAGCCAGCCGCACTTTCCAACCAGTGGCTCCAGCACCGAGATTCTCCCGGCGTGATCACTGTAGGCGAACTGAATCTCTGACGGCGGCAGATCACGGCCCCTGGCCTGCGACACGACAGCTTGCGCCAGCGGATGACTCAGCCGGTAGAGATGCGCTTCGCCGGAACGGCGCGGTAGCTCGTAGAGCCCCAACGGAATATTTGCGGCACTCTCTGGAAATGGAGACGACGTGAGGCGAAAAGACGAGTCGTTGAGAAACTCGGTGTGGCCATCCAGCTCGTGCCGCGTCAGTTGCATCAACAAGCGCTCGAAGCGGTTGAGGTAGGCCTTCGAGTCGGCGTCACGAACCTTGAGCTTCTCCCGTACCTCGTCGTCGAAGTGTTCCAGCAGCTGCTGGCGGGTGCGGGTCATGGATTCGTTGATTTCGAGACTGAGCTCGAGCTGCAGCTGGTCGAAGGCGGCCTGGATCTCCTCCGGCTTGCGGCAGCACTGGTAGATGCCTGCGATACGCTTCTCGAAATCCACGCCGGACTCGACCGTACCAAGCACCTCATCGCTGGCGCCGAAGACACCCTCGAACAGCTGGAATTTCTCGGAGAGGAGCTGGAAGACGCGCTGGTCAGCAGCGTTCTTCTGATTCAGGAAGTTGACCACCACGACGTCGTGCTGTTGGCCGTAGCGGTGACACCGGCCAATCCGCTGCTCGACCCGCTGCGGATTCCACGGTAGGTCATAGTTCACCACCAGGGAACAGAACTGCAGATTGATACCCTCGGCGCCCGCCTCGGTAGCGATCATGATGCGGCCCTGCTCGTGGAAGTAGTCCACCAGCGCCGAACGCAGGTCGGCCGTGCGCGAACCGGTCACACGATCGGTGCCCCCATGGCGGCGGAGCCAATCGGCGTAGATCAGCTTGGAACGCTCATCGGTATTGGAACCATTGAAGAGAACGATGCCTTCCGCGTACGCACTGTCGGCCAGCACGCGGAGGAGATAACTCTGCGTGCGTCGCGACTCGGTGAAGATGATGGCCTTCTGCGCCGCGCCCAGCTCGGCGGCCTTGGCGAAGGCGATGCCCAAGGCTTTGAGTAGCGCTGTTCCCTTGGCGTTGTGCTGGATGGATGCGGCGAGCCGCGCGAACTCGTCGAGATCAGCAATCTCATGCTCAATTGCCGCGCGGTCCGCCGCGGAAAGTGGCTCGACGGGTTCATCCTCGGTCCATTCCTCGGCGGTTTCGTCCAGCGCTTCATAATCCTCCTCAAGTTCCTGCTCGAGAGACAGCGCCGGTTCCTGCTTTCGCAGCTTGGCCTTCAGCCGATTGGAAAGCGACGTGAGCGCGCCGGCTATCGCGAACGTCGACGACGCCAGCAGTTTGCGTAGCACCAGCGTCATCAAAGAGCGCTGGCTTGCAGGCAACGCCTGCAAATTGTCGCGATGCAGATACTCGGAAACGAGGTCGTAGAGTTGATCTTCGCTCTCCTCCGGCGTGAACGGCTGCACGATGGGATGACGCGCCGTGTACTTTACGTAGGGCAGTACCTGCCGCCGCAGCGTGCGGTGGCAGATGGGCCTGAGCCGCGCTTTGAGCGTTTGAAACACCTGCTGCTGGCTCAGATTGGCGAACTGCTCGCGGAAGCTCCTCAGGTCGCCGAAGGTATGCTCGTCGATGAAGCTCACGAGCCCGAACAGTTCGAGCAGAGAGTTCCGCAGCGGCGTGGCGGTAAGAAGGAGCTTGTCTTTGCCGGCAAGCGCCAGTTTTAGCGTGTTCGCGATAACGTTCGAGGGCTTGTACACGTTGCGCAAGCGGTGGGCTTCGTCGATGACCACGAGGTCCCACGCCGCGTTGTTGAGGTCCCCCGCCTTGCTCTTGGCGAAGTGGTAGGAACATATGACGATCTCTGGCCCATCTAAAGGCCGGAAGCGTCCTTGCTTAACGGCAGCGTTGTACGACTTGGTCTCCAAAATTCGGCAAGGGAGGAAAAACTTTTCAGTTAGCTCCTGATACCACTGCGGGCGCAAGTTGGACGGCGTGATCACGAGTATTCGCCGTTTACGCTCAGCCCATTTTTGCGACAGCACAAGCCCGGCTTCGATCGTCTTGCCGAGGCCCACCTCATCGGCGAGCAGGGCGCCCCGGGACAGCGGCGACCGGAAGGCGAAGAGCGCGGCATCGATCTGATGCGGGTTCAGATCGACCTGCGCGTCGGCCAACGCCCCGGCGAGCTTCTCGACACTGTCGGACGGACAGCGCCGGGTCAGTTCGTGGGCGAAATACTTGGCGTGGTAGGGGGTGAGATCCATCGAATTGATCCCGCCGCACGTATGCCACGTCAACCGGACAGTTTCTAGCAACCCTTGCTGGGCTATTCGCTATATATGGCATAACGCGACCTGAGTGTGGCCGCCTGCGTGGTTCCCCGTGCCTTCCGCCGCTATTCGATCGGCGGGCGTTGCTTTTGGCTTTTGGGGTCGGAGTGCGAAAGCCCGATGCCGGGCGGCTGCTTGAAGCGCACCTCGCTCAGGCGTGCCAATCCTTCCTGGTGAATCGCAATCAGCCGGTCCTCGGCTTCGTACTCGAAAGGATCCTGCAGGACCCATTCTGTCTCACCGCCGGGTGGCGGTGGGTTCTCCGTGTACCAGCGCGCTGTGATCGCCAGCGCTTCGGGCGGGGACACGAGATCCCGGTAGCCGAGGTCCCGCTTGAGCTTACAGATGTCGAACACGCGGTGCGTGGGCAGCGGTTGCATGATCATCGGCCAGGCCGGGCGCGCGAACTCCCACGGCATTGACACGATTTCCATCTGGCGGCCGAGAGCCGTGCAGATGCATTCGACGACCTGTCTGAGACTGAGGACATGTTCGTCGCCGGTATTGTAGGTTTTGCCCAGCGGACGCAGCGGGATTGTCCACCGCCAGCAGGACGGCGTGGGCGATGTTGCGCGAATATCCGAAAGTGCACAACGTCAGGCCTCCTTCCGGGAGGATGATCTGGCGCCGGCCGTCCAGGATGCGCCGAACGATGCACCACTCACGCGGAGCCGGTTGTCGGGGGCCGTACACGTATGGGTAGCGCATGTGGGTAGCTTGCGGATGTAAGGCCAGGACCTTTTCCTCGGTGACGCGGATGCGGTAACCCCGCGGATGCTCCTGCTCGGACGCGACTTTGGGTCCGTCGTCGTACGTCGGTACCGGCATGCCGGCCAGCTTGAACTGCTCGGGATCGTAAAAGCCGCGATACGCCGGAAAGCCGCCGGCGGAGATCAAGCGCCCGGTTTTGCCTACCAGGATCTCTGCCATGGCGCGCAACCGGCCATAGGCACGGCACTTGAAGGCTTGGCCAAGCCCTCAGGCCCACAGGCCATCAAGTCCTCTTTGCATTTTCTTCCGGAGAATGCCAATCGTTTCGCTTGATTTACAGGCGCCGGCATGAAAGCTGGGCCTGAGGCAAGGGAGAGACAAGTGACGGCAGAAAGCAACAAAGATGACGGCCCGGCGCGCCGCTGGATCTCGTACCGCCCGGAGATCAAGATCCTGGACTGCACCATCCGTGACGGCGGACTGATGAACAACCACCAATTCGACGATGGCACCGTGAGCGCCGTCTACACCGCGTGTGTGGAAGCGGGCATCGATTACATGGAGCTCGGCTACAAGGCCTCCAAACGGATCTTCACCGGCAACCACGGCAAGTGGAAGTTCTGCGCCGAGGACGACATCCGCCGCATCGTCGGCGACCACGACGGCACGCTGAAGCTCTCGGTCATGGCAGATGCCGAGCGCACCGACTACCACGAAGACATCCTGCCGCGCTCGCAGAGCGTGCTCAGCATGGTGCGCGTGGCCACCTACATCCACCAGATCCCGGTGGCCCTCGACATGATCAAGGACGCGCATGACAAGGGCTACGAGACCACGCTCAACTTGATGGCCGCCTCCACCATTCCCGAGTGGGAGCTGGACGAAGCCATCGCCATCGTCGCCGACTCCGAGGTCGACGTCATCTATCTGGTCGACAGTTTCGGCTCCTTCTACAGCGAGCAGGTGCGCTACCTCATGGAGAAGTTCATGCGCCTGGCGGGATCACGCGGCAAGACCATCGGCATGCACGCGCACAACAACCAGCAGCTGGCCTATGCCAACAGCATTGAAGCGGTGATCATGGGCGCCAACATGCTCGACGGCAGCATGGCCGGGCTCGGCCGCGGTGCGGGCAACTGCCCGATCGAGCTGTTGATCGGTTTCTTACACAATCCGAAGTACCACCTGCGCCCGGTGCTGCGCTGCATCCAGGATGACATCGAGCCCATGCGGGAGAAGTTGCTGTGGGGCTTCGCCATTCCGTACATGATCACCGGCTTGCTCAACCGCCATCCGCGTGCGGCCATCGAATACAACACCACGGAGGGCCGAGGCAATCTCGTCAAGTTCTTCGATTCCCAGACAGAGGGGGAATGAATCTCGTTACGAGGTAAACTCCACGGCCGCACACGTGACTACCGCCACTTCCGTGTGCTACGGTGGCGCCCCGGTGCATGCGGCGGCAGGAATCATGTCTATGAATTGCGCAATCGAGGAGGTTAGATATGAGACGTGCATTTTGCACTATGTTGATCGTGCTTTCGCTCGCAGTGACTGCGCAAGCAGCGGAGAAGAAAGCTGCCCCCAAGGGCGAGAGTAAGACCACATTGTCGCCACTGCTGCCTGCCGGCGAGCAGCCGGACTCCGTGCTCATCTTGCAGAAGAATGACCAGGGCGTCCTGGCCCCGGTGCTCTTGGGAAAGATGCACACCATGATGGTCGAGGAGGAAGACGGCCAACAGGTGGAAAAGCAGGACCCGCTTGGTCCCGGTGTCATCTTGATCATCCGCGACATCGACGAAGCATTCGCCAAGAGCCTCAGGGTCAGCAACGGCACCGTGCAAGTCGGCGGCGCATATATCCAGCGGCCGACTCGCGAGCTCGAGTACCTGGGCCAGGTCGATTTGAGCAAGAAGAACGCGAAGCTGGCCAAGGAGTTCGGCGTCCGCGGAGAAACGAAAGCGAAGAAGTAGCAGCGCCGGCATTCGAAGTACGCCCCCTTCCCCACCGACGGGCGCCGTAGGGGAGTCACCCCGCCCTCGGCAGTGAGCTGTTACAAACCAGTCTGCAGGTGTTCAAGGGGTGGCAGAGTGAAATAGAACGTCGCCCCTTGCTCTACTGCCCCCTCTGCCCAGATCCGGCCGCCATGGCGATGGATAATCCGCTGCACAGTGGCGAGCCCGATTCCGGTACCTTCGAAGTCCTCCGCGGAGTGCAGCCGCTGGAAGGCGCCGAACAGCTTGCCGAGATACGCCATATCGAAGCCGGCGCCGTCGTCCCGCACGAAATACACTGGCTCTCCCTGCTGCTGGAGCATACCGAACTCGATCCGCGCCATCGCATGCTTGCTGGTGTATTTCCAGGCGTTGCCGAGTAAATTCTGCAGCACGTCCCGGAGCAGTCCGGCGTCGCCCTGCACTACCGCACCGTCCGCGATAATGAACTCCACCACCCGCTCCGGCTGGGTCTTCCGCAGCTCAGCTGCGATCCCCTCCGCCAGTTCGCTCAGATTCACGGTCCGCGGGTACATCTCGCTGCGCGTGAGGCGTGAGAGGACGAGCAAATCCCTGACCAGTTGGTCCATGTGTCGGGCGCCTTCACGCACCCGTTCCAGGTAGTGCCGAGCTTGGGAATCGAGCTCTGATCCGTACCGCTCGAGCAGGATGGCGCTAAACCCGTCGACGGCACGAATCGGTGCACGCAGATCGTGAGAGACAGAGTAACTGAAGGCCTCCAGCTCTTTGTTGGAAGCTTCCAGCTGCGCGGTCCGCTGCCGGACCCGCTGCTCGAGTTCCGCATTCAGGCGCCGGATCTCTTCTTCTGCCCGCTTGCTTTCGGCGATGTCCGTAAACAAGGCTAACAGCCGCGTTTCGCCGGAGAACTGGAACGGCACAAAGCGCGCTGACAGCCACACGGGCTTCCCGAAGCTGCTGACGTGGTGCGTCTCGATCCGCTCTGCCTGTCCTGTGGTGAGGGCGGCTTCCGCGGCTGTTAGCAGACCTGACTCCTGCCACGAGCGGAGCGTGCGGAAGTTTGTGGCCTTGAGCTGTTCGACCGTCGCCCCAATGAGCCGCGCATACGCGCTGTTGGCGGAGACGACGTCACCCGACGCCGTATACGTGACAATCCCGATCGGAGAAGCCTCCAGCAGCGTCTGGTTGTAGTTCAAGGCCTCGGCCAGTTGTTGCTCGGCCTTCTTGCGCGCGCTGATGTCGCCCACCACCCCGATGGCGCCAATGATTACACCCTCGGCATTCCGCAAAGGGCCAGTCGTATCCGACGCCCAACCTGCGCGGCCTCTTCTTGACCCAAGGGAAGGGAAGTCGAGTGGGCCGTGTGTTTTTCCCGCAAGTGCCTCCCTGAGTCTTTCACCCATCCCTACCTGGTCCAGAAAGGGGAAGACCTCCAAAGCATGCCGTCCCAAAACCTCCTGCGCCGAAACGCCAGTGAATCGCTCCATGAAACGGTTCCAAAGCAGATACCGCAAGTTGCGATCGTAGACGACGATGCCTTCTTGGGCGCTCTCTATGATCTGGCGGTTGAACTGATTCGCTTCGCGCGATGCCTCCTCGGCTCGTTTGCTTGCCGTAATGTCCTGTATCGCCCCGTACATGCGTGTGACCCGTTGCTGTCGGTCATCCCACACCGGGTAACCGAAGTGGCGGGTCCAGCGCACGTCTCCCGTCTTGGTGACGATCCGGGTTTCACCGGCTTCCGGCTGTCCTGACAGTAGAAGCCGAAACCGGTCCTGCACGGTCGCCAAATCTTCGCCATGCACGATGGAGGAAGGGCCTCCCCGGTCATTGATCTCCTGCACGCTGAAGCCGGTGATGTGATGCAACCCATCGGTGGCCCAGTCCATGGTGATTGTACCGTCGGCTTCGATGCGGCACGTGTAAGCGTAATCGGCTGTCAGTGCTGATACTGCTCGAAAACGTTCCTCGCTGGTCTGCAATGCTGCATAGGCGCGGGTCCGCTCACTGCGGCTCTGATCGACCAGGTACCCGTAGAACACTGCTGCAGTGAAAAGAAAAGGGATACGAATCAACGAGGGTGAGTGCCATAGCGGCAGGCCTTCATTGACCGCGAGGAGGTAGACATAAGCACCGCTGGCTGCCAAGGTGCCAAGGGCGAGGAGGCGAAGGTCTTCTGCCATGGCCGCCAGCAGCAACACGAAGAAATACAAGTAGAAGAAGTCGGAGCTGAAACGGCCGCTGCGGAGGAGAGCGGCCGTAATCCAGAGCGTGTCGCCGATTAGAATGCCCGCAGCGAGGGATGGTACGCTAGTGATCGGCGTGCGGACGAACGTCAGGAGAAGATTACTGGTCAACGCGGCGGCAATGAGCAGCAGAATTGCCTGTAACGGCATGGCGAAACGCCCCTCGGCGAACAGCAGGTAGGCCGTAGCCAGAATGAGAGTGTAGCGTAGGAGGAGAAAGACGCGTTCTCTTGGCAAGGCCTGCGCGGGCTCATCCGCCGATTGACTCAGAACCGCACTGGTCTTCCCCCAGGGCATTTGCAGGCGGGTTGGCCTGTCAAGGATTGGCTCTGGTTCGTGGCTGTGCACGATCATCTCGCGGTGCCCTCAAAACGGCAAAAACCCGTGCCGCTTTTTGGCAATGAGTATCGCACCAGCGTGCGGAATGCCACACCTCAAAACCCATACTGCAGGCACGGAGGCCTGCAGCCACCACATGATCTTCTCAGCATTCAGATCAGTGGCGGCAGCCCTCTGTGGCTGCCGGAGCTTTGAGGCCCATCGGCGTCGTAACAGACCGCGACATCGTCTGCCGCGTCCTTGCGAAAAGAAAGAATCCATTGGAAAGCACGGTCGGCGAGTGCATGACGACACCGTGTGTCAGCGTCCAACCCGACACCTCTTTGGATGAGTGTCGTTGGCTCATGGAAGAGCACCAGATGCGCCGCATCGTCGTCACAGAAACCAGCGGCCGCATCTGCGGCATCATTGCTCAGGCCGATATAGCCCAGACTGCAGCACCGGCTGCCACCGCGGAAGTGGTCAAGAAGATCTCCGAACCCAAGGCGGTGTACGGCTACTTGTCAGGCGAACCGTAGCGGTCTGAAAAAACAGTTCCTCACCTCGGGCTCGGAATCTTCCGAGCTCACCGCAGCTCGGCGATCTGGCGGATCGTGTCGAGCACTTGGGCTTCGGTTTGCGCGCGGCGGGCGATGATGAGGCGCCGCGCGCCTTTTGCAGGTGGTGCTCGATGAACTCCTCGTCGGGCAAGCGGTCCTTACGCCCCGTGCCGATCGAGTAGGTGGTTTCGGCGATGCGGTTCGGCACGGTCATGGTGCCGACCTTCAGAGGAGTGAATAGATAGTTGAACTCCACCATGGGTCATTCTCCTCCCTACGCCAGGCCGAAGCGGGTGCGCACCGTGCTCTCGATCTTCGCAAACACCAGCCGGTCGACGACCATGCCGATGACCACCATCATCGCCATGGTGGCAACCACCTGGGCAATGTCGCCGAATTCGCGGCCGATGCTGAGCAGCTGGCCGAGTCCGTGCCGCCGCAGTACGAAAATCAACTCGCCGCCCATGAGCGAGCGCCAGGCGAACGAAAAGCCCGAACGCAGGCTATTGGCAAGCGCCGGCAGTCCGGCCGGCAGCATGACGTACCAGTAGAAGTTGAGGCCGCGCGCGCCGAACACCAGACCCGCGGCGCGATAGATCGGCGGTGTCGTCATCAGGCCGTCCCGCAAGGAAATGGCCATGGCGAAAAAGCTACCCATGACCAGAACGAACAGGATGCCCAGCTCGCTGATGCCGAGCGTCAGGATCGCCAGCGGCACCCAGCAGACACTCGGTAGGGTTTGCAGTCCCAGAAAGACCGGTCCGAACATCGCATTCACCGCGCTGTAGCGCCACATCAGAAGTCCCAGCAGCAGCCCGAGCTGCATGCTCAACGCGAAGCCGATGACAAGGCGGTAGCCGCTGGTGAGGATCGCAACGATGAGCTGGCTGTGCAGCACCGCGGCAAAGCTCACCGGCGCCGGGCCGCCCGACCCGGAGGCTCTACCCAGGGGCCAGCCGGCATGCAGCGGGTCACTGAAGTAAGTCTTCAGGTTCAACAGGTTCAAAGTGGCATCGAGGACGTGACTCGGCGCGGGGAAAATCCACGCCTGCCAACCAACGATGCGGAACGCTGCCTCCCACACGAACACCACTGCCAGCCAACTCGCCAACACCGTCAGTTGGCGATGTCTCTCACTCCACCTGCACGTCTCCACTATTCACCTCTTCTCAACGGTTCTGGGGCTCACCCCTCACTGTCCCGCCGGGGCCGGCGGGCTCTCAAGTTCGCGCAGCAACGTCGTGTCGATCAGCCCCTGGAGATCAACCTGATCTTTGAGAAACTTGAGCTCGTACGACCACTGCGCCATCGTCTGCAGCGTGACCTCGAGCGGCTCGTCGGTGAACTTGATGCGCTGGATCGCGGCGCCCAGCAGTTCTTCGGGCATGCGCTTACCCGTGAGCATCGCGAGTGCAGCCGCGAGGTCGGGCACGTATTTCAACCGATCCGCGTTCAGTCTTGCGGTCCAGCTACGGCTGACGGCGAGCACCTTCCCTACAACATCTCTGTGGTTGGCCAGGAACGCCGGGGTACTGACGATCATCGTTAGCCCGAATTCCTCCATGGGCCAAAGCGTCTTTTCTTCGAGGAGAACTCTGCCACCGGCTTCTTCGACCAGGCGCGTCCCCCAGGGCTCCGGCGCCCACGCCGCATCGATCTGCTTACGCGCCATCAACGCGAGCTGCTCGCCGTTGGCGATCGGCACGACATTGTCGAGATCCGTCTGGCCCAGCCGCGTCGTAAGGAAATGACGCGCCGAGAGATCTTGCGTGTTGCCCAGCTGTGGGGTGGCAATGCGCTTGCCCTTGAGGTCTTCAAATTTTTCGATACCGGCGTCCGGACGGACGACAACGACCACGCCGTTGGCGGCGGCGCCGGCGATTACGCGAATGGCCTGCCCCTTGGTCTTCGCATGGGCGTTGATGACGGGCCCTGGCCCGACAAAGCCGATGTCGACTTCGCCGGCAAACAGGGCTTCGATCAGCGAAGGCCCGGCGTTGAAGACACGGCCGGTGAGCTTGGCGGGAGCCACCGCCCACTCGAATTCGCCCGACGCCATTCCCAACACAGCCTGGGCGTGGGTGAGATTGGCAAAGTAGCCGATGCGGATTTCTTTCGTCGCCTTCGGTGTCTTGCCAGCGGCTGAGCCGGTCGGATCCGAGCGGCTGCAACCAACGGAGCTTACCGCCGTGGCAAACAGAAAGCCGATCCCCAGCGCCTGTACAACAGATAGGAACACCATTTGCGTGTGTCCCTAATCTGCTTGCACCTGATGCGTCAAGTGCCGCAGAGTCCGGCGCTGAGCTCAGCCTCGGCGCACCAATGCCGCGGGATCTACGGCGACGACGCCGCGAAGCTCGGGAAACTTCGGCGTGATGTGGGCATAGAATTCCGCGAACACCTGGAAATCAACCGTGATATCGCCGGTCGGTGTAAGAGCCGGGCCAAGACCTGCAACCTTGCGGCGGTAGTCGAGAAACCCGAGGACGATCGGCACGCCCGCGTTCCTGGCGATGTGATAAAAGCCGGTCTTCCAGAAGTTCGACCGCTTGCGGGTAGCTTCCGGAGGGACGGCAAGAATGAGGCGCTCACTGTTGCGAAAACACGCCACTGCCTGACCGACCACGTTCTGCCGCGAGCCCCTGTCGATCGGTACGCCGCCGAAGAAGCGAATGATCGAGCTCAGTGGAAAGACGAAGGCCTCTTGTTTGACGAACCACGACATCTTGATGCGGAAGATGTACGCCGCCGTGAGCATGACGACGGCGTCCCAGTTGGAAGTGTGCGGCGCCGCGATCAGAACGAAACGGGGCGGCCACGGCACAACCCCCTCGGTCTTCCACCCCGTCAGCCAGAAGATCACGCGGGCAAGTCGGTGCATGAAGGCGCTCACACGGAAGGGATTGGCTCCGTCAGGTACTTCCTCGGCCGGGCCGCCGTCATGATCGCTCTTACCGGTTTTGAGCTGCGTCATGATTGCACCAGCCGCGTCCTACGCTAGCGGAGCACGCGGCCCTGTGCCATAGCTCTCGGGAAACTGGCCATCATTACAGTGTGGAGGAATCGCATGTCACAGCATCCGGCCAATGACATGGAGCCTACCGCCATCTGGTGGAGCTCGCCGGCGCCGAGGCAGTTGTCCAGCGCGGCCAAGCCCGCCTTGCCGCCGGCGATCCCGAAACCGCTCTGCTGCTGGCCGAAGCAGCACTGGCTCACGACCAGAGCCACCGCCCTGCCCTGCAGCTGTCGTTGGACGCGCACCGAGCCCTGTTGGCCCGCTCGGGCGCGATCAACTTCTGGGAAAGCGGCCGGCTGAAAGACCAGATCAAAAAGCTCGAGGACAGGTTGTTACGTTGTTAAGTTGTTAGGTTGTTATATTTCTAGACTTAGCATAAGTAACTTAACAACCTAACAACCAACAACCTAACAACCTGCCCTTCACGGCTGCAGGACAACCTTTATAGCGCCGTGGGAGCGATCCGCAGCGACGGCAAACGCTTGTTCCGCTGCGTCGAGCGCGAAGCGGTGGGTGATCAGGCACTGGGCGATCAGCGGATTTCTCGCCATCAGCGCGGCGGCGATATCCACATCGCGCGCTAGCCCCTGGCGCGAGTAGGTGTTGGCGGTGCACACATGCAGTTCCTTCATGGAGAACTCGAACCCTGGAAACTCCAGCCCATGCCAGTAGGTGGCCAGCATCAACAACACCCCGCGCGGCTTGCACAGACTGACAGCCTGGGCCACCGACTCGGAGGTGCCGGCGCAATCGACCACCAGATCGAACATTTCCGCCGGTTGCAGTCTGGCCCCCAGGCGCTCGCCGGCGGATTTCTGCGCCTGATGACGGGCGATCAGGCACACCTCATCGGTTACGATCTTGGCGACAGCCACAGCGCACAGGCCGATCGTGCCGCCGCCGATGACGGCCACGCGATCACTGCGGCGCAGGTTTACGCGTGTCAGCCCGTGCACCGCCACGGCCAGCGGTTCGACTAGACACGCATCTTGAACCGACAAACCCGGCAGTAGCGGCACCAGGGCGCGTTCGGGAACCAACACCTGCTCCGCCATGCCGCCATCCCTGGCGAAGCCATACATGATCTGTGTACCCAGCTCGCAGTGATTGTAGTCGCCGCTGGCGCAGTACGCACAGTGGCCACAGGGGGCCATCGGCTCTATGGCCACGGGTGTCCCGTTCGGAGTGAGACCCGCCATTTCGTGGCCCAGCGTCACTGCAATCGGGAATCCCGCTGCCAGCATGTGGATATCAGAGCCGCAAATCCCCACCGAGGCTACTTTGACCCGTACGCCATCGCCCGAGGGCGGCTCGACCTCGGTGACGAAGACCTTCCCATCCTTGCACCGTACTGCTTTCATGGCTGCTTCTGCCCCCCATTCTTTACGGCGGCATTCCCATCTGTTGCCGCAGATCGCGGAACTCGTCAGTCCGTCTACCCATCGCCTCCCGCACCATCAAAGCAGGCAGCTCCACACGACCAGCAACCGCGGGCGAGCGCCGCATTGAATATACGGTTAACAGTGCCGCTTTGCCCTGGCGGGGAATGACATCGCGCCGGAGGCGCGCGGGCGCATAGCTGGGCCGCAAACCAAGCGGTGACGAGATCGTCCAACGACCAGCGGTGCCCGCGCAACCGTTGCAGGATGCGCCAGTCACCGGCCAGGTAGCAGAGGTCCTCGTCGGGTCCTGGCCAGACGTCGTCGCGGTCCCGCGGGATCACCGGAGCCGGCCCGGGCGGCAGCCAACCGAGCGGCCGCCGGGCGGTACGGATGATCCCTCTCGGCCCGGTGTCGCGGGTGCAGATCATTGCCGTCGTAATAGTCTGCTCACGGAAATTATCCAAATGGCGAACGGAGATTAGGACCCTCGGGGACGTTACCCGGCAGCTTGGTCTCTCCCGCCGCAGCATCAGCCGAGCGATTCAGCGCGCATAGATTGTCCGACCGACCGGGGCCATCACACTGGTCGAAGTGGTTTCCCCAGATCTCTGCGTCGTAAGTTGGACGCCGAGCGGTTCAACGGTTTAACCCATGGGACAGCAGTGGTATACGCTTGACGACCATGTCTCTTCACCCTGAATTTCCGACTTCGCCTTACGCACCACTCATCCCGGAACAGCGGTGGTTTCCTGCCGATGAAACACTCCGGAGCACGGCCTACGAGAAACTTCTCCCCCCGCTCGTGGCAAAGGTTCGGCAAGAAGTCTACGCGTGGCGAAACGAGGGATATCCCGGCGCTTCCCCGACCTCGGTGGCCTTGCTGCGGTGGTGGTTTGAAACTGAGCACCTGCTCGAAAACGCCGACGGGTCGCTCTCCCCGTTCCGCTACTACTTTGCCCAGCGCGAAGCGGTCGAGACGCTCATCTGGCTGTACGATGTCCGGCGAGCACGGGACAAATTCGATCTGCTCCGCTTCGATGCTTCGGGCGCCGTGTCCTCCGGTATGTTCGATGAAGACTGGCCGCGCTACGTCTTGAAGATGGCTACCGGCGCGGGGAAAACGAAAGTGCTCTCGCTCCTCATTGCCTGGAGCTTTTTTCACAAGCTCTACGAAGAGGATTCCGCACTGTCGCGCAACTTCCTCGTCATCGCACCCAACATCATCGTACTCGACCGACTGCGGGCCGACTTCGACGGCCTGCGCATCTTTTTCAACGATCCGGTCCTGCCCGGCAACGGGCACGAGGGCCGGAACTGGCGCGACGACTTCCAACTGACCCTCCACATCCAGGACGACGTGCGCGTGGTCCGTGACGCCGGGAATCTTTTCCTTACCAACATCCACCGCGTCTTCCTCAGCGACGTTGCCGACCCTTCGCTGGAGGATGAAAACTTGCGCAACTACTTCCTCGACCCGTTTGGCCCCAAGCCCGTCGGCAAGACCACCGACAGCAAGACCGACCTCGGCGAGATCGTCCGCGAAGTCGAGGAGCT
>Ga0214473_10001874_pt1 | contig 26802 bp, 19 predicted proteins | sample RVTome_7_FD_203509 | JGI IMG/M metagenome (GOLD analysis project Ga0214473, IMG submission 203509) | Soil microbial communities from uranium-contaminated site in the Upper Colorado River Basin, Wyoming, United States - RVT98D197 | ecosystem: Environmental > Terrestrial > Soil > Contaminated >...
TCCGCCTTGACCAGGCGCGCCGAGCCGTCGCAGAAGGCGACCTGGTCCGAGACCAGCTTCTTGTGCCAACCCTCCACCGGCATAAAGTCCGGATTGGCCTCCCAATCCTGCCGGCTGAAGTTGTAGAACAGCGGCTCGGTGTACAGCACGACGCGCGACGGCGTGGAAATCGAGGACACGGTGTGTCCCTTGGCTCCCACCGAGATTTCGTTGGTGATGTTCTCCAGCCCCCCCCACCCCACGCCCGCCGGGTTGTAGCGGTACGAGTTGCCCACTACCTCGTACGTCGGCAGGAATTCGATGCCCTTGCCGCCCTTGGCCGACGTCGGCGCGTCCTGAATCCATTTCTCATTCGGATAGCCGGTGTCCGACGGGCAATGGAACATCTCCAGCTTCTTGGCGTCGGAGCGCTCCACGTCGCCGTAGACGTACTTGTTCAGCGGCCGCGTGTGCGCCAGCCACCACGAGCCGTTGGTGCCGCCTTCACTGGGGTCCATCATGGCCTTGTCCCCGCCGCCGGGAAACTCCCGCGTGGCGGTGCGGCCGCCATAGGCGACCGGCTCGGCCGTACGCCACTGCCATTCCTTCGTGCTGAAGCCGCCCAACGCAAACTGCCGCACGTGCGATTGGTGGTAGGGAACGAGCTGCTCGCGGGCATCGTCGGCGGAATACGAGTGGGAGGCCTGGGCAATCGACTTGAGGTTGTTGATGCACACGGCCTTCTTGCCCTGCTCGCGGGCCTGGCTCAGGCTGGGCAGCAGGATCGAGATCAACAGGGCAATGATGGCCACCACGACCAGCAGTTCGATCAACGTAAACGCTTTGCGGGTGCTTGCTCGGACCATGCCTTTCTCCTTTTTTTCGCTCGGACGGCTCGCACCACCGTCCCGCGGGTGGCGCGGCCTCTCTCGCAGTCTCCGGCAGGGGCCGCCGGTTCGGCGACCCACGCACGGATCATACACACTCACCGCTTCAGAAGCGGATTGCGCGGCGGCAACTCACGCGCCAAACGGCCGCGCGCCAGATTATTCGCATTATCGGACGTTCGGAATCGAGAACCCGGCAGGGACCAAAGCCCGATGGGGCGTGCGCCCGGCTTGGCGCGGCCGAGCCCAATCGCTAACCTTGAATCGGTTCAGCACTTAACCGAGGCGGCCCGCGGCGGAAAGCTGGATGGCGCTCGACGACGAGAATCTCGTGGACCGGGCGGTTCACGGCGACGTCGACGCCCTGTCCCAGCTCCTCGAGCGCTACGGTCCGGAAGTCCGCGGGCGGCTGGCGAGCGATATTCCGGCACAGTGGCAATCCCTTCTGGCCGCCGATGACGTGCTCCAGCAAACGTGCGTGGACGCGTTCCTGGACGTGCGCCATTTCGCGTCACGTGGGCCGGGCTCGTTCCAGGCGTGGTTGATGACGCTGGCCAAGCGCAATCTGGTGGACGCCCTAAGAATGCTCGAGGCGGAGAAACGCGGTCAGGGCGCGCGCCGGCTCCAGCCCCGCACGACAGACGGTCTGGTCAGCGCCCTATACGGTGCGCCAGGGCGAACGCGGAGTACGCCCAGCCGTTACGCCACGCGCCAAGAGGCCCGGGACCACCTCCAGCGAGCGATCCAGATCCTTCCCCCGGCGTATCGAACCGTAGTGGAGATGTATGATCTGGAGGGCCGACCCGCCGCGGAGGTCGCCCGCGCGCTGCGGCGGAGCCCCGGCGCCGTGTTCATGCTGCGTAGCCGGGCGCATCGCTTGCTGCGGGAGACGCTCGGCCCAGCGTCACGGTACCTGAGCGACTCGGCCTGAACGGCTGACGACACGAACGCCTCCGGCGGTTGAGGTCCAGGCCCGTGCTTCCACAGGCGGTTGACGATGACCAGCAGCGCCTCGCCTGATGGTTCGCTCGACGACGTTCGGCGGAGCATCGCTGCCGCGCGTGAGGAGGCGGAAGAACTGATCCGGACGGGTGCGCCGTCGCCGGCCCCGCCGGATTCTGTGCCGGGCTACACGATTCTTCGTGAGATCGGGCGCGGCGGGATGGGGGTCGTCTACGAAACGGAACAACGTCAGCCGCAGCGCACGGTGGCGTTAAAGGTCATGAGCGGGGGCGAGACGGCGGACGTCCACCGCTTGCCGCTGTTTCTCCAGGAAGTGCAGACGCTGGCGCGGCTCAATCACCCAGGCATTGCCGGAATCTACGGGGCGGGCTGCACGGACGACGGACGGCCGTACTTTGCGATGGAGCTGGTTCGCGGGCAGCGCCTGGCGGACTACGTTCGGAGCCGGCAGCTTGCCGTGCGGGACCGGCTCCGGCTGTTCCAGCGCGTCTGCGAGGCCGTGCACTACGCCCACCAGCGCGGCGTAATCCATCGCGACCTCAAGCCTTCCAACATCAGCGTGGACGCGGCGGGACATCCGAAGGTGCTCGACTTTGGCCTGGCGGGACTGACCGACCCCGACGGGACCCTGCGGCATAGCCCGTCCGACGTGGGTCGCATCGTCGGCACGCGGCTGTACATGAGCCCCGAGCAGGCCCGCGGGCGGCCCGACGAAATCGACGTGCGCACGGACGTGTACGCCCTGGGGGTCATCCTCTACGAGTTGCTGACCGACGCCCTGCCATACGACGTTCCACCGGGTGACCGCGATGACGCGTGGCCCGCCATCTATCAGCAACCCTTCCGTCGACCGAGCGCCGTACGCCGGCTGCCGCGCGATCTCGACTGGATCGTGCTGAAGACGCTGGCGTCCGATCCCGCCCAGCGCTATCAGAGCGTGGCCGCCTTGGGTGAGGATCTGGAACGACTCCTGACCGGGCGGCCGATCCAGGCCCGAGCGCCCAGCGCCCTGTATTTGCTTCGCAAATGGGTGGCTCGTCACCGAGCCGCGGCGGCGTACCTGGCGAGCCTTGCGGGGCTGGTGATCGCCTTCGGCGTCTGGGTTGGCCACATGGATGCGGAGGCGAGCCGACAGCAGCTTTTCGAGAAGGACCGGCAGTTAAGCGTGGCGAGGTTTCGTCTCGATATGACGAAGCAACACCAGCGCGAAATGGCGGCCATCGAGCGCGAACGCGATACGGCCCGACAGATTCAGCGCTTTTGGGAGAACCTGGTCGTGTCCGCGGGCCGCCCCGGCGAGGTATTCGAGGCCGGCGTGCGGACTTTCCTGGATCAGGCGGCGCGCCGCGTCGAGTCCGAACTCAGCGGTCCGCCCGAGGCCGCGGCCGCCATCTACGATACGCTGGGACTGGGTTACGCCCAACTCGGTCGCTACGACACGGCGGTCGAGCATCTGCGTCGCGCACTGACGATTCGCCGGAAGCTCTTCGGCGACCGTGATCCGCGCGTGGCGGACACGCTGGAGCGACTGGCGACAGCGCTGCTGGCGCAGGGCAACTTGGCGATGGCAGAACTGGTTTTCCGCGAATGCCTGGGGGTTCGCCGGGCGGCTTACGATGACAACCACGCTCTGGTCGTCTACACGGAAAGTCTGCTCGGCGAGTGTTTGACCGGATTGGGTCGCTACGAGGAAGCCGAGCCGCTGCTACTGCACGCCTACCCGCTGCTGCGCGACCAGCCGGGTGCGGATCCCGAGCCTACGCTGGCCGCCGCGCGACGCCTGGTGAAGCTCTACGAAGCCTGGGGTAAGCCGAACGAAGCCGCGCGGTGGCGTACGTACCTCAACCCAGCGGACACGCAGCCCACACCGGTGCCATAAGCGCAAGTTCATCGGCCCGCGGCTGCGCCCCCCCACGCAACGCGCGGACGCACATTCCCGACTGCCGGAGCCGCGCTAGGTGTAGCGGTAGCCCGTGGGCGATCCTACCGCACGCGCTTGAGCAGCTTGTTCACCTCGTCGGGATCGAACGCCTCCGGGTCGATCGGGCCGCCAAGCCATTCCAGACGCTCGGCGTGCTCCGGGTGTCCCGGGTCGGCAATGATTTGGAGCAACTCGGCATAGCCCCATACGCCGCCACAGTCCTCGGGCGGGCAGGCGCGGCGACCGGCCAAACAGCGTGGGTAGTGGAGGCCAGGCTCGGGCGCAACGATCTTCTCGAGCTGGATCCCGTGCTCCCAACCGTCGCCGAAGTCGTATTCGTACACCATCCGCTGCTTCGGCGCGGCGAGCACCCGGCTTAGTTTGGCCTTGCGTTCGTCGATGAGGCCCAGGTCCCAGTCGGCATCGCCCACTTCGGACAGCGGGCCGTAGCGCGTTTGATCGGGCGAGACAAACCGATGGAGGTGGCAGTCGTACCAGCCCATCACGACTTGCAGCATGGCGTGCAGTCGGGCGAGCGTGATATCTGCCGGAACGGCCAGGCGCCGCCAGATCGGCGGCCGGGTTCCCAAGAGCGTGACCTTGAGAACATATACGGGCGTGGCCGCCTTCGCGCGCGGTGCGGCGGCAACCCGGGTCTTCGAGCTTTCCCGCACGAGCCGCGGGAAGCCCGCTCGGCGTTTCGGCGGCATCGACCTCTCCTCTCAACGACGGCCTGACTGTGGCCGGGTCGGAGGAGCATTCTAACCAGTCGGAACCGCACGCGGCAGGAAGCCGCGCTGCGTCCGCCGGAACCGCTCCCTGACCGGCTCGGATCAGGCGCGGGTCGCGTCAGGTATGCAGAAGGGCGTGCACCTCCGTTGGCGGCGCACGCCCTTTGGAATCGTTGTCTCGCTGCGCCGGCAGCCTTACGGCGGCGTCAGGAGCTTCACGAACGGGTCGATGTCGAAGTTGTCGACCTTGCCGTCGCCGTTGACGTCGCCGTTCATGATGTTGCAGTTCGGGAACTTCGCCTTGTACCCGTTGGGGTCGGTCAGGGCCAGGACGAACGGGTCGATGTCGAAGTTATTGACGACCCCGTCGCAGTTCATGTCACCCGGCTTCGTGGGGGCCGCGATGAACAGGTAGTACACGTCCTGCTCGAGGTTGAACGTCGCGGCGTACGCGACGTGTGCGCCTTCGTTGAACGAGACCATCGTGTAATAGTCGCCGATCTTGTTCTGCTGCGGGTACCCGAGCTGCGGGTCGAACTGTGGGCTGACGGCGACGTTTTTGGACCAGGTCGCACCGGCGTCGATGGAGTACGAGTAGTACAGCTCGGACTTGTAGCCGCCGGGGTTAGCGCGCGTGTCGTTCCAAATGACGTCGATGCGGCCGTTGGGCGCGACCGACATGGTGCCAAACCACTGCCAGTTATTGCTGCCGGGCGCGTCGTCGTTAATGCGCTTGGGCGTACTCCAGTTGACGCCCCCGTCGGTGCTGCGGACGAACATCACGTCGCGCGGGTCGGCAGCCGGCGGATCGACGGACCCGCACATGTAGACGTTGCCATTGTTCTGGTCAGCGGCGATCCAGGCCTGGCCGAGCAAGCCGCCGGGATTCGGGCCGCCGAAGCTGCCGATCGACCCGCCCATGTCCACCGTCTTCCACAGGTCCCATTTGACGGGCTGGTTCTTGTCCTTGAGGGTGGTGGACTTGAGGAAGGCGTAGCCGGAGCCGCCGGGCGTGCCGTTCAGGTAGAGCGTACCGTCCGGGCCGGTCGCCAGCGTGCCCCAGTAGACGGTCGTTGGGAAGTTGGTGCAGTCGACCCACGTTTGCCCGCGATCGTAGGAGCGGGTGAACGCGCCGTTGCAGATGCTGAACGAGCGGTTCCAGTAGGCGTACATGTTGTTGCGGCCCATGCTGTTGGACCGGTCAATGACCATCCACTGCTTGTCGCCGCCGAAGGCTTGCGTCTTCGAGCCCCACGTCTTGCCGCCGTCGACGGACTTGAAGACCTGGCAAGTGTACCCGCCCACGTTGGTCAGGCTGTTGTAGAAGAAGTTGCCGTCGGTGTCCGAATCGAGCACGGGGTCCGAGCGGAACACGCCGGGCTCGATCACGCCCGGGAACGTCCACGTCTTGCCGCCGTCGGCCGTATACCCGAAGCCCGCCTGCCGGAAGTTGTTCTGAATCGTATCGAACTGCCGCCAGCCGATGACGATGCGGTTCTGGTTGGTGGGGTCCACGGCGATCGAGGGCTCATTGGCGGCGTCGCCGACGATGTTCTGGCCCTGGGAGTTGACGTTGGCCTGCACGCTGACGTAGCCGTCGCGCTCCCATAGGAACGCGGGACTGGTCGGCATCAGCTCGCGCGGGATGGGCACGAAGGGCTGATCCAGAACTTCGTGGTGCAGCGGGAAGGGCTCCTCTTGTTCCGGACTCTGGGTGACTTGCGGCGGCGCAATTTTCGTATCCGCCGTCACGGCCTGAGGCGCCGCACTGCCGGAGGCCACATCCTTGAGGCGCGCGGCACCGAGGATCACAAGCGCAAGGGTCAGTAGGCTAACCAACACGAGGCGGTGCGTTTTCATGAACGCTCTCCAACGACTGGCGACCCGGCGCGGGCCGCAAACACAGAAAACTCCGTCACCGGGCGCACGTCGCCGAACGCGTGCCAATCCTCAACCGGGGTGACTTCCATCCACAACGCATCGGCTGCTCGGGCACCGGGCTTGCGCGGGCCGGTTCAGCCGAATCCTTATCGGCCATTATAGCAGGTTGGCCCAGTCGCGGGAAGGCTTTTCGCGACCGCCCGCCGGCGACGCTGAACGTGTAGGTGGGTCGCGACCCACCTTGTATCTGTAGGGTGGGTCGTGACCCACCTTCTGCTACGGCGAGAGCAGCTTCACGAACGGGTCGATGTCGAAGTTGTTGACGACGCCGTCGGCGTTGCAATCGGCGGTGCGGAGGCGGCAAGTGGGGAACAGGCGCTCGTACTCGGCCGGTCGGCACAACGCCAGGACAAAGGGGTCGATGTCGAGCCAATCGACCTTACCGTCGCAATTCGTGTCGCCGAGCTTCAGGCCCGGGATGCAGCCCCAGCGGGCGATCCGCATCGATGGGCGTCCGCCGGCGACCGAGAAGTAGCCACCGACATAGAGAGCGGGACCCTGGCCGTCATCGTACCCCGCTAGGGCGGACACGGTCCCCCCGCCCTCAATTCCGGCGCCGAGCGGAGACCACGTTCGTCCGTCCCAGCGCGCGACGCCCAGCGCTGGCACACCACCGATACTCATAAATCCGCCACCGGCGAAGAGCGCCGGGCCGGTACCGTCGTCAAGGACCACCAGGTCTCTTACCGCGGCGCCCGTCTGGCGGTCGCCAAGGGGAGACCAGCGGGCCCCGTCCCAGCGGGCGATTCCGATGGCCGGGATTCCGCCAGCTTTCTCAAAGTAGCCCCCCACGTACAACGCCGATCCGCTCCCATCGTCAAACACGGTCAGGGCTTCGCCGCGGGCGCTCTTGCCGCCCTTTATTTCCAGTCCGCTGCCCAGCGGCGCCCAGCGCCGCCCATCCCAACGGGCAATACCCCGAGCGGGGACGTCTCCCGCGCGGGTGAACCCGCCGGTGGCGTAGAGTTCGGCCCCCGCGTCCGGCCCGAGTGGGTCAAACACTGCCAGCGCATTGACACCATCGTCCAGCCCGGAGCCCAGCGGCACCCAGTTGCGCCCATCCCATTTGGCAATGTAGTTTACCTGGACGCTGCCAATGGTCTTGAAGGCGCCGGCCGCATACAGGGCCGAACCGCTCCCGTCGTCAAAGACCGCGAGCCCCAGCGCACCGCTATCCATGGGCTCGCCCAGCGGCCAGAGGCGCGCGCCGTCCCACTTGGCCGCCGTCCAAACTGGACCCCCGTCCTCGACCTGCAAGAGACCCGCGATGTACAACGCACGGCCGGCTCCGTCGTCGTACACCGCCAACGCTGTGCCCGACGAGTCCGTGAGATTGGGGGCCAGCTTGGACCAATGACTTCCGTTCCACTTCGCCAGGCCGCCGGTCATCAGATTGCCCGCGGATCGGAAGCTCCCGCCCACGTAGAGCTCGGTACTTCGTCCATCGTCGAACGCGAGCATGGCGCTGATCGGGTAGTCGAGCCCGTTTCCATCGCCCAGGGCCGAGAACGATGCACCGTCGCAACTGGCGATGTTGAACGCCGGGACGCCGCCGGCCGCATAGAACTGGCCGCCCACGTACAGCGCCGTCTCCGTGTCCGGGCCGGGCGCGAAGCCGGCCAGGGCATACACGACATCGGTTTCCGGCGAGACGCCACTGCCGACGGCGGACCACGCCCGGCCGTCCCATTTGGCGAGGCAGTTGGCGGGCTGGTTACCAGCGTCGGAGAATTTGCCGCCGACGTAGAGGGCCGGTCCGCTGCCGCTGTCGAACACGGCCAGCGCGCGTACCCAGTATCTGCCAACCCCGGAGCCGAGTGGCGACCAGTTCCGCCCGTCCCAGCGCGCAATGTTGTTGGCTCGCCCGGCACCGGCGTAATCGAAGTAGCCCCCGGCATACAGGGCGGGACCGGCACCGTCGTCGAAGACCGCCAGCGCGAAAATGTCCCCATCGACGCCGCCGCCAACCGCGGACCAGCGGTACCCGTCCCACTTCGCGATGCTGTTGACCTCAATACCGCCGGCTTTCCAGAAGTGGCCCGCCACGTACAGTGCGGGGCCGCTGCCGTCGTCGAAGACGGCCAGCGCGTAGACCGCCGGGTGGAAATCGGGGCTATAGACCCCGCTGCCCAGCGTCGACCAGCGCTGACCGTCCCACTTGGCAATACAGTTGAACCGGATACCGCCCCTCTCGTCGAACTCCCCGCCCGCGTAGAGCGCCGGCCCGCGGCCGTCGTCGTAGACCCCGAGCACGTGCACCGTGCCCGGTAGTCCATCGCCCAAGGCAGTCCAGCGCTGGCCGTCCCACTTGGCCACGCGTTCCGCGGCTTTGTGTCGGTCAATGCTGAACTCCCCGCCCGCATGCAGCGCGGGGCCGCTCCCATCGTCGTAGACGGACAAAGCGCGCACGTCTCCCAACAGCTCCGCGCCCAGCGCGTCCCAAGCCCGTCCATCCCACCGGGCGACACTGTAAACGCGCCGCGCCCCGGCGACGCGGAACCGGCCGCCCACGTACAGGGCCGGACCCGCGCCGTCGTCCAAAACGGTCAGCGCATACACGCGATCGTCCGTGCCCGGCCCATGAAAGCCATCGCCCCAGTCGATGACACACTGCGCCTGCGCCATGGGGTCGCTCATGAAAGTGGCAAGCAGCGCGACACACGCGAGTTGAGCGATGGTACGCATGTTCACACCCCAGGTGATCGATGGGTAGCCGGCGACATGCCGGCCCCTAGGTATTGTACGGGCCACGGCAAGCCCACAATTCGCAAAAACTCGCCGCGCCGGACTGGGCGGCCCGCGCTACGCGCCCGCTGGGCGGCCGCGTGTCCGCCGTAAGTGCCGGGTCTATCGGCACTTCCACCGACATCGACTGGGGTCAAACCTGGCCGCGGTTGGGTTCGTCGTCGGAGCGCAACGGACGCGGCGGGCGTTCGATCACCTGGAAACGTCGGCGGCCCAGAACGTCGCCGGCACAGAGGACCTCAAACGCGTACTGCCCGGCGGTCGCGATCGGGATGCCCTGCATGGCAAACACCAGGTCCACGGTCGCCAGCGGCGACGGCGCCTCCACCGGTCCGTGGGTGCGAAACAAGACCTCGTTGTCCGCATCGCGCACCAGCCGTAGCTCCAGCTCCACGCGGGTCTCGATCTCGGTCAGGCTCGCCAACACGACAAGCTGATGGATCGTCGCCGGCACCTTGGGCACCAGCACGGCGTTGAACAGGCCGATCACGCTCTTCTTGTTGGTGATCTTGTCGTCGATGACCTGGTCACAGATGAGCAGCGAAACCAGCGTCGGCAGGGCGATGGGCACGCGTTCGGGCATGCTCGGCTCCGAGCCCACGTGCTATCATAACGTGTCTCCTCCGTCGCGGGTGGACGCCGATCGCGACGGGAGCCGACGAAAAAGGATTCGGGCCGTGGCACAACGCCGGATAGGCAGTGGACTCGGCGTGATTCTGGCCGCGCTGTCGCTCGCGCTGGGCGGCTGTGCGCCCATGACTCAGTACGTCGTGCGCCAGGGCATCGGCCAGATCAACATGCTGCTCCACAGCGTGCCGATCGACGAGACCCTGGTCAATCCGCAGCTTGACGTGGAGGGCCGACGCAAACTGGAACTCCTGGTCGAGGCCCGCGACTTCGCACGGGATCAGCTCGGCCTGCACGTCGGCGGCAGCTTCGCGCGCTATCACGACACGGGCGGTCAGCCGGTCGCGTACAACCTGTCGGCGGCGCGGCAGGACGCCCTGGCGGCCAAGAGCTGGCGCTTCCCGATCGTTGGCACCATCGACTACCTCGGCTTCTTCTCGCGTCGGGACGCCGAGGACGAGGCCGCCCAGCTTCAGAAGCAGGGCTACGACACGTATATCTACGGCGTTGACGCGTACAGCACCTTGGGCTGGTTCCCTGATCCGGTCCACTCCACGTTCCTGCGGCACCCCGACGGCACGCTGGTCGAAATCGTCATTCACGAGCTGGCGCACAACACCGTCTACGCCGCCGGTCAGAGCACGTTCAACGAAAGCTCGGCGACGTTCATCGGTCGGCGCGGCGCCCGGCTCTTCTTTGAGCGGAGGGGCGACGAAGGCCGGGACATCATCGCCGCCCTGGAAACGAGCTACGCGGATCAGGAGCGCATCACGGACTGGCTGATTCGGCTTGAGAACGAGCTGCGGGACCACTACGCGCGCGACATTCCGCCGGCGGAGAAGATCGCCGGGCGCGAAGCCATCTTCCAGGCCGCGCGCGACCGGTTCACGAGCGAGGTCCTGCCGACGCTCCGCGAGCCGGACCGCTACCGCGGGTGGGCCAAGCTGCCGACCAACAATGCGTACGTGCTGCTCAACCGCCGCTATCACTACGACCTGGGCGTATTCGACGCCGTGTACGAGGGCAACCACGCCGATTTTGCGGCCTTTCTCAACGTCCTCCGCGCGGCCGCGCAGGCGTCAGACCCGTTCGCGTATCTGCGGCAGGCCGCCGGTTCACCGTAGCGCCTGCGGGGCGTAGAATCCAACGGGCGGTGGCGACTGCCGCCGTCTCTGCGGTTGGATGATCCCGGAGGGCCGAGCGCACGATGTGGACCGTTGGCGTCGTCTCAAACCCGTTGATCCACCCCAGAGGTCGGCGCACGCTGCCCGATGTAGCGGCCGACCTCCGTGCCGGCCGTAGAGCGCGGCGGAACTGTGCTGCGCTATGGCTCCTCGTCACCTGGACGGCGCGTGCGGCGGCGCAAGCCACGCTGGAGCTGGAGGTCGAAGCCGACGAGGTGCGCGTGCGCGAACCGTTCCTGGTAAACGTCCGCGTCAACAACTTCGAGTCGTGCGACGCGCCCGATTTCCCGCTACTTGAGAACGCGTCCGTCCGCGCGCAAAGCGGCGGCGTCGACTCCTCGCAGATGCTCAGCGTCAACGGCCGCATGACCGTGTCCCGCTCGCGCACGTATGTGTTCGAGGTCACGCCGCTGGCGGCCGGCGAACTCGCGATCCCCCCGGCACAGGTTCGCGTCGACGGTCGCATGCTGCAAACGAAGCCGGCCCGCGTCGTGGTCCGCCCCAGCGACGCCGAATTGCTCTTTTGGGTCGAGATCACGTGCGATCGCAAACGGATCTACGTCGGCCAGCGCGTGCGGCTGACGCTGACGATCTGGGTCAAGCCGGTGAAGATGCAAGAGCAGCTTGTTCCGCCCGATGAGATGATGGGCTTCCTGCGCGTCATCAACTTCGGCCCGTTCTCGCCGCGTGAGGTCCGGACCGATGTCCGGCGGCGGAGCAGCGCCGGCGGCGGCACCGAAACGTACTACGCGTACGAGACGCATGCCGACTACGTCCCCGACCGTCCCGGCCAGCTCAAGCTCGATGACGTGGAGGTCGCCATTCAGTACCCCACGCGGCTGTCGCGCGACATCTTCGGCACGTGGCAGGTGCGCGCGGCCCGCAACCTCCGCGCCCGGGCGCAGGTTGAGAGCGTCGAGATCGTTCCGTTGCCGACACAGGGCCGGCCGCCACACTTCACCGGCGCGGTCGGCACGTACGGGATCACCGTCAGCGCCGAGCCGACCATCGTTCGTGTCGGCGACCCGATTCGTCTGACCATCGAGATTCGCGGCGACGGCCCGATCGAGAGCGTGCCGCCGCCCGATCTGGCCGGCGACCCGCGGCTGACCCAGTCGTTCCGCGTGCCGCGCGAGGAGCTGGCCGGTGAGGTCAGCGGCAGTCGCAAGCGGTTCACCCAGATCATCCGCGCGGAACGGCCCGACGTGACCGAGATCCCGGCGCTGGAGTATCCCTATTTCGATCCCGACCGCGAGATGTACGTCGTCGCGCTCAGCGCGCCGATCCGTCTCACGGTCACGCCGGCCGCCGCCCTGGACACGAGCAGCCTCGTGGACACCAGCAGCCCGGCGGCGAACCAGAACGCCGCGGCCCCGGCTCCGTTGGACGGCTTGCGCGGCAATAAAACGCAGGAGACGGAACTGCTGGCCGTCGGCGCACCGGTGCGGCTGGACCGGTTGGCGCTCGTCTTGTTTGTCCCGCCGGCGGTGTACGGACTGCTGTGGGGCTATGGCGCGTACGTGCAGAATTGCACGCCGGCCCAGCGGCGGCGCCGTAGTGCGCTGCGGACGGCCCGGCGGCGCATCGACCAGGCCCGTGCGCTTCCGCCGCGAGATTGCGGGGCCGAGATTGCGGCAGCGCTGAACGGTTATCTGGCCGATCGACTGGACGAGCCGGCGGCCCGATTTGTCGGGAACGCGGCGACGGCCTTTCTGGACGATCGTCGCGTTCCGGCACCACTGTGCGCGCGGTGGGTCCGGCTGCTGGGCCGCTGCGAGCAAGCGTCCTTTGGTGGGATGACGGACGGCGACACGGCGGCCCTCGCCGATGAGGCGCGCGAATGCCTGCGGGCGCTGGAGCGCGAACGGCTATGAGGCGCCCGCTCGTGTTGGTCTTCCTGTTCTGCGTGTCACCGGCTAATCGGCTCCGCGAAAGTCAGGCGGCTGACACCGCTTTCATGACCCCGGATCGCCAGCGCGAAGTCCTGCGCCAAGCGCTCAGTGCGTTCGACGACGCGGTGGCGTGCGCGCAACACGACCCGGCCGGCGCCCAGGAACTATATCGCCGCGCCGCCGGTAGCTTCGAGTCCCTGGTCACCAGCGGCATGCACAGCGCCGCGCTCGAGTACAACCTCGGCAACACGTACTTTCGGCTCGGGATGCCAGGCCACGCGATCCTGCATTATCGCCGCGCCGAGCGGTTGGCCCCCGGCGATGAGGTGTTGCGGGCCAATCTCGCGTACGCCCGCCGGCAGGCCGAGCCTCATTTCCCCGCGCGCGGCCAGGAGCGTCTTTGGCAGCGGCTACTTTTCTGGCACTACGGGTCTTCGCTCGCGCAGCGTTTTCGGACTGCCGCCGTGCTGTCCGGGCTCGGTTGGATGCTGCTAATGATCCGCTTGCGCTGGCGCACGCCGATGGTGCTGGCGGCCGGGGCATTCGCCATCGTGCTCGCGCTGGCCTGCGGTGGATCCGTGCTCGCGCAGCTTTCCGACGAGCGCGCGCGTCCACCCGCGGTGGTGGTCGAGGGCGGCTACTTGCTGCGTCTCGGTCGCGGCGAAGGTTATGACCCCGCGCTGCGACAGTCGCTCGGCGCCGGCGTCGAGGTGCGCATCCTCCAGCAACGCGGTGACTGGGTCGAGGTGCGCTTGCCAAACGATCTGACCGGCTGGCTGCCTGCCGCCGCCATCGAGCGGCTTTGACCGCGGCGCGGGCCTACCCCCGCCGACGCCATCCGACCAGCGCGCCCAGGGAGAGCAGCATTAGACTGCTCGGCTCGGGCGTCGGAAACTGCTTGAACGTAAACGACACCGGGGCCTGCGGCGCCAAGTTCACGTCGATCACTAGGTCGCCGGCCGCCAATCCGGGGAAGAACGTATCCTGGTGCGGCACCAGCCCGTCGAAGGCGTTCAGATCGGTGGCCTTGTTCGGATCGTTGAACACATTGCGCGGGTCGGAGAACTTCTTGGTTTTGAACGGCGTCACGTCAAACGTGGCCGATAGCGGCACGTTGAACCACGCCTCGCCGTCGTCGATGACCGACCAGTGGTAGTCGGTCCAGCCCACGCCGGTCAGGTTCGTGATCGTTTCGTCGAGAATGATGATGCGTTTGACGGTGTTGGGATCGGGCGCGATCTGCACGAAGTCGATGATCCGAGGCGGGAACAGGCCGCCAACGGGTGGCTCCGTGAAATCCTTGAAAACCTCGATCTTGGCGAAATCCGGCCCGACCTGGTCGACGCGAATGCTGATCGTGCCGTTCAGCCAGTTGGCCCGCCAGCCACCGAACTCGATGCTCGCCCTGGCCAGCGCCGCTGGCACCGATAGCAACAGGAGCGCAACCAGCGCGCCTTTAAAAACTGCGCGAGACATGTTTCCAACCTCCTCCTCTGCCAGGCTCAGGTCGCCACGATCGGCCCGCGCTCGTGGCGAAAACGAAAACCCCAGAGCTGCTAGCGCGGACTCTCGATTAAGCAGACTAGCGAATCGCGGACGGCGGCGACAAGTCGGCTAGTTCGCTGTCGGCTATCCGGGGGACGATCGCTCGGACGCCTTCGCGCGCTGTGCGCCGCGGGCGTCTACGCTGGTCGACCGTGCTTGTGACCGTACGGCGAGAGCCTCGCGGAACACGCGGACGAGGAGTTCGCAGCGGCTGGACACCCCCAGCTTCCGGTACAGGCGCTCCAGATGGGTGTGAACCGTGTGGTGTGAAATACTGAGTTGCCGGGCCATCGCGGCCTCACCCGCATCGTCGAACACAAATCGGACGACCTCCAGTTGCCGCATCGAGAGGCGCAGAGCCTGAGCCAACCAAAGCCACTCGGCAGGCGTGAGCAGATCGCGCCCCCATGTGGCGACCGATCCGGTGGCCTGACTCTGCGGCACTGGCTCCAGCGCTCGGGACCTCAAGCTTCGTCTCCGCGGGCTCCTCTCCCAAGGCGATCCGCAACTCGTCGCGGCAAACGAACTTGGCGCCGCGGCTCAACACGGCCGCCACGGATGCGCGCGGGTGCGGGCGTTGCGTTGTAGAGGCGCCTGAGTTGCTGCCGCTCGTTATCGGACGAACGGCAGGCCGAACACCACCGTACTACGGAACACCCCAGCGCGAAATGGTATTCCGCGGCGCGTCGGCCGGCCTGTCTAGCAAGCCAGCCACCTCGGCGGGCGCCAACACCGGTTCACGCCCGCCCTGCGTCCACGTGCACCTGTATCTGAAGTATACACCAAGTTTGCGTACGGCGGTATCAGGTAAACACCTGAGTTCTCGAAATTTCTCGTTCCGACGAGTCCCCCGTCGGACCGGTCGGCGGAACAGCCTTAGCGCCGCGCGCCGTGGCCCGTCGGCAGCCCCGTTGCCGAACGCGACGCGCCGTATTCAGAGGTGGGCGACGATCAAGAGGAGAAACTGGTCTTTCAAGAGGTCTTGGTCTCGTCCGGCGCTTCCTCGGGTTCGGGCGCTGGCTCCTCACGCTGCGCGGCCTGGATGGGGTTCTCGAAGCCCTTCTTCTGGCAGATCAGCTCGGCGATCTCGTCGAACTTGGCGATCTTCTGATTGTCGATCCGCAGCCGCTTTTCCTTTCCCCCGTCACGGTAGTACAGATCGACCCACCCTTTCTTGTTGTAGTCGCGGAGCGAAAGCATGTCGGCGAACGCAATGCGCAGGCCGCCGTAGGTCAGGCCCTCCTCGTCGATCACGGCGCGGAGCGTGCCGGCCCTGTAGCAGCGGAAGAAGAAGTAGAGCGCCCCGACGAAGGGGATGACGGCCCAGTAGAACTGCTCGCGAATGTCGTCCTCCGACTTGCCCCAGGACACCCACTGGACCTTGGGCCCATCGACCTTGCCGTTGCCCTCGTATGGGACGATCGCCATGCCGTACACGCTGGCGAAGCGGTCAACGTTCTCGCTAGCCGTGCCCGGCTCCTTCTTGGGAGGCAGCGGTTCGCCGAGCTTGGCATGCAGCACGTCCGCCCCCCGCCAAAGAGGCCGGTCCTTCAGCGCCAGAACCAGCTCGTTGAAGTCCTTCTCCGTCGGCTTCTTGCCGAGCCCGGCGGCGCTGAGGCTCGTGTAGGACGGCAGCTTCTGCTCAGCCTGCTCCCGATTCTTGTTGTAGTAGCCGTACGCTCCGTCGTAGACGAAATACGCGGAAACGCCCAGGAACAGGATGCCGAAAACGAGCCAGTACGTACGATCGACCTTGGCCGGGCCACTCTCGAGCAGGATCATCGGCGCGGTCCCCCTTTCGTGCGGCGGGGCAGCCAGTGTTCATCAAGTATCAGGCCCACGTACTTCATGGCGCAGCTATTATGCCGCCCGGCGGGCGAAATGTCTGCGGGCGCGGTTTGAAAATACCGGGCGGAATGGTACCCTGGAAAATCTGGCACGCGAGCGGGCCCTCCGCGCATGAGGCAGCGGTCGGGTTACGGCCCGGCCCTGGTCGGTCCGAGACTCTGTGAACGCCACGCCGGTGGCACAGAGGTGGGCCAGTGCATAATTTGTGCGCCGTACGCCAGGAGATACGCGTTGTCGAAGGTGCTGAAGCATCGTCCGTGCGTGCTGATCGTGCGGGATGGGTGGGGCGAGAACCCGGACCCGAAGTGGGATCACGCCAACGCCGTCAAGCTGGCCAAGCCGCGCGTGGACGCCATGCTGCGGGCCGAGTGGCCGTTCACGCTAATCGCCACTAGCGGGCTGGACGTCGGGCTGCCCGAGGGGACGATGGGCAACAGCGAGGTCGGGCACCAGAACATCGGGGCCGGGCGGATCGTCGACCAGGAGTCGGTGCGCATCTCCAAGGCCATCCGCGACGGCTCGTTCTTCCGCAATCCCGAGCTGGTGGCGGCGATCGAGCGCTGCCTGGCACGGAAGACCCGCTTGCACATGATGGGTCTGGCCAGCGACGAGGGCGTGCACTCGCGGCTCCAGCACCTGTTCGCCTGCGTCGAGCTGGCGGCCCGCCGCGGCCTCAAGGACGTATACATCCACTGCTTCACCGACGGCCGCGACTCGCCGCCCACCAGCGGCGTCGGCTATATCCAACGGATTGAGACGGAACTCCAGCGCATCGGCGTCGGGCAGATCGCCAGCGTCTGCGGCCGGTATTACGCGATGGACCGCGATAACCGCTGGAACCGCGTCGAGCTGGCCTACCAGATGCTGACGCGCGGACATGGGGAGGCTGCGCCCAGTGCCGTCGAGGCGCTCCGACGTTACTACCAGAATCCAACGGCGCCCAACCTGCACGGCGACGAGTTCGTCATGCCGACCGTAATCAGCGAGGACGGTCAGTCGCCGCTCGCGACGGTCGGCGACGGCGACTCGGTCATCTTCTACAACTTCCGCGGCGACCGGCCGCGCGAGCTGACCATCGCGTTCACGTACCCGCGCTTCCCCTTCCGGGGTAAGGACAAGAGCGGGCAGGAAATTCTGATGGGCTTCGAGCGGCGGCGCAAGCTCGACCTGTACTACGTGACCATGACGGCATACGAGGACGGGCTGCCGGTCAAGGTTGCGTTCCCCAAGCCGCCCAAGATGCAGAACATCGTCGGCGAATACCTGTCCAAGCTCGGCTTGCGGCAGTTTCGCTGTTCCGAGACGGAGAAGTACGCCCACGTGACCTACTTCTTCAACGACTACCGCGAGGAGCCGTTCCCCGGCGAGGAGCGCAAGCTGATCCTGTCGCCGCAGGTCGATACGTACGACCAGAAGCCGGAGATGTCGGCCTACGAGGTGACCGACCTGATGGTGGAGCGGATCGCGTCGGGCGTGGACGACGTAATCATCCTGAATTACGCCAACCCGGACATGGTCGGGCACACGGGCTCGATTCCGGCGGCGATCCAGGCGTGTCAGGTCGTAGACGAGTGCGTCGGCCGCGTGCTGGCGGCAATCAACAAGGTCGGCGGCTGCGCGATCATCACCGCCGACCACGGCAACTTCGAGCAGATGATTGACCCGGCGACCGGCGGCCCGCATACGTCGCACACGACGTATCCGGTGCCGTTGTACCTGTACGGCGACGGGTTCGCGGGCCTGAAGCTCCGCGAAGGCGGCCGGCTGGCCGACATCATGCCGACGGTCCTAACGATGCTCGGCCTGGACGTGCCGGCGGAGATGACCGGCCGATCGCTGATTGCGTGAGCGCGGTTGTGCCGGTCCCCGCTTCGGGCAGGGTGCCAGCATGGTCGTACGAGAGCCTGAAAGCGACACACGCGGCGACGAGCCGGTCCCGGTATGCCCGAACTGTCTGGCGGAGAACCCGACGCGAGCGGACTACTGCCCTCAGTGCGGCATGCCCATCGGCACGTTTGCCGCGACCGATCCCATTCAGTCAATCCACACGCAGGGTTGGGCTTATCGGAAGGCCGCGGCGGGTGCGCCGAGCCGGTTCGTCTTCTGGGGTATGTGGGCCATCTTCGCGCTGTTAATCGTGGGAAGCGCAGGGAGTGTCGTGGGAATCGCACCGGCAGCCACGAGCCTTGCCGATCTGGCAGCCGGGGCATTGATCGTTGGCTTGCTTGCGGTCTATGCGATCATTTTGTACCGGACGACGCGGAACTATGTCAGACAATGTGTGCGTCGCCAGCGATGCGAAACGGGCTGCTGCGCGGAGTGCGGCTACGATCTGCGCGGGTTGACGGAAACGCGCTGCCCGGAATGTGGAGCGCCCTTCCGCGTCGAATCGGGCGCCATCGGCCGGCAGGGCTAGCGGTCGTGCGAGCGCGGGCGGGCGCCGCCCCGCTGCGGGCGCGAAACGGTTCATGGAAAAGCTGATTCTCGGTCTTGACATCGGCGGGACGAAGACCGGCGTGGTGCTGGGCGATCGGGGCGGGCGTGTGTTGGAGCGCGCTGAGTTCGCGACGCGGACAGAGCGCGGCTTCAAAGCCACGTTCGCCGAGCTGTGCGAGCGCATCGCCGACGTGCGTACGCGCGGTGAACAGGCCGGGCGGATCGCGGGGGCGATATCCGTCTCCATTGGCGGGCCGCTGGAAATCGAGCGTGGCGTCATTCACTCGCCGCCCAACTTGCCCGGCTGGGACGACATCCCGCTCAAACAGATGCTCGCCGAGCGTTTCGGCTTGCCGGTCTACGTGGAGCACGACGGCAATGCCGGGGCGCTGGCCGAGTGGTACTTCGGCGCGGCCCGCGGGGCGCGGAACGTGATCTTTCTGACGATGGGCACCGGCTGCGGCGCCGGGCTGATCCTCAACGGCGAGCTGTATCGCGGCACGTGCGACCTGGCCGGCGAGGTCGGGCACATCCGTCTGGCTGAGACGGGACCCGTGGCGTACGGCAAGGCCGGCGCGTGGGAGGCTTTCTGCGGCGGTGCCGGGATTGCCCGGCTGGCGGTGCAGCGATTCCCCACGCGCTGGAAGGACGGCGACGTGACCGCCAAGTCGCTGGCCCAACTCGCGCGGGCTGGCGACGACAACGCCCGCGTGGTGCTCCAGGAAGTTGGCCGACACTTGGGACGCGGCTTGGCAATGTTGGTCGACCTACTCAACCCGGAAGTGATCGTCATCGGCGGTTTGGCCGTCCGCCTGGGCGACCTGGTGCTTGGACCGGCCCGCGAGGAATTACAGCGCGAAGCGCTGCCGGCGGCGGTCGCAGCGTGCCGCGTCGTACCGGCCGGTCTGGGCGAAACGCTCGGTGACGTCGCCGCCGTGTGCGCGGCGATTCGGGCGCTGGGTGGGCCGCTTTACGAGCCGTGAACCGCGGGCTCGCCCGATCGCCCTACGCGTTCATGTCCCGCCAGCGCTTGGCAAGCTGGCCGAAGTTCGCCAGGGCGATTGCCGACCCGACGCCGACACAGGCAAACGGAATCCAGACGGCGTACTGCGGTTGGTACGTGTCCCACAGCAGTTGCGTGGCGGCGACCGGGTCCAGGCCGGTGACCTCCTGCAATTTGAGCATGGCCTGCGTCCGCCGCACGCCGAGCGCCCGTTCGAGCGTGTCGACACTTCCGTCCCAGCCCTTGTCGGCCCCGAACGGCGTGCGCTCGGCGAGATACTTCAGCGCGAGCACGGCCTTCTCGCCGTAGTGGCCATACAGGTAGCCCTGCATCTTAGAACCCACGAACCCACCGAGACCGACGGGGATGTTCACGTACCCCAGGTACAGGCCCTTCTTACCCGGCGGCGCGATCAAGCCGAGGTACTCGTTCTTTTTCGGCCCCGTGAGCATCTCGCCGATCGAGAAGAAGACGATGCCGAGGGCGACGACCCATCCGCTCGACGTGAGTCCGGCGACCAGGATGCCGAGCGTCGCCACGGTCATCCCGATCAGCATCGCGCTGAGCGTCCGCATGCGCCGCACCAGCCACGATACCAGCACCACAAACAGCACGATGAACGCGGCATTGATGTTGAGGAGCATCTGCTGCGGGACCATCACGCCGCGCGGCGTCGGCTCCGCAAACAGCCGGTAAACCGGAGCCGGCAACCACTGGAGCTGCGCGGCGATCCTGGAGCTATCCACCCAGTCGACGATGAAGTTCGGGTGCAGGTCCCAGAGCTGGTACATCATCAGCCAGAAGCCCGACATGATCAGCAGCCAGCAGACCAACCGCGGCTCGAAGATGTTCTTGATCGTTTTCCAGAACACTTGGAGCGGGTTGTCGGTCTTCGCCGCGCCCGACGGGACGTCCTTGAAGGTCAACAGTAGCACGAGGTTGATGGCGGTAAACGCCGCCGACGAAAGATACAGATTTCGCCAGCTCACCTGCGTATGGGGGTTGCCCAGAATCAGCGTGTTGAGGAACGGCCCGAACACCGCGCCGACGTTGACGACCCAATAGAAAATGCCCCAGCCCAGCGACGAATTCACCTTCGTCAAGTTCTGCGCGAGCGAGCCCTGCAAGCTCGGCTTGAAGAACGCCGTGCCCGTGGCCAGGACCAGCACCGCGGCGAAGAAAGTGACATAGCCGCGCATGTAGGCCATCAGGATGTACCCGATCACGTTCATGCTGATCGAGAAGGCCAGCGTGCGCTTGAAGCCGTAGCGGTCGGCAAACCCGCCGGTGAACATGGGCAGAATCGACTGGAAGATGAACCACCAGGCATAGATCTGGCCCTTGTGCCAGGCCGAGAGGTGCAGGCCGCCGGGGTCGTCCGCCTGCATGATGTAGACCGCGACCACCGAGCGCACGCTGAAGTACGCCAGCCGCTCGAACATCTCGATCGTGTTGAGCAGCCAGTAGGTGCGGCCGAACGGCTTGGCCGCGGGCGGGGCGGCGGCAACGGCCTCTCCGGGCGGGACGCGTGAGATCTGCGTGGACACGGTCGCTCCTGTCGGGCTCGTGCGGTTTACGGCGGGCGCGGCCGCTTCCCGCCCCTTCCGGCGGCGGAAACCCTACCCGCGGCGTGGCGCGACGGAAAGAGGGCACCGTCACGCACGCCGCAAGGGGTGCCCTACGGTCGCGCGTCGAAGACCAGATTAAACGGCGTCTCGGTGGCGCGGCGGAAGCGCGTGAAGCCGCCGGTGGTCACGACCTCGCGCATGCGGGATTCGCCGGCTTGGGCGCCGAGGGCCGGTCCGGCGAACGCCAGCGAGTTCGGGATGCAGATCATCGTCGAAGCCGCGTAGTACACGCGTCCGACCGGGTTGAGGTTCTCTTCCGGCCGGTCACTGGCGAACGGCTCGACGATCATCCAGGCGCCGTCGTCCTTGAGCGTGCTGCGGACGTGCCGCGCGCAGCCGACCGGGTCGCCCATGTCGTGCAGGCAGTCGAAGCAGGTGACGAAGTCGTAGCCGCGGCCGGGGTAATCCGAGGCCGCGGCCTGCTCAAAGCGCACGTTGGCCGCCACGCCGGCGCGCTCCGCCGCCCGCCGGGCGACCTCGATCGAGCGCGCGTGAAAATCGAAGCCGACGAACCGCGACTTGGGGAAGGCCTGGCCCATGATGACGGTCGAGGCGCCGTGGCCGCAGCCGATGTCGGCGACAGTGGCCCCACGTTCGAGCACGTCCCGCACGCCCGGCAACGCCGGAATCCACCCGTTAACCAGGTTGCCCGCATAGTTGGGGCGGAAGAAGCGCTCGGTGCCGCTGAACAGGCACGGGTCGTGGTCGCCCCAGGCCAGACCTTCGCCGGTGCGGAACGCGCGCTCGATCTTGGGCTGGTCGCGGATCACCGAGGTGATGATTTCGTGGGCCCCATGCAAATACACCGGGCTGTCCTCGTCGGCCAGCGCCAGGGCCTGCTCGTCGGGCAGGGTGAATTTCTCCGTCATCGGGTCGTAGACCACGTAGCCGCCGGCGGCTTGGTTGAAGAGCCATTCGCGCACGTAGCGTTCGGCGGTGCCGGTCTTTTGCGCCAGCTCGGCGGGGCTCATCGGCCCAGCGCCGGCCATCGCTTTGTATAGGCCGAGCCGTTCGCCGATGATGCACAGTGCCGTGCTCATGGCGGCGCCGATGTCGCCGACGGCCCGGCCGAGGAATTCGTTCAGTTTCGCTTCATTGACGGGCATGGGAACTCTCCTAGCGTGTGTGCCGAATCCACGCGACGTGCGGCCCGCGCACGCTGGGCCAGCAGCCGCATGCCAATCGGTTAGAGCCGGCACAACGCGGACGCGCGCGACGCCGCGCGATCCAGACGCCGCGACGGAAACGGCCCTCGAACACACCCGTGTAGAGGATATGCCGCACCCCGGCGGGTTTCCAGAATCGTTTTTGGAGCGGCCTTTGTGTTTCGCCGTCGGTGTCCCGCGCCCGCCGACGCGCGGACGCGAAACGGCTACTGCTTGACCAGCGTGGCGGCGCCGCCGTCGATCTTGATGGAGATGAACGGGAGCGTGATGTTCAGCGTGACGGTGCCGACGATCGAAGTCCGCGAGGCGTCCAGAATCCCGTTGAAGACGAAGTAGCTGCCCAGACCGAGGCCGGTCACGATGTTGACCTGATCGCCGTTCACGTCGGCCGATCCCGTCACCGTGCTCGGTTCAATGGTGACGGTGCTGATCTTGATCGTGACCCCGGTGAGGTTCCCGCGCCGGTCAAAGGTGAGCAGAAGTTGCGAGAGGTCCGAGGTGGCCTCGGTCTTCAGCTCCCACGTGCCGGCGAGGACTTCCAGGCCCGGCGACGTCGAAACCAGACAGCCGCCGCACGCGCCGCCGACCGCCAACAGCCCGGCCATCAATCCCCAGCGGTGAACGTGTCGTCGTCGCATGATTCACGACCTCCTGTCCAGCGTCGCGCCGTCCGTGGCGCACCGCCCACTCGCCTCCAAACCGTAAGTGCACCAGCGGCGGCGATTCTAGCTCGCACCTGGCACCCGTCAACCCGCCAGCCGCGCGTCCGGGCTGGGGGCGGGCGTCTGGGTGGGGCGGGCGTCTCGCCCGCCAGACAGTGTAGCGGCCGGTCTCCGTGCCGGCCGTGAGGGGCGCGAGTGTGCGAATGTAGCGGCCGGGCCCCGTACCGGCCGTAGGAAGTGTCACCGTCCGCGGCCGCGCCGCCGCCTGTCCCCAGGTGTCCACTTACAGAGTGCATAACAGAACCCGGCACGCCAGTGCCGGGCCGTGCGGCCCCGCCCGCGCGGGCGGGCTTCGGATTGGAGGTCAGAAAACCGCGCTCCAACGAGAATCCCAGAAAGCGCGCGCGGGTACAGCGTAAGCGCATGGAAAGTCTGGACTTGCGGTCGTCGGAGCGGCTGGCGCGGTCCGCATCGACGCATTTCGCGTCTTTTGGGTTGACTTATCGGCCACGCGGGTGTATAGTTCTAGTGAGACAGTGTTCTCGGCCGTTCGAAGCCGGAGACCGGGGCCAGCGACCAGCGACCAGCGACCAGCGACCAGCGACCAGTTGGCGCGGCCGCGCTCTCGGATGCGTCCCACGCTCGGCCGGCCCGAGAATGAGGGTTTTGTCGGCCCCCGGCCCGTGGCCGGGAAGCGTCCGTGGCGCGCACGGGGTTCCTGCTGGCGCGCGGCGCTTTTCGCCGTCAGACCGGGCGGGGCCGACCGGAGTGTGTTATGCGCTGCTTCATAGCCACGCTGACACGATGGGTGCTCGCCGGGGCGCTCCTCGCGACGCCGGCAGTCGCCTCGCCGTACTGGATCGCGTGGGAGGACGGGTGGCCCGAAGAGCAGGGGTGGCGGCGCGTGTGGCGCTACAAGGAGGCCCAACGCTGGCTGGAGGACGGCACGCTCGTCATCGACTCGCGCGAGAGCGTCGACATCCAGGACTACTACCGCAAGGACATGAACGGCACGCTGGATCCAGAGCAAGGAAAAGAAATCTTCTTACTGCAATGGAGAGCCAAAGTCAGCGTCGTGATCGGCCATTCGGACCCCGGGGTGGAGGTGTTTTCAGACGGTGCGTGGGGGGCCTTCTTTGCGCTGAATGCGGATACCATCTATACCTCTGATGGCAAAAAGGCCAGCTTTGCCGCGGGCGTGTTCCATGAATTCGCATTTCAATCCGCCGACATGCGTAACTACGAGTTGTCGATCGACGGGGTTCCGCGCTTGACGGGGGTGTTCTTCAAGAGTATTTCGACCTCCCGCATGTCGTGGGGCGACATGGTTGCGGGGGCGGCGAGCCTGCATCGCTGGGACTACTTCAGGTTTGGGGTGCTGGTCCCGGAGCCCTCCAGTCTAGCGATCTGGGCGGCTCTCGCGCTGCTTTGCGTGAAACGCTGGCTGCGTCGGCCAGCGAGGTGCTAGCAGAAGGAGTTCGGACATGTACAGATGGAGATTGGTACTGGTGTGGGTCAGCGTGGCAGCGCTGTGCCTCCCGGCCCTGGCGGAGGTCGAAAACGAGATCAAGCAGCACAACCCAGACCTTATCAGAGGAGTTCACTGGGACCTGTTCGGAGACGCCGAGATACGGATCTTTCTCGGCCTCCAGGGCGAGACGTTCGAGTTCGAGGCGGTGTTGAAGGACGCCAACAACCCGTATCTCGGGCCGGGCAGGATCGACTACATGACCGCGGTGGCCGACGCCGGGCCGGTGACGCTGACGGTGGTCGGCCATGACGGACACCCCTGGGGTGCCTATACGATCGGCTCGATCAATCTGAGCGCCGCCGGCGTGGACAGTGAGATTACGGCGTTGCGGACCCAGAGCAGTATTGCGTCCCTCGGCCCGATTCTGGTCGACCGGATCAGCGGCTCGTTCTACGTAGGCAACCTCATCAACAATGACTTCCAAATGGAGACGCTGGCTGGGGATATCGATTGCCTGGGCATGCGTAACCTGACCGTCAGCGCGAGCACGCTCGGCCCGCCTTATCCCAGCATCACCGTCCGCGACGGGTACGGCTGGACGATAGACATCACGGGCTCGATGCACAAGATCGGCATTTCCACGGCCCTGTCGGGCACCATCGAGATTCGTGGGGCCGAGCACGACCTGGACGAGCTGTCCGTCGGGGAGGTACTCAGCGGGACGGTCCATGTGGGGCGCGATCTCAAGCAGGCGTCAATTGGGGCACTTGGGGCCGCGGACGTGGGCGGCACGCTCGGCGTGGACCGCGACCTCGGGACGCCCGGGCCGCCGTCGACGGGACTCACGCTAAGCTGTTGCATCCACGGCATGCTGAACATCGGCCGGGACTTGATCGGGTTCGCCAAGCTCAACGCCATTTACGGCGGGGCGTCAGTCAACGTTGGGCGTGATCTGGGCGTTGCGGGCTACATCGAGGGCTTTCTACAAGACGGGATGACCATCGCCATCGGCGGGAACGTGCCGGCGGGCGCCAAAGTCTGGTTGAAAGGCAAGTTGGCCGGAGAATTCACGATTGGTGGCGACATGGCCGGACTGATCGAGCTGTGGAAGTTCCAGGGCCAGGACACGCTGGGCGGCACGCTGGCGATCGGCCAGGGCCTCAGCGGAACGCTGGACATCGAGTACCCGGTCACCGGCACCATACAGGTGGGCGGCACCGTAGCCGGGCAGCTCAACCTCGCGGCGAGCCTCAGTGGGGTCATTGACGTCGCCGGCCTGCTGGCGGGCGGAATCCGCATCAATCAGTCATTCTACCCCGCCGGACCCAACGGCGGCCGAATTCTGCTCGGCGCGCTCGATGCCCAGACGTCGGACTTCGTGAGCGTTGATAACGACGGATGGCACTTAGGCCACGAGTGGGATCCCAATGCATACGTACGCATCGGGACGCAGGAGCCCTACCAGTACTTCTACGGCAATACGCCCGATCAACACCTGTACCACATTACTTGCAGGCGCGGCGACTGCAACAACGATGATACCATCAACAACTTCGACATTGACCCGTTCGTGCTGGCCCTGACCAACGAGCCCGGCTATGCCCTGGCCTATCCAGGCCTTTCGTCAAGCCGCTGGTATCACACCGATATGAATTGCGATGGGTTCGTCAACAACTTCGACCTCGACGTATTCATCTTGCGCCTCACGGACCCGGAGGAGTACTACCGGCTGTACGGGCATTGCGAACTCGGGTGCGGTGAACCCGGCGGCGAAAGGGGCCAAGGGGGCGCCCCCGAGCAGGTTGCGGCGTTGTACCAGCAATACGTCGTGCCGGAGCGCTTGCCGCATGTCATTGATGCCGCAGAGTTTCTGGCAACTGCGTACAAAGGGACCCAGCGCGGGAAGTTCTGGACCGATGTGCACGCGGCGCTGGTGAAGTAGGGCCGACCGGTCAGAGACCGGTCCCACAGGTCGCGCCGTTCCACGGCGCAACATCATGCGCGAGACCGAGTAGGGCAGGTCGCGAACCTTCGCGACCTGCCCCACCGCCGCGGCCGGTACAGGGCCCAATGCTGTCCGGGATTGTACTTGGCTGGCGCCGCGCGGCGCCCGGCCACGTGCGGCGGGCCGGACGTGACCTCCTCACCGTGTTCGGCGCCCCCGAGCGGCAGG